>Ga0073936_10003011_pt1 | contig 24551 bp, 12 predicted proteins | sample AliMusrvi5mmetaG_FD_87041 | JGI IMG/M metagenome (GOLD analysis project Ga0073936, IMG submission 87041) | Freshwater lake bacterial and archeal communities from Alinen Mustajarvi, Finland, to study Microbial Dark Matter (Phase II) - Alinen... | ecosystem: Environmental > Aquatic > Freshwater >... | reverse complement strand
GGCCAGATTTTGACGGGTTCCCTCAATTTTTTTGAGCGCCATCTGCTTGCGCGACTTGAACTTGGTAACCCCTGCCGCCTCCTCGATGAGAAAGCGGCGTTCTTCCGGACGAGAATGGAGAATCTGGCCGATCTTCCCCTGCTCGATGATCGAATAGGCGCGGGTGCCGACGCCGGTATCCATAAAGAGTTCTGTGATATCAAGCAGACGGCAGGGGGTCTTGTTGATGAGATAATCGCTGTCACCATCCCGGTACAGACGGCGGGTGAGTTGAATCTCGGCATAATCAAGATATTTGGCGGGAGCGCGCCCATCCTCGGTGGAGAAAACCAGTGACACCTCGGCCACCCCGAGCGGCTTGCGGGTCTCACTGCCGACAAAAATCACATCCTCCATTGCCTTGCCGCGCAAATTTTTGGCGGACTGTTCCCCCATACACCAGCGAATGGCATCGACAATGTTCGACTTGCCGCAGCCGTTCGGACCGACCACGCCGGTCACGTTCTGCTGAAAGTCGAGCACGACCTTGTCAGCAAACGATTTGAAGCCGCTTATTTCAAGACGTTTGATTTTCATAGTACCATGTGGTGAGCTAACGTATCGTATGAGGTATTTACGGTGCATGGATATGGGAGAGACCCCGCACCCAAAAGCCCGGCTAAAGATTGGAACAATAACCATTCAAGACCTGTACCGTCAATACATTTCAGGAAAAAAGCACCATTGGCGGCAAGTCTTCGTCAGGGACATGACCAGTACAAGCATGGGCATTACTCGCGAGAATGAAAAGAACAGCTCAGAAAGAACCGCCAGCTGGTAAAGATGGTTATGGAGATGCTCTAGTCTCGCATCACTATTGAAAGGAGGATATTGTTATTTCTTCTCCGTGTCGGTACTGACATGGTATTCAGTTCGGCGTCGATCTTCCTGAGACTCAGGACGCAGCCGAGTGCGATTTGACAGTTGATCGGAACCCGGATGCGGCAGCGGCAGCTACGGCTTTAATAGTCATACCCAGCTTAACACCTCTGGTCTTTGCAGAAGTGCCCCACGTTATCCTTTGCAACGCAGGGTTCGGGGGCGAGCATGAGGTGGATCATTGTGCGAAGGCACAAGATTTGTGAACTGCTTACCCGCTCAACTCAGACCACTTGAATCCACATATAGGGCAAATGCCCTTACCAGTGGCAAAGTACTCTTCACCGCACTTTGGACATGTCACGTTTGGCTGTGGTCCACACAACGTGCAGGTAGAATCTCTTTCCAGATCGTTTCCACAATATATGCACTTGCCTGTCATAATGTTTTTTCCTAAGCCTTATTTTGAGGTGGAAATCACCTTCATTTTTCCACGTCGGTCACTATACTGCCACTACAGAAACGCATCACCACTAATTATCACATATTTTCAACAGACTTCTTGTTAGTTCCATTCACTGTCCGGAACTGCATAAACAAAAAAACAGCTACAGACCTTATTTTACAAAGGACTACAGCTATTTTCTTAAATGCTGACTCGTAGCCGAAAGGTATAATTCAGTAAAATTACCCGAAGAGATTCAAACCTGAAAAACTAATTCCCGTTTTCCAGATAAAGGTTGACCATGAATTGATCATCTTCGAACGTAAACAGAAGCGTTAAACTGTCCGGGGCAGAGGAGACCGTTATCACATATTCGTTGCCTGATATGGTGGAAGGGGTTGAGAGTCGGACTTCGTGTCCCCCACTTACGAAGTGGTGTTTGAAAGAACCGCCTATCATATTGGCAATCTCTCCGAGAGCGTCCTGAACATCGGAATCAACTTCCGTAACCTCCATGCCGAGCATTTGAGAGGCAATCTTTATTGCTATTTTATTTGGAGTATTGACACTTATCATTCCGTTGTAACTGCCGGCAAATCCGATCATACCGGTAATATACTCCTTGAACTGTGTTGTCGTATCAGTAATTTGAGATTGAGGGATCACCACTCCAACCATTGAAGAAAAAATCTCCCGGACGTCCTCATCAAGATGTTTGATGAGCTGTTCTTCTGTCGTGTTCAACTGCTCCAGCATTTCAGAATTTATCATCATTTCCCCCCAGTATGACTCAATTACCGCTGCCTTTTAGTATCACATTTAACTCAATATATAAAGACCAATCAACTCACCCGGACCGCTAAAAAGAGAACCACCCATCCTACAGCATAGCTTTGATCCTTCAGAAATAGCCAGCTTGCCCGATAAGAATTGCAGAAGATGTTATTCCCCAGAATAGGGAGACAAGCTATGACCTATGAAGAGCGAGAGTTTATCAGGCGGCTCTGTTCCGGCGACAAGGATTGGAAGCCGAAGCAGCCGGACACAAGAGATAAAATGGTGAAATCAACGACAGGGGTATGGAAAGAAGGGGGAAATCTTACCACCTCCTGTTGAGGAGGAGATTATGGAGATAAGAGCCTGCGTCAAATGGCCCCAAGTATTCATTGGTTCTTTTACTAAGCGGTTGTGCTGACAACAGTAACCGTCGCTGTTTCAGCTTTGAACAGCTCATACTCCGTACGCAATGACCCGTACCCGTCTTTGAGATTGGCCATATTCCCCGCACGGGCATATGCTTCAAGTTCAAGTGATATCGAGTACATCCTGTCGGCTCCGATGTTACCCGTCACACCCTTAATGGAATGTACATATCTGGCAGCGGCGTCCGTGTCTCCGGACACAACAGCTTCTTCAAAAAGAGTAAGATCCTGATCAACAGATTCGGTAAACATGGTAATGAATCCGTCAATCAGTTCTTCCTCATTACCAAGCCGCCTCAACAGTTCTGAACGGTTAAAGACTTTCCCCCGCTCCACGGGAAGAGCTGTTTGCAGGACGTTATCGGCCAGATTAGTGTGTTGAGCCGGTTCCGGAAGTTCAATTGTCTCGCCGCCGGTACGGCGCTTGATAACCGCTACGATATCTTCCAGCTGGAACGGTTTGCTGACATAATCATCCATCCCGGCTTCACGGCACTTATTCTTGTCTTCTCTCATGGCATAGGCAGTCATGGCCACAATGGGAATATGCCCCCCCTGGGATGCTTCCAGCTCCCGGATCCTGCGGGTGGCCTGAAAACCATCCAACACCGGCATTTGAACGTCCATAAAGACAAGATCAAAACTCTTATGATCTTTTTGCCAGGCCTGTACCGCTTCCTCCCCATTCTCGACAACAGTAACGACATGTCCATTTCGCACCAGTATCGTCTTGATCAGGATCTGGTTGATGGGAACATCCTCGGCAACAAGAATAGAAAGTTTCCGCCCCCGTTCAGGAGTCTGCGGACTCATGGCGGAGACAGAGTCAAACTGTGGCGGAGAACCGGCGGAGGAAACAAGTTGCGATAGAATGTCGTACAACTCCGAATGGATGACCGGCTTGGTTAGATACCCGTCAATTCTCAGTTCGCGACGACGCTGCGAGTCACCACGCATACCGGCGATGGGCATAAGGATGCACCGCACCGAGTCGTAGGCTGGCTGGCGACGGATATCCTCGACCAACTGCCAGCCATCGCGTTCAGGCATCATCACATCGATCAAAGCAAAATCGAAGGGCGTTGCCTGGCGGTTCGATTCATCCAGCAGTTTCAGCGCCGTAGCCGCATTTTCAGCCAGAGCGACGGTCACACCCCATTTCCCAAGAAAATCGGCTAACATGGTGCGGTTCATGGCGATGTCGTCCACTACAAGCGCTGAACGATTCTCAAAATACTGAGCAGGATACTCCTGCTTAGGCTGTTTCGGAAAACCGAATACCACCGTAAAGGAGAATGTGCTTCCTTTCCCCGGCTCGCTTTCAACCTGTAATTCTCCACCCATCAGTCCGATGAGCTCTTTACAAATAGACAATCCCAGCCCGGTACCGCCATACGACTTTGTGGTCGAAAGATCGCCCTGTTCAAAGGGATCGAATATTTTTCGCATTTTCTCCGGAGTGATGCCGATGCCTTCGTCCTTCACGCTGAAACGGAGAAGACAACCATCTCCATCTTCCTCGACAACATCGACGCTGATCACTATCTGGCCCCGTTCGGTAAACTTGATGGCGTTACCGACCAGATTGATAAAAATCTGACGCAAACGACCCGGATCGCCAGTCAAGGCATCAGGCGCGTCAGCAGCCGGACAGAAAAGCACCTCCAACCCCTTTTCAACTCCCCAGACAGAAATGTTCTGAAGGATCTGTCCAACGGTCGAACGGAGCAGAAACGGTTCACAGTCCAGATCGATTTTCCCCGCTTCAATTTTGGAGAAATCAAGAATGTCGTTGATAATAGATAGAAGATTGTCGGCGGATGTCTTTACCGCGTTCAGGTAGGAACGCTGTTCCTTATCCAGATCGGTATCGAGACAGAGTTCCGTCATCCCGACAATCCCGTTCATCGGGGTACGAATCTCATGACTCATGTTGGCCAGAAAAGTGCTTTTAGCTTTGCTTGCCGTCTCGGCGCGGCTTTTGAGGTCCAGTGTCGCCAGGAGGTCGTGCTCGCGTTGACGAAGGACACTGACAATGACCACTATCCCTGAAAGCAGCGCAGCAATGCTGCAGAACGCTACAGTAGCAATACCTCTTGCCGATTGGCGCCAGTTGGAAAGAAAGAAATCCTGGGTAATGGACAAACCGACAATAAGCGGGTAGCGCTTAACCACCCGAGCGGCCCCCAGTCGCCCCTCACTGCGATTATCCTGCGAAAACCGGGGGGTATCAAGGTAAATGACGCCGTTATCCTTACGCATTTTATTGACAATGATATATGTCGAACCGGTATTATTAACCTTGCCGATCAAGCTGTCTTTGCGCGGCCAGCCGGTCAACAGAGTAAAGTCGTTGCGATAGAGTAAAACGGACGCATTTTTACCGAGATTAAGCCCCAGTTTCTCATAAAAATTGGTAAAAACATCGACAGATATTCCGACAAGCAGCAAGCCCATCATGTTGCCATGCATATCATCAATACGCCGGCTGACGTAGAACACCCACTTGCCGTTACCCTTGTTACGTACGGAAGCACCGATATAGTCGGCGCCATCGTGGCCTTTGGACTGCACCTTGAAATAGTCCCTGTCGGCAAGATTAATGGGAGGAGGAGGATACGAACGCGTAAAATTGATAACATCGCCATTAACGGCAACGACAGATGCAACATCAATCTGCGGGAGAGACTCCGTTTTGTCTTTCAACATCCTGAATATCTTTTCGGAACCCAGGAGTTTCCTGAATGATTCAGGGGTGTCCGCCCCCTGTTCGCGAACTTTTTCCGCAATGCCGTCAAGGGCCAGATAGGCAGACGCCATGGCCTGATAAGCATGTTCGGCCAAAACGAGCGAGCTATTGTCCAGCTGTTTCCGCCACACCTCGATTTCCTGTTTGCGCAGGGTCAGGGCGGCAACAATCGCCAGAATGATTACCGCAAAAACAACCAGTACGCCAAAACTGATCGTAAGTTGACTCGCATGAAATTTTTTCCAGAGTTTGATCATGGAGTTCCCATTACCTGTTATTGCGCTCCGTCGGTGGTCGCGGCCACCTCTGTCTCGGTTTTGAACCGTTCATATTCGGTTCGAAGAGACGGCATCCCCCCCCTGAGACTGGCCATATTCCCAGCCTTGGCGTATGCTTCGAGCTCAAAAGCAATCGAGTACATCCGTTCGGCTCCAATATTTCCCGACACCCCTTTTATGGAATGTACGTGACCGGCAGCTGCTTCGATGTCGCCGGACAGGATACCCGCTTCCAGAAGCGGCAATTCGTGATCGACAGACTCCATAAACATGGAGACGAATCCGGCAATCAGCTCTTCCTGATTGCTAAGGCGCCTCAACAGCTCGGTGCGGTTAAAAATTACACCACGCTCCACAAGGACGGTATCCGTTGAATTGGCCTGCGGATCGATTTCTCTCGCTTTTTTTTCTCCACCGCCGCTGGCACGCTCGAGCACCGCCAAAATATCCCCCAGCTGAAACGGTTTGCTGACAAAGTCATCCATCCCCACGTTCCGGCACTTGTCACTGTCTTCTTTCATGGCATACGCGGTCATGGCGACGATGGGAATATGCCCCCCCCGGGACGCTTCCAGTTCCCGAATCCTGCTGGTGGCATGAAAACCATCCATCACCGGCATTTGCACATCCATGAAGATAAGGTCGAAATTGCCCGCATCCGTCTGCCAGGCATGTACGGCTTCCTCGCCGTTCCCGACAATGGTGACGGCATGGCCATTACGCTCAAGGATTGTCTTTATCAGGGCCTGGTTGATGGGAACATCCTCGGCTACAAGGATAGAAAGCCTCTGCCTGCTTTCCAGAACATGGTGGCGCGTGGCAGGCACCAGTTCGGGCTGTTGCGAAAGATTTCCGGTCGAAATGAGCAGACAGAGCAGATCGTGGAGCTCCGAATGAATAATCGGCTTAGTGAGATACCCCTCGACTCTCAGTTCGCGGCAGCGCTGGGAGTCGCCACGCATACCGGCGCTGGGCATGAGGATGCAGCGTACCGGGTCATACGCCCGTTGACTGCGGATATCCGTGACCAGCTGCCAGCCATCGCATTCAGGCATCATCACATCGATCAGCGCAAAATCGAAAGGTGTTGCCCGGCGGATCGATTCATCAAGCAGCGCCAGCGCCATAGCCGCATTTTCTGCCACCGTAACGGTTACACCCCATTTGCCGAGAAAATCGGACAGGACGGCACGATTGATGGATATATCGTCGACAACCAACGCCGAACGCCCCTCAAGTTTCTGCAATGTGAGCACCGGAGGCGGCGTCTGCTGCAGGGCAAAACGGGCCGTAAAGGTAAAGGTACTTCCCTTGCCCAGTTCACTCTCAACCCGGATCGTTCCCCCCAACAGTTCTACAAGATTCCGGGAGATAGCAAGCCCAAGACCGGTACCCCCGTATGACTTGGTAGTCGACTGATCCGCCTGTTCGAAAGGATCAAAGATCAGCACCTGTTTTTCCGGTGAAATGCCGATACCTTCATCCTGAACGCTGAAAGAGAGCAGACAACCGTTTTCATCTTCTTCAACCACACAGACACTGGCCACTACCCGCCCGCGTGCCGTAAACTTGATGGCATTACCCACGAGATTGATGAGAATCTGCCGCAAACGGCCGGGATCGCCTATCAAGGCGTCGGGAGTATCCGGCGCCGGATTGAAAAGCACCTCCAATCCTTTTTCGGCTCCCCGCACGGCAATACTCTGCATCGTCTGGCCAATAGTGGTACGCAGCAGGAACGGCACGCTGTCAAGCTCGATTTTGCCTACTTCAATCTTTGAAAAATCCAGAATGTCGTTGATGATCGAAAGAAGGTTATCGGCCGAGCTCTTAACCGCATTCAGGTAGTTCTGCTGTTCAGGGGTGATTGTGGTCGTCAAGCATAATTCCGTCATACCGATGATGCCGTTCATGGGAGTACGAATCTCATGGCTCATGTTGGCCAAAAACATGCTCTTGGCCCGACTGGCCGCTTCGGCAACGGCAATGGATTTACGCATATCGCGCAGATAGCCGCGAATACCGGCGACGAGAAAAATGAGCGCCCCTCCGGCAACGAAAACCAGGATTGTTAACTGGAACGTGATGGAACGCGACTGTCCGACTTCAGGGATCTTTACATAGGTAAAAATCGTATAGCCGTCTTTGCTTCGTTCGCCTCGCGACAGCATGTAAACGCTGTCGCTTCCCGGTAGCGTAATTGTGGTGTGCGAAGGAGATTGATCGTCTAAGGTGGTGATTTTCAGTACCGGAAAATCGCGCCGCTTGTACTGTTTGTCAAGAAGCCCGGGCGGCATCTTAAAAACAGGGGCGTCGGCAAGCGCATAATGTTCAAGAAGCTTTTCGCTGGTAAGGATAATGACGCCCGAAGCATCGGTTACAAAGCAGTTAAAACGGTCGAACCATTTGGAAAGTTTAGTAACATCAATCTTGATGACGACCGCACCGATAACATGCCCGCGGTCGTATATGGGAGCGGAGAAGAAGAATCCGGGAATGTTGGTTTGACGTCCGACTGCGTATTGTCTCCCATTCTGTCCCGCCATGGCGGTAGTAAAATAGGCACGGTCGGCATAATTGATACCGACAAACGTTGACGGCTGATCGTAATTACTGCTGGCAATGCAGTCGCCGTTAGGAGCGATAATCCAGAGAACATCGACATCCATATCTTTGCGCTGTCCGGCAAGATGACTGTTGAGCTCCTTCATATCTTGCCGGGAGCTGAGGAATATGCGTTTATCCTCCGGGGAGCCTATCTTCAGGAGTGCATGCTCGTCCAGAGAGCGAAGCGCGGTTATTACCGCCATGTTATCGGCAACGGTCGCCGGGATGACGTGTAAAAACGAAAGGGAACGTTCAAAGTGGAACGTAACTGCGGCCGAAGTCTTGACAAGTTCAGCGGAATGTTGCCGAAGCTCGGTTTCAAGACGCTTATCGATGATAGAGGAGACGGTAAGGTATGATACGAGTAACCAGCAGATTTGGAAAACCAGAATATAAAACGACACCTGACTGTTCAGAATACCGGGTAGATACTTTCTGGGTCGTTCCAGTAAATCGCGCTCAGATTCATGATTATTCGTATGTGACTGCCCGGAACTACTCATTACCTTTTCTCCATCAATGCGTACTTCGTATAATTATTGGCGACTGGACCCGCCACGTGATGGAACTCGGCATACAGTTCCCATCAGGCGAGCTCCCCTATTACAGCATGCCGAGGCTCTTCAGTATTTCCGCTGCAATCCCCCCCAGCGGCGCCACCACATCTACCGTGCCGGTGGCAATGGCCGCCTTGGGCATACCGAAAACAACACAGGAGGCTTCGTCCTGGGCAATGATATAAGCGCCGTTACGCTTCATCAGCCGTATTCCTATGGAGCCGTCGCTTCCCATACCGGTCATGATTACTCCGGTCGCCCGTCCCTGATACTGCTGTGCAATGGAGCGGAACAGGTAATCCACCGCCGGACGGCAGTTATTTTCGGGAGGATCGTCGGTAATTTTGATCAGTCTGGTGGCGCCGTCGGCCGCCATAACGACCTTCATCTGGCGTCCGCCGGGAGCAATGTATACCGTGTCCGGGAGAACCCGTTCGTCATTTTGTGCTTCCTTGACATGCATGGCACAGCGGCTGTTCAGGGTTGCCGCCAGGGACGCAGTAAAAATCGGAGGCATATGCTGGACGATAAAAAAGGGAACTCCCATATTTCCCGGCAGCGTCGGCAACATTGCGGTGAGCGCATTGGGGCCGCCGGTGGAAATCCCGATGGCAACGGCATCGACCCGCTGCCCCTTACGCGATGGCGATGGCACGCTTGGGGCCGCTGCCGGCTGAATCGGCGCAAGCGGCGTCGGCACGCGGGGCGGAGCAAGCGTAGTAGCCACCGGACGTGCCGGGACTGCTGCGGGAAGTTTTCTTCGATACTCTTTCTGTGCCAGGAATGCTTTGAAACGAGGAGCCAGGGCATCCTTGATAGCGGTTATATTTTCCTCAACCGAGCCCCCGTCCGGTTTGGTAATAAAATCGAAGGCGCCAAGATCGAAACCCTTCATGGTCAGGTCGCCGCCCTGCAACGTCAAACAACTTATCAAAATGGCGCCCACGTCCAGAGATTCGCGCCGGATGGTCTCCAGAAGCTCCAACCCGTTCATCTCTGGCATCTCCAGATCAAGGGTCAGAATATCCGGTTTCAGCGTCCTGATACGGGTCAAGGCAATCTTTCCGTTTGCCGCCGAACCGACCACCTCCACTCCCGGGATAGCCGCTGCCGCCTCGCTTACCACCTTGCGGAACAATATTGTGTCATCTACGACAAGAACCTTCAACGTCATGAATTACCCCGTTTATTCGTGATTCAAAATGACATCGAGGTTTAATAACCCTACCAGGCCATCCGTACAGCGGTAGACATTTTCAAAAAAACTTCCCTGGACGGAGTTCAGGTTTGCGGGCGTCGGCTGAAGCGCTTCGGGATTTATCGGAATGACATCGAGCACCCGATCGACCAAAAGCCCCACCGATTCGGTACGATCATCGACAATGATGATCCGGCTCAGTTCGTCTCTCCGGCACGTACCAAGCGCCAGCCGTTTCCCGAGGTCAAGGACCGTCACGATCCGACCACGCAGGTTGAGAATGCCGATGATGTAGCCGGGAGCACGAGGGACTTCCGTAATATCAACCATCTTGATGATTTCCTGGATATGCAGGGTAGATATTCCCAGCAGGGTAGTGCCGATGGTAAACGTCGATGCCAGCGGGGTATCGTCAAGTTCGTCGTTTGCGTGCATACGCTGTATCTCCTGTAGTGGTTTCCAAAATTACGTATTCAAAAGATCCTTAAGCGACGGCGGCTCCACGGACCTGACACCATATTCACACCTTGAACCGTCCGGTCAATTCCTTCAATTGTCCGGCAAGTGCGGCCAGCTCCCCGGCACTATCAAGCACCATTGAGCCGTTACCGGACAAGGTATCGTTAATCACGTTGGCCTCGCCGATATCCCTGGCAATAGTAGCGGCGACACCGGAAGTCTGCCCGACATTATGATTAACTTCCTGGACGCCGTGAGCCGCCAGCACGATGTTGGACACCATATTATGCGTGACGACCGATTGTTTCTCTATCGATGTCGCGGTACCGGCAATTATTTCATCGACGTCCTGAATAATGCGCAGAATTTTACCGATATCCGTAACCGTTTCAGCCGTAGACACCTGGATATTCCCGATTTTTTCCCGTATCCCCTCGGTGGCGGAGGCGGTCTGTTGCGCAAGTTCCTTGATCTCGGTGGCAACCACGGTAAAACCTTTGCCGGCGGCCCCGGCCCGGGCCGCTTCGATAGTGGCGTTCAGAGCCAGCAGATTCGTCTGTGCCGAAATAGCGGTAATCGCTTCGGTAACTTTATTGATTTCCCGGGCAGCCCGCCCCAGGGCGGCAACCTGATCCGTGACACGATTGGTGTACGCAACGGCCTGCCCGGTGATCGTGCGCGCCGTATCCGAGTTTCTGGCAACATCGGCGATGGAGAGGGTCATCTCCTCGGTAGCACCGGCCACCGTATTCACATTGGCCGTTGTCTCTTCCATGGCCGACGCGACCGTGGCCATGGTAGCGCTCATTTCCTCGGCAGCAGCAGCAATCCCCTGCGAGCGAAGCAACGACTGTTCAACGCTGGCCGACATTTCTCCCGATATTTCAATCAATTGGGTAGCAGATACGGCAAGAGTCTCCGCGCCTCCGGAGATTTCGGTAAACATCTCCCGCAGATTACTCCCCATCCGATTGATATCTATCGTCAGGTCGCCTATCTCATCGGTCCGGTCGATGGTCATGGTGTTGGTCAGGTCACCATCGGCGATGCCTTCCACGTGTTTACAGATTTGCATGATCGGAGAAATGATTCTCTTTTTAAAGAAGAAAAAGAGAATCATAAGGATAACGGCAAAAAAGAATACCCCGACTGCCGATATCTTGGCCATCATTATGATGGCACTGGCAATTCCCTTTTCCAGGGAAGTTGTCAGCAACAACCCCCCATTAAAACGGGCTTTGGAATCGTGACACCCGTAACAACGCTCCTCATTTACCATCGGCAGGGCTACGGTAAGGACACGCTTACCCTCCTTTTTGCCCGTGAACTCCAGCGGCACGCCCGCTGTAAGAGCCTTGGACATCTCCTCGCTGCGAGAGACGCCATTGCCCCATTCCCTAGCTTCAGCATTATAGATCCGGATATCCATAACTTCACTGTTTTTCTTGATCTCGGCTATATATCCTCCGATATCCTTCAAATCCCCTTTCACCATCTGGCCGAGGAGGTCGTGCTTTACGGTACGAACCAGCAGACGGGCATTATCTTTCTGGAGATCCAGGGTTGCTTCATACAGAAAGTACAGACAGCACAGACCCATTACGGCAAAACTGAATGAGAGTGTCGCTCCGATTATGGTGAGAACTTTATTGGTTAATTTTGTTTTCATGTAAAGTCCTTAATCACATTTTGGTTAGAGACGGAAACGTTCACTCATTTCGCGCAGCTGTTCGGCCAGGCGGGCCAGGTCCTCGGCACTCTCCAGCACCTGGGTACTGCCGTTGGAAATCACGCCCACCGCATGGTTCGTATCAGAGATGTCATGGGCAATAATATCGGCTACACCGGAGGTTTGGGCCACGTTCTGGTTCACCTCTCCCATCCCGCGGGCAGCCTGGGCGATATTGGCTGCTATTTCCTGCGTCACCGCCGCCTGTTGCACGATAGCAACCGCCGTGGTAGCAATAATGTCGTTCACTTCCTGAATTACACGGGATATTTTTTCAATCTCTTCAACAGTTTCCGCCGTGGATACCTGGATGTTATCGATCTTGTCGCGAATTCCCTCGGTGGCAGCGGCGGTCTGCTGGGCAAGCTCCTTTATTTCGGTGGCGACCACTGTAAAACCTTTCCCCGCTGCGCCGGCTCTGGCAGCCTCGATTGTCGCATTCAGCGCCAGCAGGTTTGTCTGGGCCGAGATAGCGGTAATTGTTTCCGTCACCTTGCCGATATCACGCGCCGCCCTCCCCAGCGCCGCTATCTGTTCGGTGACCTTGCCTGCCTGGCTCACCGCCTGAGCGGTGATAGTACAGGCCTTGTCCGAGTTGATGGCAACATCGGAGATAGTTGCGGTCATCTCTTCGGTGGCAGTTGCCACAGTGTTGACATTGGCAGTGGCCTGCTCCATGGCCACCGATACCGACATCATGTTGGCGCTCATCTCCTCGGCAGCCGCCGCAATCCCCTGCGTACGCCGGGAAGACTCTTCAGCGTTGGTGGTTAATTCGCGCGAAACCGATGAAAGCTCGGTTGCCGATGAGGAGAGCGTCTGCACGCCTCCTGAAATATCCGAGAACATCGCCCTCAATTTTTCCACCATATTTTTCATGGCCAGCATCATTTGACCGGTTTCATCATTGCTCTCCACGATCACATCAACGGTCAAATCCCCTTCCGAAACCTGTTTCAGCGTGACAACCGCGCCTCTCAACGGCCTGGTAATAAGAGTGCCGATCACATATGCCAGCACAACAAAAACAATAAGCATCAGGGCTGTAGCACCGAGTATTTTCCAGCGCAATGCATTCACGTCCCGTTGAATATCGTCCAGATAAACTCCGCTTCCGATGACCCACCCCCATGGTTTGTACAATTTAACATACGAAACCTTTGGAGTGAGCTTCCCACCTTTGTCCCAGACATAATCGACAAACCCCTCGCCATTTGCCTTGCAGACATCCAGCATGGCAATAAAGAGAAGTTTACCGTTGGGATCCTTGTATTCCGCCAGTTCTTTCCCGTTCATCTCCGGCTTCAACGGGTGCATGATCATGACCGGCTTCATGTCGTTAATCCAGAAGTAATCATTGGAGCCATAGCGTAAATTTCCAATACTCTTAAAAGCACATTTTTTAGCGTCTTCCAACGTCATTTCGCCCGCAGCAGCCCGAGCGTCGTATTCAGCCACCAGCTGGGTCGCCGTTTGCACCAGACTCCGGATTGCATAGCGCCTTCCTTGAGTAGCCTGTTCAAGAACTGCCGGAAGTACAAACAACATCACGTTACACACCGTAATGATGAGAAAGGCATAACACAACACCATTATTTTGTTGATTATACTCAGATTATTGAATCTGGTTTTCAATCTGTCCATTACTTCCCCCTTCACATGAATGTATATATTTTCACCCGGCAATAACAGGTATTATTAAAATATTTAAATGTGTTTTTTCCATTCCATCAGAGCCGATGTCAGTTTTAGCGAGAGTGCCGCAAACGCACTATTCGGAGCCATCAACTGTTCTGCTTCCCGTTTGTTGCCACTCAGCGCCAGTTCGGCAATTTTTCCCGCACTTTTGTGGAATTCCGCGTGCATCTCCTTTATCGACCGGTAGCGGGAAGATTGCTTGACCGACGCCGGAATCGACTGGCTGTAGAACCATTTGCCGAAAGCACAGACATTATCGGCGCGGGCATCGTGAACCGAGACATCCATTTTACCGGTATCTATGGCCTGTTTCAGGCGAGTTTTCCACATGCCGTGGGCACTGATCGCCTTGGTGATCTGTTCCACGTCAATACGCCCTCCCCCTGTCGCAATGTTCGAAGAATCCGCAGATATCCTGAAACGTCCGGTCATCTGCTCCAGCTCGACCGCCAGCCGGGACAGGTCTTCAGCGCTCTCCAAAACCTGGGCGCTACCGCTCGATATCTCGCCAACCGCCTGATTCGTCTCGGAAATGTCGCGAGCTATCATTTCTGCCACGCCGGAGGTCTGAGCCACGTTCTGGTTCACCTCCTGCATCCCGTGAGCCGCCTCGGCAATATTGGTAGCGATTTCCTGCATTACCGTCGATTGCTGCTCGATGGCGACCGCTGTTGTGGCAATGATACCATTAACATCCTGAATGACATGTGAAATTTTACCGATTTCTTCCACCGCCTCCGCTGTGGACAGCTGAATATTGTCGATTTTGTCACGGATCCCCTCGGTGGCAGCGGCGGTCTGCTGGGCAAGTTCCTTGATTTCGGTGGCAACAACCGTGAATCCTTTGCCCGCTGCTCCGGCCCGGGCAGCCTCAATAGTGGCGTTCAGGGCGAGCAGGTTGGTCTGTGCCGAAATGGCGGTGATAACCTCCGTTACCTTACCGATATCCCGCGCCGCTCTCCCCAATGCCGAAATCTGCTCCGTGATCTTGTCTGCCTGCATCACCGCCTGACCGGTAATATCTCGGGCCCTGTCGGAATTTTTGGCAACGTCGGCAATCGTGACGGTCATCTCTTCGGTAGCACTGGCAACGGTATTGACATTGGCCGTGGCCTGCTCCATGGCAGCCGACACCGATAGCATGTTAGCGCTCATCTCTTCGGCTGCCGCAGCCACCCCATGGGTGCGGGAGGACGATATCTCGGCGCTGGAGCTCAATTGCCGTGAAACCGCGGAAAGTTCCGTTGACGATGAAGAGATAGTCTGAACGCCTCCGGACAAGTTGGTAAACATCTCCCTTAAATTGCCCCCCATTATGTTAAGCGCCGAAGCGAGTTCACCAATTTCATCTTTTTGTTCCAAAGCGATTGTCTGGGTCAGATCCCCTTCCGCCATTTTTCCGGCAAAGGTGACCCCCAGACTGAGCGGCCGCGTGATGCTTCGTGAGGTAATAAAACCTAAAATAATTGATATAATAAAGGCCGCGACAGTGGCTATCCCAAACAGAAGCCGCGAACGGGAAATAACCACTTCCGCACTGTCCGAACGTATCTTTGTCCGTTGTTTCTGGAACTCTAAAATCGCTTCCGATACCTTATTTACCTCCGCTTTATAAGCGATCCCCTCGGCGTGATTCAGTTTAATCGCCTCAGCCGACTTTCCGGCCATCGCCAGTTCGATAACCCTGTTATTTACCGCAGCAGCCTTCCCCGCAATCTCACGGTACGCCGCGATCAACTTCTTCCCTTCTTCATAATTCTCATGTTTTTCCAGCTCTTCAAGCACCTTACGATAATTGTCGCGCGCCTCCAGTATCCGTTTCTGATATTCATCAAGTTCCTTCTTGTTCGTTGCCGTCTGAAGATTCCCCATGGCGTAGTACAGGTCACCCAGATAGTTTTGCAGTTTATTGGCAGACTCCATCTTTACGTTATTCGAGTGTACAATTTTGTGAATCTGCTCCGATATCTGCGCCAACCCGACAAAACCGGCAATACTCATGAGTAATACCACCAGCAGTATGACGCCGTACCCTAACCCAAGCCTCTTACCGATATTAAGATCTGTGAAAAATGACATTAATACACTCCTTTTCCTGTAATAAAGATGTATGTCAATACGTCAGCTTATTCTCTTTCTATCGACCACGGGATTTGGATTAATGGCCGCAATCGCCTCCAGCAATTTTTCCCGGTCAAGCTTGACCAGGTAGTTGGTCAATCCTGCCTGTCTCCCCCGCTCCACATCCTCTTCGCCGGCAAGCGAGGTAACGGCGATGATCGGCAGGGAGCTGAACCGGGCATCGCTCCTGATCTGTTTCGTCAGTTCGTACCCGTTCATGTTGGGCATTTCGATGTCGGTTACCACCAGGTCAATCGATTCCACCTGCCGGTCAAGGGTCTGCCAGGCTATCTGACCATCTTCGCAGGCAATGACCCTGTATCCTTCGTTCTCCATGAATTTTCTGATCTGCGACCGGAAAAAATCGGAATCTTCCGCCAGAAGGACGGTTTTACCGGCTGCGGCTTCGCTCCGGATCATGCGACGCTCCGTAAACCATTCCGGATGCAGCGTCTCAACAAGTTCAAAGATGTCTACAATCATGACGGTTCGCTTCTTAAGGATAACCGACCCCATGATTCCGGTTTGCCGCAGGATGTTCTGGTCAATTTCGGTCCGGCATTCGGCCGAATCGACCGGAGTGTTGGCGACAAGCCCCACTTCGCGCCCGGCCACCTCAAAAACTATGACCACCAGGTTTCCGCTGCAGTCCGGCCCGGCGACATTGGCCGTGTCGTTCACCATAACGAGCGGCATGATCTGGCCGCGATACTGCATGACACGCCGGCCGCCGGCCGTTTCCACATCTCCCGGAGCGATCTTCTCCACCCGCGCCACCAGTTCCAGCGGTACGGCGAGCTGCTGCTCCGCGCCGTAGCTGAACGTCAGCAGCGCCTGGTTTTCCGCTTCGTCAGTGGTGACAAGTTCGATCTGCTTTTTATCACGCCCCGTCGTGGAAAGGGCATCTATGCCACAGGTGGCGGCCAGGCCGGGGGCGTCGAGGATCAGAGCGACCTTGCCGTCACCCATGATGGTTGCCCCGGCGAATTCCCGGATATGCTTCAGGTGACGCCCGAGCGGTTTCACCACAATTTCCTCGGAATCGAAGAGTTTGTGAACTACGACGCCGTACTGCATGAGGCCGGTGGTGACAATGACCAGATTGATGTCGCTGGTTGCGTTGGTAGTCCAGTTATCGGACGATGCTTCCGGATCACTCCCGGTAATATCAAGGGCATCCACCAGCCGGATGACCGGAAGAATGCTGCCACGCAGCATGAGCACAATGGCATCTCCCACCCGCTCGATCCGTTCCTTGATCTGGGCTGCGGCGATACGGATGGTCTCCACCACGTTCGCTTGGGGTATGGCAAAGCGCTGACCTTCGGATTCCACAAACAGCGAGGGGATTATGGCCAGGGTCAGCGGCAGTTTGATGCGAAAGATCGACCCTTTGCCCAGTTCGGATTCGATCTCGATCTGGCCGTTCAGCCGTTCTATGTTGTTTTTCACGACGTCCATGCCGACACCGCGGCCGGATATGTCCGTCACCTGTTCCGCCGTGGAAAAACCGGGCTGCATGATCAGGAAGCGTTTTTCCTTATCCGACAACAGTCGCACCTGTTCATGGGTCATCAACCCCTTCGATACGGCCGCAGCGGCAACCTTTTCCGGGTCGATTCCACCTCCGTCGTCGACAATTTCGATGATGACCTGGCCGGCTTCGTGAAAGGCATTGAGTTCTATGTTCCCGACAGCCGGTTTCCCGACTGCGCGACGTTTCTCGGGCGATTCGATGCCATGGTCCACCGCATTACGCACCAGATGGGTCAATGGGTCGCCCAGCCCCTCGATGATGGTCTTGTCCAGCTCAACTTCTTTGCCGGTAATCGTCAGGTTGATCTCTTTGTTCAGGTCGCGCGCCATATCGCGTACAACACGGGTAAACCGGTTGAATATCGTGCCGACAGGCTGCATGCGCGTCAACATGATCACTTCATGCAGTTCGGAGGTAACCGTATTGATCCGGTAGCCGGCAGCCTTGATAGCGTTGGCATCGGCTCGGCCGATGGCCTGCAACAGTTGGTTTCTCCCGAGCACCATCTCGCCGGCCAGGTTCATCAGCGTATCCAGCAGAGAAACGTTGATGCGCAGTGTCAAGTCGGCAGCGGGAGCAGGTACGGTATTAGAGACGTTCAGCGGAGAGGGTAATGGCTCGGCAGGTGTATCAGCAGCACATAGGTCGGGAGCGGCGACAACCGTTATCTTTTCAATTCCAATCTTGAGGAAAACTGTCAGTTCCAAAGGATTCTTGGCGCTTGAAATCAGCGCATAAAAGGTGGCCGGCTTCTCCTCTGTATTTTCCACATTCCCCAGAGGCAACATACTACCAAGCAACGATCCGCATTCGTTGATAGAACGAATTATATCCTGCGGCGAGCGACAGAACTGCTGTAGATCATGAAATAGTACGAATTCTGCAAGACAGACGAAGTTCCCCTTCGCAGCAGCCTGGGTAATGACAAAGCGCGCCACCACCATGCTCTCGTTTCTTTGCGGCAGAGGAATCAGGACCACCTCCTCAAGAGATGTGTCCGTTACTCCCCCACTGCCCAGCGCAGGTTCAATGATGCGAGACAGTGCATCGACAAGTGATGAAACATCCGCTGTTTTACTTTCCTCAAGATTGTTGATCATTTCGCGAAGTTTGTCGAATGAAAGCAACATTACATTGACGATTTCGGGAGTTGGCACAAGTTCGCGTTTACGCACCAGACTGAGCACATTTTCAATCTTGTGGGACAGATCCTTAACGGTGTCAAGCTTTAGATAAACGGCCCCCCCTTTGATGGAGTGGGCCGCACGGAACACATCGTTGACCAGATCAGGATCAACGTTTTCACCCTGTTCTTCAATGGTGAGGAGGTCGCTTTCAATATGCGCAAGGTGTTCGAGAGATTCCGTAACATAAATAGAAACCAATTCATCATTTACTATAGCCATATGTACCCCTTGCACGAGTAAGGACTTATTTGGCATCCAGCACGTTACGTAATTTGAACGCCAGGTCAGACGGTTGATTTGTATCGCTCTGCCTGCCTCCGTTCAGTCAGGTCAGTGAAGAACATGATACCTGCCAATACGGTACCTGCTTCATCCTTAACAGGTGATGCATTGGCAATCACAATGCGATCGTCGTCACTACCGCAGGAGATAACGACTTCTTTACTGCATGTTTCTCCGAGTCTGATTGCCCTGATCAGCGGCACTTCTTCGGAACTCAGCGGTCTGCCATCAAAGTCCCGCATCTGCAGGCTTGATACGTATTGCTCTATCCCTACTCCGTTGACGAGATTCTTACGGTTTCCTCCGCGAATACACAAGCCTGCATCGTTCACATAGTGCAGTTTGCCACTTGGCGCATCGGCTATGGCAACACCGACCATACTCTGATCCAGCGCGGCCTTAATTGTATTCGCGATCATGGAAGAAGAACTCCTTACGTTGCAGAGATACCGCCATTTTAATGGTATATGCATTGGGCGCTTTATGTAAATCAGCATAATACTTTTTATTTTGTAGTATAAACGGGTGAGTTACTGTAGGAGACATCCTACGAAGGTGGGGGGTATGGTAAATATATGGTCGTCTATCATCATGATCGCCAGCTTCCGGGTGAACCGCTATCCTCCTCAGGCAACAACAGCCTCACGTGAATTTCAGGCTGTTTGCACATTCCCGTAAAGTTGTTTCGAGTATTTTTCCGGTGACAGGCTTGGACACATGCCTCAGTGCTCCGAGGTTATTATCCTGTTTCTGGTCATCAGTTATTTCAAAAGCCGACAGGACAATTACCGGGAGCGATCCATTCAGGGCCCGGACGTGCTTCATCATTTCCAGGCCATCCATAACCGGCATCTTGATGTCGGTTATGATAATATCAGGGTGGTGCTCGTTGTAAGCTGCCAAGCCTTCAGCGCCATCTTTTGCGGTTATCAATACACCAACAATACGGGATAAATACTGGCAGCACTGACCTCTGGTTTCGTCGTCATCCTCAACGTACAACACGGTAAGTCTCTTCAACTGACATGGATCCTGTGTGCCAAGATCGATGGTATTTATCCGCAGCAGGCTTCTCGGGGAGAGCCATTTTTCAAGGGCAGCGGCAAGCACCTCTTTTTTTACCGGTTTTGGTACATAGTCGTCCATACCGGCTTCAAGACACTTGTCACGATCTTCTTTCATGGCGTTGGCAGTCATCGCGATGATAGGAACATTATGATTGATAACACCTGAACTCTGAGAGCGGATTATACCGGTTGCTTCAAAACCGCTCATGTTCGGCATCATGCAATCCATCAGCACCAGATCATAGTTAATCAGTGCCAGTGCCTCCACCGCTTATTGACCATCCGTAACCACGTCTGCGGAGTACCCCAGCGCTTTCAATAGATGGAGAGCGACTTTTTGATTAATTATGTTGTCTTCAGCTAAAAGAATACGCGCGGTGAGATCGCCCAGGCTCACAACAACGCGAGGCGCAACGAACTGTGCATGGGCGGTGGCCTCCTGAGCGGCTTTCAAGGCAGCAGCGCTTTGCTTTTCAAGCCGGGCGGTGAACCAGAAGGTAGAACCTTTCTCCTCTTCACTAGTAACGCCGATTTCGCCACCCATAAGCTCTGACAGTTGTTTGCAGATGGTAAGTCCCAGTCCGGTACCGCCGTATTTGCGGGTGGTAGATGCATCCACCTGGGTGAAAGGGGCAAAGATGGCGCTAAGGCGGGACTCCGGTATGCCGATGCCGGTATCACTGATTGCAAACCGGATTGTCACCAAACCGTTTTGCTCGGATACGAGTGATGCATTGACGGCAACGGTACCCTGCTTCGTAAACTTGAGAGCGTTGCCGACCAGATTGGTAATTATCTGCCGGACTCTGCCGGGATCACCTTTCAGAATTTTCGGAACTCCTGCATCAATAGTGCAGGTTAGCGCTATCCCGGCGTCTTCAGCTCGATAGGCCAATAACCGAACGATATCATCCAGTAACAGGCGGAGATCGAAGTGGACCAGGTCCAGATCAAGCTTGCCGGCCTCAATTTTGCTGAAATCGAGGATATCGTTTATCAATATCAGTAAGTTCTCCCCACTTCTGGAAACAATCTCGGCAAAATCCCGCTGCTCTGCGCTCAGATCGGTTTCTAAAAGAAGACAGGACATACTGACCACCCCATTCATCGGAGTGCGGATTTCATGACTCATGTTGGCCAGAAATTCGCTCTTGGCGGCATTGGCGGAATCAGCCTTCGCCCTTGCCGCATTAAGCTGTTCGATGGCCTGGCTCAACTCCATTGTTTGACGGCGGTTTTCCATTGTAAGATGGTACTGCATGACACAATCACGGACCGTCTGCAGCAGCATGGCCTCTTCCCATGGTTTGCCGATATAATGAGTAACACCCCCTTCATTCATGGCGTCGACCGTAGTTTCAATATCAGAGTAACCGGTGAGCAACATCCTGATTGCGTCCGGGGCAAACTCTCTGCTGCGGGTCAAAAACTCGCTGCCGTTCATCCCCGGCATTCGCTGGTCCGAAACTATCACGGCAACATTTTCGGTATCAGCCACGAGTTTCAACCCCTCTGCTCCTGAATTGGCGCAGATAATCCGGTATTTTTCCCGGCTGAAGCACCGTTTTAATGTCTGTAGTATGTTTAGTTCGTCATCGACCATGACAACCGTATATAGGGACAGGGCATCGCCTTCAGATTTTGAATTGATCGGGTTATCCACGGCAATTGTTCCTTGTGGCTATTTTATCGGAAGTTTTACGGTAAAAGCTCCCTAACAATGGATCCTTAAGCAACCGTTTCGGCGAATTGCTGTAGTATAGATGTAATTTCCGGTATCTTCCGCAAGAACGCGTCCACTATCTCCGGATCAAAATACCGGCCGCGACAGCGTACAATTTCCTCTATCGCTTCTCCCACTGGCCAGGCTTTCTTGTAGGGACGTTCGCTGGTAAGAGCATCAAATACATCTGCCACAGCAACGATCCTGCCAAAAATGGGAATATCTGTTCCCTCTAACCCTTGCGGATAGCCGCTACCGTTCCATTGTTCGTGATGAGTAAGAGCGATGGTTGCTGCGGATTTCAGCAATTCGTTATGCGGATGATCGCCAATTATCTTTTGACCGATGTCGCAGTGCGATTTAACAACCTTCCACTCTTCTTCGTCCAGCTCCCCCGGCTTGAAAAGAATAACGTCCGGTATACCGATTTTACCAACGTCATGCAGTGCGGCAGCATGGTACAGGAGTTCGGCTTCATTTTCGGGAAAACCAAATGCTAACGCAATTATGCGCGCGTAGTTACAGACTCTGGCAACATGGAGGCCGGTTTCGTTATCGCGAAACTCACCGGCAACGCCGAGCCGGCGCAGCACCTCAAAGTAGCTCGACTTCAGCTCTGAAGTTCGCTGTTGAACCAGGCTCTCAAGTATTCGGCTCTGACCATAAAGGTCAAGATGCGTCCTGACCCGCGACTTCACAATTTCCGCCCGGATCGGTTTGGTGATGTAATCGACGGCGCCGCAGGCAAATCCCATTGATTCATTTTCTATCTCATCCTTGGAGGTGACAAAGATTGCCGGAATATTCTTGGTTAAGGGATTCTTCTTGAGCTGTCTGCAGGTTTCAAAGCCATCCATCCCCGGCATCGCGACGTCCAGAAGCACAATGTCTACCGGCATCGAACCGCAGATTGCAATGCCCTGTTCGCCGCTGGTCGCAGCTTTGACGGTGTACTCGTCCATCAGGACGGTGTTCAATATGCTGATATTTTGCGGTGTGTTATCGACAACAAGAATGGTTGCCGTAAATGGCGCCGTTTCCGGGCACTGCTCAGCCCCTCTCGTGCCGCCCGATGTAAGTATGATGCCATTTTTTGCGGAAAGTGCCAGGAGTGCTTCATGTGCCGCCGCAAAATTGAAATTTTTCAGCAGGGTATTCAGCTGCCGCAACTCTTTATCCGGCAATCCCGACAAGTATCTTTGATGTTCGTCCAGATACCGTTCCGCCCTGCCATCCCTGCCGTTGATATAATTGAGAAGTTCGTTCAGAATCGGAGTGACATGCGGCACGTCAACCGGACCTGCTGCCAGGGTATCTGTCTCATCAAGTCCCTCTTCAAGAAGAATTGAGGGTTCATCGCTGCTGATATCTTCCAGCAATGTACGGATAGGTAACCACCTGGCAAATATTTTTGCCAGTTCGGTTTTCTTTACCGGTTTCGATAAATAGTCATCCATACCGGCCGTAAGACATTCTTCCCGATCTTTCGTCATGGCATTTGCGGTCATGGCTACAATCGGCACATCATGATTAAGAACCTTTGAGTCTGGATCACGGATTATGGCGGTCGCGGCAAAACCGTCCATCTCCGGCATCAGGCAGTCCATCAGCACCAGATCATAGTCTATCAATTCAAGCGCTCGGACCGCTTCCAGGCCATCAGCAGTCACATCGGCCTTGTAGCCAAGCTTATTCAACAACGCCAGCGCCACTTTCTGGTTGATTATATTGTCATCCGCCAGCAGGATGCGACTCGGCTTAAGGTTGGAGTTCTCTGCAATAGTATGACGAGTGACGAGACCTTGTGCGCCCCCGGAAACCTCAGGGGTGTGATGAAAGAATGTTTGCTCAGACCGCCCAAGAACAAGGGCGATGCAATCGTAGAGCTGAGACTGGCGAATCGGCTTGGTCAGATAACCGGTAAAACCGGCCTGTTCCAGTAAAACTGCATCACCTCGCTGCCCCAGCGATTTTGCCATAATCATCAAGGTTTCATTCAACAGTGGATCGGCCTTGATTCTACGGCCGGTTTCCAACCCGTCAATACCCGGCATCATCTGATCCAAAATGACGATACGGAATGGATCACCCTTCAGGGCCGCCTCGCGCAGATGCTGCAAGGCTGCGTCACAGCTGCCGGCCGTATCAAAACGGCACCCCCAACTGTTCAATAGGGTGGCCATCAGAGTGCGGTTAGTTGCATTGACATCGACTACCAGAACTCGCGTCAAGGCAATATCAACACGATGCACAACCTCCTGGGTTTCCCAGGCTTCGGCAGTTTGTTTTTCAAGCCGTGCGGTAAACCAGAATGTGGAACCTGTCCCCTCTTCGCTCTCGACGCCGATCTCCCCTCCCATCAATTCAGACAACTGCTTACAGATGGAAAGCCCAAGACCGGTACCGCCGTATTTACGGGTGGTTGAACCGTCAACCTGGGTAAATGGTTCGAAAATTGCCGCTCGCCTGCTTTCCGGAATTCCTATGCCGGTGTCGCGAACGGAAAAACGGATGATGACCGAATCACCCTGGTCGGATATAATCCCGACCCTGATTTCAATTTCCCCCTTGTGGGTAAATTTTATGGCATTACCCACCAGATTGGTGATGACCTGGCGGAGTCGCCCCGGATCACCCTTGAGATAAGACGGAACGAGCGGATCAATCTGACAGATCAGCTCCAGTCCTGCAACAGAGGCTCGCATTACAAGCATCTCGGCGGTGTCTTCAACTGTTGTTCTCAGATCGAAATCAAGCGTTTCAATTTCCACTTTGCCCGCCACAATTTTTGACAAATCAAGGATGTCATTGATCAATTCCAGCAGGTTCTCCCCGCTTTTATGAACAATAGTGG
>Ga0073936_10003008_pt1 | contig 24558 bp, 22 predicted proteins | sample AliMusrvi5mmetaG_FD_87041 | JGI IMG/M metagenome (GOLD analysis project Ga0073936, IMG submission 87041) | Freshwater lake bacterial and archeal communities from Alinen Mustajarvi, Finland, to study Microbial Dark Matter (Phase II) - Alinen... | ecosystem: Environmental > Aquatic > Freshwater >... | reverse complement strand
TTCTAACACCCGGCCTTTACCTACACTGTTCTCGGTACTAAACCTGATTTTATCCTCTCCGATTTTCAATTGAAGATTGATAAATGAACGTTCGCGTGAATTTACACCATGCTTAAATGCATTCTCAATAAATGGAACAAAAAGCAAGGGTGGAAATGAAAAATCAAAAAATTCCGTAGGAAAATCAATGATCAAATCAACCCGGGGACTTAGCCGTAATTTCATCAGATCAATATAATTGTTCATGAAACTGATTTCCTTACTGATCAATGTCTCACCCTGATCAGATTCATAAAGAAGATAACGCATTAATTTGGACAGTTTCAGCACCGACTCCTGGGCTATCGGACCATCGATCCCGATTAATGAGTAGATGTTATTCAGGGTATTAAAGAAGAAATGGGGACTAATCTGATTTTTCAGGAACGCAAGTTCTGAATTCAGCTTTTCCTTTTCAAGTTCCTTTTGCCTCTTTTCGTTCTGTTTCAGTTTATCCATTACACCAAGTCCGATTGCAAATCCTGATATCAGGGCAGATGTGAGGATATGGTTGTAAAAACCAAATGCTTTCATCGGCGGGCGGAAATGAATATCCTTGCCTGTTACCTTATTCATGGCTTCCCAGAATTTCGACTCCTTTACCGGATCAAAAAGGATATAATCGTTGATGAAGACGGTAAGGAAGTAGGTAATCAGGGTTAAACCAATCAGAATGATTAAATAAGTAATTTTCTTTTCCTGCAGGAAATATTTTGGAACGAGCCACAGGTAACCAAGATAAAAGATAATACCAGCCGATAGAAAGTGAATATAGAACTGAATGATTTGATGCTGATCGTCTCCCCCGAATGCATTGCTTAAATAAAGGGGTATAATTATCAGGAATACCCATGCCATAACATGCAGTGAAACAACAATTTTCTTACCAGGAATTGAAAATGATTTAAGCACGGTATCCAGTTTTTACAAAGATATATTATTCATATCGTAATGCATCAATCGGGTTCAGACTTGCCGCTTTTCTGGCAGGATACCACCCAAAGAAGATCCCAATGGCAGAACAAACCAAAAAGGCCATAACCACTGAGATTGTCGTAATGACCACCGGCCAGTTCAGAATCGAAGACATAACCTTGGTGGCGATTATTCCCAGGGAAATTCCGATGATCCCTCCAAAGACACTCAGTAAGATCGATTCAATGAGGAACTGCATCATAATATCATTTCCACGACCTCCAACGGAAAGCCTGAGACCGATTTCGCGGGTCCGTTCGGTTACCGAAACATACATGATGTTCATAATTCCAATTCCCCCAACCAGCAGGGAGATTCCTGATATAGCTCCCAGCAGTGCCGTCATGATATCACTGATAGAGCTAAAAGTCTGGACCATTTCAGATTGAGACCTGACCTGAAAATCATCTGCTGCTTTATCTTTTAGTTTATGACTGCTCCTCAGGGATTTAGTGAGCTGGTCAATTGCTGCGGCATTCAGATTTTCACTGGCTGCCGATGCGGCAATACTCTGAATATGCGTGATGGCAAGTATCCGTTTTTGAACCGTTGTATAGGGAGCCATGATCAGGTCGTCCTGATCCTGACCCATCCCATTTTCCCCTTTCTCTCCCAGAATACCGATAATCAGCAGCGGGATATTCCCGAAACGGACCGTCTGCCCAATTGGGTTGATTTTCCCGAATAAATTAGTGACAACGGTTTTGCCTACCAAACACACTTTCGCATAGGTGTTAATCTCGTTTTCCGTGAAACTGCGGCCCGATCCGATCGTATATTTCCGGATATTGAAGTATTTATTATTGACCCCAAAGATGGAGGTTGGCCAGTTTTGGTTTCCAACCACGGCCTGTCCGCTTGAACGAACTTCCGGAGAAACATCGCTGATTGCCGGACAATCTTTTTCTATGGCTTCAACGTCGCTTAGTTTCATACTTTGTGCATCGCTGTTTCCCATCCGGACACCACCTTTTTGTTCCCCACCCGGGAAGGCAAAAATAAGATTAGTTCCCATCCCGGCCATTTGGTCCTGAATACTCTTTTTCGATCCCTGACCGATGGCAAGCATCACGATTACGGAAGCAACCCCGATGATGATTCCCAGCATGGTGAGGAATGCCCTGAATTTATTCCTTTTCAGTGCATTCAGAGCTATTTTTATTGAATTTAAGTAATTCATTATCAGTATATTTAAGCAGTTTCATCAATCGGAAGAGCCTTCAGTAATTCCACAGCATTGTTTCTGTTGGTCACTAATTCTTCACGGATAATATGACCGTCGCGGAAAACAACCTGACGGGTCATAAACTTCGCAATATCTGCTTCATGAGTCACAAATACGATGGTTTTACCTTTTTGATTCAGATCCTGAAGTAATGCCATGATTTCGAAGGAGGTCCGGGTATCGAGATTCCCGGTTGCCTCGTCAGCCAGGATGACCACAGGGTCATTAACCAATGAGCGTGCAATAGCCACCCTTTGTTGTTGTCCTCCTGACAATTGATTGGGCATATGATGCATCCGGTCACTAAGACCGACAGCTTCCAGGGCTGCTTCGGCTCGTTCGCGGCGCTCCTTGGATTTAATTTTAGGATTGTAGAATAATGGAAGTTCCACATTTTCAAGGGCAGAAGTTCTCGACAAAAGATTATAGGATTGAAAGACAAATCCCAATTTCATGTTGCGTAATCCTGCAAGTTCGTTTTTTGAAAGTTCGCCCATGCTGATTCCATCCAGAAAGTAGGATCCTGAGGTTGGTTTATCCAGGCAACCCAGAATATTCAACATGGTCGATTTTCCGGAACCGCTTGTTCCCATGATGGCAACAAACTCCCCCTGTTTGATTTCGAGATTAATGCCCCGAAGTGCGTGGACTGTGATTTCACCAACATAAAAATCTTTCTTCAGCTGATTAACCTGTATGATTGATTTATTCATGGTTATTTTGTTGTTTTTCTGTTACTTCCCGGCCTTTGGGGCATAAACGGGCTTTTGGCTGGACCTGCTTTCGTCTTTGCATCATCAGCACCTGTACTCATAGACAAGACTACTTCATCACCTTCGTTTAATCCCGATAAAACTTCGTAATGAATTTCATCAGTAACCCCAACCTTGATTTTTTGTGGATGCACTGATAATCCATCTTTTACCCAGACTGTCTTGTCTGAGTCATTTTGTTTATCTTTTGGACCACCTTCTCCCATTGGAGGCATAGGAGGTAAATTGCCAGCTCCATTCTGGTTGTAAGTTGCCAGTGCTTCCATGTCTGGGGAGAACTGAGTTGATTTTGACGGAACGAGTATAATATCTTTTCGCTCAGTTACAAAGAACGAAGCGTTTGCAGTCATTCCCGGCATCAATATTTTATCCGGATTTGGTGCATTAATGATTACTGTATAGGTGACTACATTGGCGGACGTTACCGGCTTAAGTCTGATTTCGGTAACTACACCCGAAAATTTCTTCAAAGGGAAGGCATCCACAGTAAACTCCACCCGCTGACCGTTAGCGATTTTTCCTATATCGGCTTCATCCACTTTGGCCTCTACCCGCATCTGCGTAAGGTCATTGGCGATCGTGAACAGGGTAGGGGTACTAAAGCTTGCAGCGACCGTTTGTCCCTCATCCACTGCGCGGCTGAGAATAATCCCATCGATGGGAGAAAAAATCTTGGCATACGACAGGTTAATTTTGTCCTTGTCGTTCATTGATTTGACATTGTGCAAGGTTGCCACCGCTTTGTTATAATTGTATTCAGCCAGGTCATAATCTGATTGAGCAATTAATTTCTTATCTATCAATGCTTTGTAACGTTCGTAAGTGGCTTTTTGATATTTAACCTCGGCTTCGGACTGATCAACGCTTGATTTGCTTTGAGCCAGCTGAGCCAAAAGAGGCGTTTCGTCAATCTGAGCCAGCAACTGCCCTTTCTTTACCTTCGAATTATAATCAACGTAGATTTTTGTGATTACCCCTGAAACCTGGGTGCCAAGCTCAACGGTTTTAACCGCTTCAAGTGTCCCTGTTGCAGTCACAGTATTGCTGATTGTCCCTTTTGAAATTTTTGAAGTTTCAAACGATATGGTTTTGTCAGTACTTCCAAACGATTTATAAACAAGGAAACCGACAACAATCAGGACTAAGGCCGATCCAATGAATAAAAGTTTCTTTTTCATGGTTTTGTAATATTACAATCTATTTCTATTTATTTCTATCTATTTCAGTTTTCAGATCTTACAATGTCAGCGGAACTCCTTTATAAAAATCCAATACCTTATAACTAAAAATCAGATTGAATTTTGCCTGGAGTAATTTGCTTTCGGAGGTGATTAAGCTGGTTTTCTGAACCAAAAAGTCAACCGAATTAAGCAATCCGACTCTGAATTTTTCAGTCGTGACGTCATAGGACTCCTTCGAAGATTGCATCTGATCAAGGCTGGCAGAGTATTGACTCCATGCTGAAGTCACATTTGTACAGGCCTGCTCAATTTCCTTACGGAGCAGATTCTTTGCATTAACAACATCGAGCTCCGCATTGGATATTGCAATAGTGGCAAGCCCCACGTTGGTTTTAACCTGATTTTTCTGAAAGATTGGTATCGAGAGCGAGATCCCTACCGATGGACTAAATGTATTGGATAACTGACTGTTATACGACGATCCTGTGTTCAGGCTTGAATAATTACTGGATAATCCTGCATTCATCGAAATGGTGGGGATGAAATCGGCTTTGGCAATCTTCAGGTTCAGAGTGGTACTCTCTTTCGTCAGTTCAATATTCTTAATCTCCGGTTTTATTCCAAGTGCCAGATTATAAACTTCCTGTGAATTGGGGTTGACAAATTGCACGAGTAAACTTTCGAGGTTCGGCGAGCTGATCTTAAAATTGGGATCAACCGGTAACTCGATGAGCTGTTCCAAAGTAACATTATCGGTAGATAGCTGACTTTGGGCGGTTGCCAAAGTGAATTTCTCTGTGGCCAGCTCAGATTTGATCTGCAAATAATCGGAAGATGCAATTGCTCCAAGATCCATCCGCTCCTTGGCCAGGGCCAGTTGTTTTGTGGTCGATTCGACTTGCTTCTCAGCATTATTGACACTTTCGTATGCATAGAGTACCTGCAAATATGCATTGATAATATTCAGTCCAACCGATTCTCTTACCGCTTGTGAATAAAACTTCCCACTTTGAAAATTAAGTTCTGTCTGCTTAATCTGAGTGCTAAGTTTTTTACCATTATACAGTGTTACATTAGAATTTACACCATAATTCGTAGCGTTAGAACCGCTGGCACTTCCATAATGACCAGATGCCGAATCAAATCCTTTATACCAATTCATATTTTCGCTTACTGATGCATTCAATCCGGGTAAACGGTTCAATTTAGACTGATTGGCATAAAGTTGATTTTGATTGCTTGTCAGATCAGCCTTGAGAACCTGGATATTTTTGCCCAACGCATATGTGATGCAATCATCCAGGGTCCAGGTTTTGTTCTGCGTCTTACCTTCGTAACCTGAGAAAATCAAAAGAAGAAAGGCAATTAAAAAACTCGTTTGAAATGTTTTCATATACGACTGTTATTTTGAAACAAAAGTATTTTTGAATGAAAACCTTTTGAAATAATATCGACGTTTGGGATGTTTTTATCGACAATTAGCGGTATTTTATGCGAATTATATTCTAAAAGGTAGAGATATCTTAAACTTTACCCATAAACGACTGTTATACGATTAAACCCATGTTTCTTTTTACGTTCACTTAACAGAGCAGTATTTCTCTTTAACCCATGGAGCAGGAACTTAAACTTTACCGAAGAGCTTATCAGTTAAGTTTATTCACGATAATTTACAATATTGCTGAAGGTTTTGTTTCTATGATATTGGGTTATCATGATGAAACGCTTACCTTATTCGGTTTTGGTGTAGACAGTTTTATCGAAGTAATATCAGGAATAGGAATTGCAGTAATGATTTTGCGTATTAAAAATAATCCGTCAAGTTCGAAGAATGAGTTTGAGATTAAAGCCCTTAAAATAACAGGTGCGGCTTTTTATTTGCTGTCAATCGGGCTATTAGCCGGAATTACCATTAACATTATTGAAAAACACAAGCCAGAAACGACTTTTTGGGGGATCATCATATCTTTGATCTCAATACTTGTTATGACCTGGCTCATGACTGTGAAAAGGCAAGTCGGTACACAATTGAATTCCGACCCTATCATTTCGGATAGTAACTGCACCAAAATTTGTGTCTATATGTCAATTGTTTTGCTGATCTCAAGTCTGTTTTACGAATTGACAGGATTTGCCTTTGCCGATTCTTTTGGTACGGCAGGTCTCATATATTTCTCATTTTCAGAAGGTAAGGAAGCCTTCAAAAAAGCGAAAGGTAAAAATTGCAAATGTGATCATTGTGAAACGAAATAGGTGGCAACATCTTGCCGGAATTATTCAACAGATATAACCCTCCCTTGATAAAACATTGTGCAGAATGGGAACCCTGGATCACAAATTACCGGGTATCAGGTTAAAATTCAGCCTATTCTATTCGTTTTCACCAATTTCCTTGGTCATTAACGGAACACTGTGTAAACTTAATACACTGTTCCCATCAGATTCGTTGATGGCAAAGTTCATCCATACTTTTTGGCCTTTCCATTTATATCCAAAGTGCTCCCTTTTATTTCCTTCGCTATAAGCCTCCTGTAAAATGTATAGTATTCCATTTGTGTTATTCCACCCCTTAGTTTCAAGTTCCATGGTGGTAACCTGGTCTTTGTAAAAGGTGAGGTAAACCGCTTCAAACTTATATTTACCCAGAATGTACTCCGCCTGTGCCATTTTATAACACGATTTGTCGCCATCCTCTTTTAATAAACCTTTAAACGCACTTAAAGGAGTTTCCAGTTTTATATTTAGGAAACCATATTGCTCATCGAGCGCCATCAGACCGGCTTCTTTATTCTGCCGATTCTGACCAACCAATGCGGAAGAAAATATTAATAGGAGCAGGCTTATTAGAGCCCGTCTTATTTGTTCTTTAATTATCAGATTCATAATTTTTTAATATCGTTATTATTACAGTTTCTTTCTTCAGATCATTTTATCGTTTTTTGAGCTCAGTTCAATGAAATTGGGTTCTCTTTTTATCTCAGTCCCCCTATTTTTTGTAGGCTGTAAATTAAAACCATCTCATTTTTCAGCGTATAAAATTATCAATTTTTTCACCTGAATCTCAATTTTATAATTGTCTTGATGCGTGGTAAAAGTCAGGCGGATTTTGTTTTACAGGAAATGACTTTTCCTGTTCTTGTTAGGACTTTAAATGACATATAAATTGTTTTGGTGTAAGTGCTTTAATCCGTGATAGTTAAGTTGAACTGAAACAAATACGACATATTAAACCATAAACATCTAATCCGGATTCAACAATCTTCTCCTTCTTGGCGTCTTGATACCTGATGCAATTAAGACAGGACTACCTGAAAAACAGATATAATGAAAAGATAATTTGGAAGGTAAAGAGCCGGCCAAGATTCCGATTTTACCCCAGGCCCAAAAGATTAGTGACAATTGTCCGTACCCGGTTAATGTTTTACCCCGAATATCTAACCGAAAGTTCAATAACCACATCAAAGATTGCGGTGAATTGGCAGGACTTGACCAGATGACCACTCATACTGTTTTTATTGGGACAACACCGTGGAAATAACACTGCCGAGTTAGGAAATTATCATTGCCCTTATCTCGAGGAATACTTTTATTACCCAATTGTTTTATTTTGGAATGGAGGTAAAAACACATCGATTAAATTTTTCTGATTCCATAACTCTTGTTGGCTAAAAATCAATTATAATTTTTTTTTGATTAAGACAGAGTTCATTTTAGTGTCTCGAAAATAATTGTATCATCTATCTAAAGCGCTACTGTAATATAAATGTAACAACAATGCAACCGTAATGTAACAACAGAATCATAATTTTGAGTAACCTATTATGGAGCTATGAACTTTACACTTTTGATTGCCATTATTGTGTTGGCTTTTATCTTCGACTTTATCAATGGATTTCATGATGCAGCGAATTCAATTGCTACGGTAGTATCGACCAAGGTGCTAACTCCTTTACAGGCAGTTATCTGGGCCGCATTTTTCAATTTTGCGGCATACGCAATATTTGAACTTCACATAGTAGATACTATAGCAAAAGTTGTGGATACTGGCGCTATAAATCTTCAGGTGATATTGGCGGGAGTAATCGCAGCCATCATTTGGAACCTGATCACATGGTATCTGGGAATACCCTCCAGTTCATCCCATACTTTGGTCGGAGGATTTGCAGGGGCAGCAATTGCTTTCGCTGGATGGGGAGTTGTTCATTCAGATAAGATTATCAAAATTGCTGCCTTTATCTTCCTTGCTCCATTGATTGGAATGATGCTATCCTATTTTATATCCATTGCACTCCTATGGATTTTCAAGAGCTTCAATCCTTACAGATTAAAGCGATGGTTTAAAATTGGACAGTTATTCTCTTCTGCATTATTTAGTCTTGGACATGGCGGAAATGATGCCCAAAAAGTAATGGGAATAATCTCAGCTACTTTATTGGTCTATTTTAAAACTACCGATCCCGCTTTAATTCCACATTGGGCTCAAATCACTTTTGTAGATGGTAAAATCCATGCTATCCCATTATGGATTGTTTATGGTTGTTATACTGCTATTTCAGCTGGAACTCTGATTGGGGGATGGAAAATTGTTAAAACAATGGGGTCAAAAATCACAAAACTTAGCCCTTTTGAAGGGGTTGCAGCTGAGGGTGCCGGAGCCATTTTGCTGTTTGGAACGGAAGCATTTGGTATTCCTGTCAGTACTACGCATACTATAACTGGTGCCATTATGGGGGTTGGCTTAACAAAAAGGGTTTCCGCTGTACGATGGGGCGTAACCGTGAATTTACTATATGCCTGGATACTTACAATTCCAGTTTCAATGGCACTTGCAGCCCTTATTTATTGGATTCTTAAACTTATAAATCTGGGGTAAATTACCCATTTAGAAATTAGGTCATCTTTTACCAATCTTTTAACAATCAGCTCACTTAACTATTTACAATGTAGATAATATTCCCTTAAACTTTATTTAAGAATAGAAGCAATGGAAATAAATTGGTTGGTTCTTGGCATTTTCGCATTTTGTGCGATTATTTTAGTTGTTTATCTTATCATTCAGAATTTGAAGGATAAAAAAGAAACGATCAGATTTTTTAATGATAAGTTTAACACAGAAAAAAAATTTGAGGTCGACGATGATGAAGAAGTCTAGTGTTTTCATGGGTAAATTGAAATTTATCGAATAATTTTATGACACACTAGAGTTTAAACCTAAATCGTTATTGAGTTGTTATAGGTATGGCAATTAGTTCCCGTCAAATAAATAATTGACTTCTTGAGATGATGATATTAAATTTCAGTTATGAGAAAAAGTATTGGAACAATTAAAATAAACGTCATTAAAACGAAAAGGGATAACGGGATAATTATCCTGAGAATTGTTGTTGGTTTGATCTTCCTGTCTGAAGGGATTCAAAAATATTTGTTTCCTGAATTATTGGGACCGGGAAGGTTTTTAAAAATAGGTTTTTGTGACGCCTCTTTCTGGGCTTATTTTACAGGAACTTTCGAAGTTGTATGTGGCACCCTGGTATTAGTTGGTCTAGTGACCAGAATTGCAGCTATTCCACTTCTAATTATCATGCTAACAGCCTTTGTCTCTACTAAATTTCCAATTCTTTTGGATAAAGGATTTTGGGCGCTTCTTCACGAATACCGGACCGATTTTGCATTGACACTCCTTTTGATTTATTTGACTATTTATGGTTCCGGAAGGTGGTCCTTAGATTTTAAAATAGGTGACATGCCAAAACGTTGAACTATGCAAATATTAAGTTGGAGAAAATTTCTACTTTCAGGATTGCTATTATGCCAGTTAACCCAGATGAGTTATGCCGGACCACCATTTTTTACCGACGATCCCCAACCGGTTGATTTCAGACATTGGGAATACTATATTTCTTCAATTAATTCATTTCAACAAGGTTCCTGGACAGGGACAAGTCCACATGCTGAAGTGAACTATGGATTAATTCCAAACGTTCAGGTTCATCTGATCGTTCCAATGAACTACAATTATAACGGGCATCAACATGCTGATTTCGGATATGCAGATACCGAAGTTGGAATGAAATATCGCTTTATACAGGAGACAAAAGATCTTCCCCAGATCGGCACATTTCCAATTGTAGAATTGCCGACGGTAAAAAACAGCACTTTTAGTAGTGGGAGAACTCAGATCTACCTTCCGGTTTGGGCTCAAAAGTCATGGGGTAAGTTCACAACTTATGGGGGGGTCGGTTACTGGATAAATCCAGGGACAAACAATAAAAACTGGACTTTCACTGGATGGGAAGCCCAATACGATCTATCACCGGTTGTTACATTCGGTGCAGAAATTTACCATCGTTCTGCTGACATTATTGGAAGTAAATCCTCAACAGCGCTCAATTTTGGCGGGTTAATTAACGCGGGCAAAACAACCCATTTCATCTTTTCTTTGGGTCACAGTTTGGCAAATACCAGCATCTTGAGCTGCTATGTAGGTTTACAATGGACGATCTGATTAAATTTCTGATACATGGACAAAATGGCCTCAAATCAAAAGTTTAGCAACCAACGATTGAAGGAAGTAGCCCTATTGTTTCTAAAACTTGGCACGATTTCTTTTGGGGGGCCTGCAGCGCATATCGCTATGATGAAAGAAGAGGTTGTAAAAAAGCGTCAATGGATTGACGAACAACATTTTCTCGATCTTATTGGGGCGACAAATCTTATTCCTGGTCCAAACAGCACCGAAATGGCTATTCATATTGGTCATGAACGGGCAGGTTGGAAAGGTTTAATTGTAGCTGGTTTATGCTTCATTGTGCCAGCCGTAATTATTACCGGAATTTTCGCAGTTCTATATAAAGAATACGGACATTTACCAATTGTTCAGCCATTCATTTATGGGATAAGCCCGGCGATTATCGCAATTATTCTTTCAGCAGTTTATCCTTTGGCTAAAAAATCAATCAAGACGATTGAATTAGGTTTAATTGGTATAATATCCTTTATTCTTTGCCTTTGCGGATTTAATGAGATTTATGTCATGTTTGGAGCAGGACTGATTGCTCTCGCATTGACCCTTATCAGACTTCGAAAAATAAATACTTTAAACAGTGCGTTCCCTTTGGCAATTTTGCAATTCACGGGAAACGGATTTTTCAATTTAAGGAACCTGGGTATATTCTTAACTTTCCTAAAGATTGGAGCAATTCTTTATGGTAGCGGTTATGTTCTATTTGCTTTTTTGGACACGGAACTTGTAGCTAAGGGAATCATATCGCGGCAGCAATTAGTAGATGCCATCGCTGTCGGACAATTTACCCCCGGCCCGGTTTTTTCATCAGTAACCTTTATTGGCTATCAAATAAATTATTTTACAGGAGCTTTAATCGCAACCTTAGGAATATTCCTCCCCTCATTTTTATTCGTTGCCTTACTAAATCCGCTTGTCCGGAAGATGAGAAACTCAAAATCCTTCTCGGCATTTCTGGATGCTGTAAATGTGGCATCAGTGGCAATCATCGCTGTAATCTGTTATCAATTAGGGAAAGAAACTATTTCTGACTGGCGAACTGTCCTGATTGCCATACTGAGCCTAACAGTCGTCTTTGGTTTCAGAAGGATCAACAGTGCACTGGTTGTTATAGGAGGTTCAGGATTGGGATTTTTACTGACCTTATTATAAAAATCGCAAAGTGCATGAATAACTTATTTTTACTCGGTGTACTCCTAATTTCCAGATTAATTTAAAGATATTGAAGCATTTGTCCCCCAGGAGATAAGTTCAGAAGTGGTATTAGGATTCGGATTCCAAAGACATTCCCGCACTGTCATTGTTTTTGTTCGCAGATCAATCGTGACCAATTGGAAGGATAATTTAGTCTCGTCTTTCAAGGAAATAATCCCTTTCATGGGCGAATCAACCTGGAATGTTTTCAAACTGATATCATTATCTGGTCCTTTGTATTCGTACATCTTATTCTCATGAGCATTTCCATTAAAATAAGCTTTGATGTTTGGATGTGCTTTTATAAAGGCAACAAAGGAACGTTGTTCAATCAAACTTGGATCGGAAGTTTTCGTTCCGTCCTTGAAAACTTCCGGAATAATATTCTCAAATTTGTCTGTACCATTAATCGTATGGTTTCCATTTGGGTTAGTAAAGTGTTTGGATTCTACAGCAGGTTGATCATGTGCAAACATGATTACAGGAGTGTTAGGGCGAACTGTTTTTAAATCTTTTTCAATCCAGACGCGTTCACTGGAATCAGGCCACATATTAATGAAAACGAAATGGATTCCTCCCTTATCCCTTGAATAATGAACCTTATCTATGGAATAGTTAAAAGTCGATGTATTTTTAGGATGCCTCGGGAACATGTAATTGAAAATCCCAACCAGCGCCGTATTATCAGTCAGGGGTGAGAGTTTTCGGCAATAACCTATTGAATTGGAAATGTCATGGTTACCAGGCAGAAGTAATATTTCGGTTTTCTTATTCCGATTGTTTTTGAGAGTTAATCCCTTTAAATAAACAGCAGCAAACTGACTCCACGATTTCTCAGAAGTTTGAACTCCATACTCCTCCCGATTAGAAAGATCTCCGGCATTGATTAAATATTCAATACCACCAACCGTATTCGAGGCATTTACACCTCCATCATTGGGCAGTTTTAAAGATGGTAATCTATTTATCTTGGCAACCATAGCAGCATTCACATCATTGGAATATACATTTGAGTCTCCTTGAAAAGTGAGCCTTTTAATTCCAAAATGTGAGTCTGAAGTGATAACAAATTGAAGTAGTTTAGTGTTATGGGGTTGTTTTGCTTCAACATTAGAGATAAAAATTAAAAAGGCGCAGAGGATTAACTTAACATTTTTAATGATTCCGGTTCCAGAACCTTTAATTTGAACGGAGGATATTTTATGCATTTCAGTTTGAATAAAAAAACAGGAATTAGACATTCAAAAAAGTGATTTTATGATACAACCTCCTGCCGGTCGAGAAGCAGGAGGTTGTTGAGATTCAAGGTTTATTATATGCTGTTATTAATGCTGGTTTCCTGTGCCATCAAGCTGGTAGCAACCGATATCTTTTCCGGGAGGAGTGATTTCAGTCGAACCAAAGTTTTTATCAATTGGGACATTGTTAATCGGGGAGAAGGTGGTTAACCCTTTTCCGGCTGCCGGGGAACTTGCCAAAAGATGAAAATCAAAAGCATCAACGGATGCCTGATTGGCAAAGTTCAAATTGGGAAGCGGATAGTTAACAAATTTTGGATTATTTTGACCAACCAGGCTGGAACCATCATAAGCGAAACCAAAAGTATATGTCGGACCTAAGAAGGCAAACATATTTGGAATATCTGTTGCTTGCGGATGAGTCACAACCGCCTGAGCGATGTTTGTTGGAACGATCTGATTTGCCTGAGCTACATTGTCTACATAGAAAAAATTGTGACCATATGCAGTTTTCATAATTGGACCATCAACGTGGCTTAAGGTATCAGCCAGGTAAACTTTGGCAGTCACATTATTCCCTCCTGCAATACGAACACCAAAATTGCAATCCACGATCAGGTTATTATAAGCCAGTGCTCTTGAATTATTTTCAACCTCGATAGACCCGCTCCTTGCGCCATAGGTCCCGGAATTTCTAAATCCTCCGTTTACATAGGTATTATTGTACATGGCGATCTGGGTCTGAATAGATCCCTTGGCACCGTCATTGGCTGATTTTGTTCCGTTGGTAGCACCACCGATAATCAGGTTATAGGCCATATTCCCTTGTGTACCACCCTTGGCATTAAATCCATCTCCACCGGTGCCTCCAAGTTTTTCAAGAGTGTTTCGCATCACGTTAATATGTCCGCCGTAAAAACGTATTGCATCATCCGGACTTCCATATAACCAGGAATCTTCAAGGATCAGGTTCCCATTTGGATTCTGCCAGTAAATAATATACTGGTCGCCAGTTGACGGTCCGGTGAAAGGCGGAGCAACAAGACCGGCACCTCCAAAGTCAAGATGAGTCCATTTGATTACCAAAAGCGGACAAGTAACATCGCAATAGATACCTCCCCAGCCTCCAACATAAGCTGGATCTGTTGCCGCAGAAGAATTACCCATAGTTTTGGTTTTTGAAGGATCACTGATAATAATTGGAGCACTTTTTGAACCCAGACTTATGAAGGTCCCGTGGACAATAAAATTGGCACCGTTTGTGATATTGATTTTAACACCCTCCTGAATCAACAAAGTATCTGTTGCATTGATGATAACATCACCAGAGATGCTATAGGTTTGATTGGCAAGAAAAGTTCCTTTAATTGCACCCGACAATGGAGCAGTATTACTTACAGTTACACCGACTTTTAACAATGGTGCAGATACGACAGCCGTATCCTTTTTTGTGCACGATGCAAACACAAAAATGGCAAGCATAAATAAGGCATTTATTAAATGTTTCATGATTTTAAATTATTAATTAAATGATTGATTACTAAATTATTATATTAAATTATTCTTAGATTATCAAAATTTAAAGCGAAAACCCAGTGAGTACCGTGCATAATAGACATCCTTTTCAATTGTAGCGTATTTGGGACTATCCTGTATCGGCAATTTATTGATTCCGCTATATGCCCTATTTGTTTGTTTGACAATTAATTGATAGGGGGTATTCAAAAGATTGTTGATTTTGACATAGATGATATAATGCCGGCCAAACTCTTTTTGTGCGGAGAAATCAAGATTGAAAGTGGGTCGTTCCCAGTTATCCAGATCCTTATACATCGACAGTGTATTTATTCTTGCGCCAGTATATACCGCAGCTAATTGAGCGTCAACCTTACTTTTGCCGCTTTTAAATAAAAGGGAAATATTGCCGATGTGAGCCGCCTGTCCTTGTAAAGGTCTGGGTTGGTTTACATCAATATTGTGAAAACTATTGTCCGTTGGATCGATATAATTAAATTTCTTTGAAGAATTTATTACCGAGTAGGTATAAGTGTAATTACCTGAGATACCTATATTCCCAAAATACTTTCTGAAAACTGCTTCCAGACCATAATTGTGAGCTGTCCCAAAATTGTTTGGGGTAAGTTCCAGGTCGGCTGCAAAACTTGTCTGAACTAATGCATATTCAATTGGATTAAAGATGGATTTATAAAAAGTGCCAATCATAAACTGGTCAAGCCCTTTTGGGAAGACCTCATAGCGAAAATCAAAATTATTGATAACAGTATGCTGCAAATTTGGATTACCAATCGTTCCAAAGTCATCTTGCGAGAATCCGGTTTTATCTAAATAGGGTACAAGATCTGAATAGGCAGGACGCAAAACAGAAGTAAAGTAAGATAATCTAAGTGCCTGGTTATTATTAAGTGAATATTTAGCATTGAGACTAGGTAAAAAATCAAGATAGCTTATCGTCGCCGATTTTCCGGCAATCGTCGCCGGCAAGGATGAATTATAATTCTGACTTGTATTCTCAACTCTTAAGCCGATCAAAACGTCAAAATTATCTTTAATAAAATATTTAGCCTCTCCGTAAACCCCTTGAACGTTTTCATTAAATGTATAGACACCTGCATTACTAAAGGCTGTTCCCAACGCATCGGTATGCGGAATAAATTTAAACTGGGAAGCCGGAATTGAAATATACTTCTGGTCGATAGAATTGGCATCAGGCGGGGCATTCAAACTGTACTGGTTATCGTAGTTGTCCCTGCTTTTGTGCCTAAACATCCCTCCAAATGTAATTAAGGACTGATGATTCATGATCTCAGAATTGTAATGCAGATTCAAATACCCTGACAGATCTTTGTCTGTATTGTGTGACCATTCCCTCTTTTCAGGTCTCACCGTCAGTGGGCCATACACAATTGAAGTCGCTGTTCCGGAAGTATTCGGACTAATTTGCTGTGTTGTGTTAAATGCTGCCATATCAGGTAATTGCTGCTTTGCTTTAGAGTATGCTAAATCCCAATCGGTCGTTAACAAACCGGCCAGTTTATTATTTCCGTGCAGGATTAAACTGTAAATGCTTTGAAGATCCTGCCGGGTTTGTGTTTCATAGCTTTGCTGGAAACCACCGGTATATCCCTGAAAGGAATAGTTTCCCAAAAGCAGGTCATTAGTCAGTCTGACACGGTCTTCGTTAAGTTGTAAATAGGTTCCAAACAAACTTATCGCATTATCAGGATTAAACCTGTAATCAATAGTCGAGATAAGTCCTAGCCGATTAGTTAGTGATGAATATTTTCTTGTGAGATATTCGGGAAAAACCTGGGTCATTTCTGCATTTGGCCCCTGAGCCGGACCTAAAGTGGCATTCTCGACCAGTCGCGAGGTATTATTCCCGGCATAGGTATTTTGATAGCTACCTGAAAAAATGACTCCTAACCTTTTATCTAAAAACCGATCTCCGATTGTGAGACTATAATTACTGTTGATTGGAGATTTTTTCGTAGAAGTAATCAAGTTTTGGTATGGGAAAGCGGAAATTTGAGACTCAACACCGCTTCCCAAAATTTCAGCCGGAGACTTCTTATTGACAAAAGAGGTGCTAAAACTATCGAATGGCCGTTGTGAAAATAAGGCCGAATAACCAGCACCAACATTACCTTCCAACCTGAAATCATCTGGTGCTGTTTTCATGACCAGGTTAATTACGCCTCCCGAAGCATCACCTTCCATTTCAGCAGTTAAAGATTTTGAAACTTCAATCCGCTCTATTAAATCGGAAGGAAATATATCCAGCGGGACATATCGGTTTTTATTATCCGGGCTTGGAATCTTGACTCCGTTTATCAGCGTGGTATTATATCTTTTATCCATGCCTCTGATAATCGCATATTGTCCTTCACCAGTGTTTCCCCGTTCAACCGATACGCCTGAAACCCTGGCCATCACATTTGCTACTGTAATATCAGGCGATATGGCTATGGAATTGGCTGAAACTATATTTACAACATTATCAGCTCTTTGCTCTGCTCTTTTGGCATAACCATCTGATTCCCTTCCCCCCTTTGATGACACAACAACAGTAGTTAAGTTGGTGCTATTTGAAATCATATAAAAATCCACCTTGAAATCGATATTTGATACTATTGCCAAGGTAGTATCTATGGTTTTGTATCCAATATAGGACACCCTTAGTTTATAATTACCTGTTTTAATATTGTTTAAAGAAAATTTACCCTCCAATGATGAAAAAGAGTTGAAGGACCCAGGCTGTAAAATAACAACAGCACCAACTAGTTGCTCACTACCTTTTTTGTCGTAAACAAAACCCGTAATTGACGATGCAAAGGAGACGGAGGCAAAACCAAAAGCAATTAAAAAAGCAAGTAAAAGTTTCATTATATATATTTAGACAAAATAATATTAGTCAAAATAAGACCAATTATATTTCACTTTGATTTCGTTTATAAAACAGTTCAATTAAAAGGTGTTACACATCAGTTTCATTAATTAGAGTATTCAATCAGATGAATTTCGATATTAGAAATACATATATAGTACTAATAATCAGATAGATGTTGTTTATTGAAAATTGATTTGATTATAAATCGAATGGTTCACTTAACAACTAATTCATCCATTATTCAAGTTCGGGATAATTTGATTTCACCATTATGGAGATCAGTTTGTGAACGCAGCACTAGGGATTCCAAATCATCAGGAGGTACGTGAGCTCTCTAAAACCATTAATGCATGTTTAATCGAATCGTATTTTGTTTGGAATCTTTATGTAATAATGATCTTATATTTTTGGTTTAAATCTAAAATATTATGGAAATCTGGATATGTAAAGCGACAGAAATAAGTGAGGTATATCTTTCACAAATCCTCGACCTAATTGTCCAGGGTGGACAAATAAAAGGCAATACGAAAGATATTAGAAACTTATTATTCCTTGCAGATATTATTGCCTATATGTGTGAGGATGAAATTGTAGTTTGTACTGCTACACTTAAGAATCCGTACCCGGAATACCGGGAAAAGGTTTTTATGTTGGCGGCCCAAAAATCACCGGGTGATTACACTAAAGAACTGGGTTTTATCGTAACACACCCTAACTATGAGAATCAGGGGCATTGTCAGGACTTACTTGATATTTTGTTTCACCTTATCTGGAAGAACTCCATTTATGCCACGACAAGAAAATCTTCAATGATCCATATTTTAAGCAAATATGGTTTTCGCCAGACTGGAGGTTTATATAACCAGGATCTTAACCTCCTAATTTATGACTCACCGGCAAATAATTTTAAAAGAAAAACAATAGAGGATAGTGTAAATGAGGGAAATAAATATTTCCAAATTCCCAATTCACTTTCACTTCTGCCGGAATTGATAATGAATTAGGTGTCGCTACCTCTTTGACTTTTCAGATAGCGTTATTAATTACTAAATTCAAGAGGGATGAAATGGTATTTTAATGTTCTTAAAAAGTATGATGAATTTCGCGGAAGGGCAAGTAAAAAAGAGTTGTTGATGTTTGTAATTTATAACCTGGCGTTTGTTGGAGCTGCAATTATAACTGACAATATAACAGGAACCACAGCAGCAGGCCTTCCGTATGGGTTATTCAACTTTCTCTATATCCTGGCAGTTATCATACCGGGATTGGCTGTTGCAGTCAGAAGACTTCATGATGTAGGTAAAAGTGGTTGGTTTTCCCTGATCATATTGATTCCAGTTGTGGGAATAATTTGGCTCTTTATCTTATTGTGCAAAAAAGGGATAGACGGTGAAAATAAATATGGATTTAATCCGGAAGAAATGGCTATCGAGTGAATGAATAGCCCAAGAATAGCCAGTATGGATTTAATTTGCCAATTGAATTGGGTTTCCTTAACGTTCTGAACCTAATGGGGTAAAGATTATCTGTTTATAGCTAATTTATTAAAATATTTCATGGAAGAATTTAAGGATTTTAATTCGAGATTACAGAGCAATGCTCTGGTAATTGATGTTTTGTCAAGAAATCTGGAAATCATGTCAAAGGAATCCAGATTTCACGATCATTACGAAGTACTTGTTTCGAATCATAAAAAGTCAATTGATTTAAATTTGATGTTTTCCAGGGATATAACTTCAATAGAAAATACCAAGAATGACCGAAAGAATGAGTTGATAGACAAGACTATGATAATCATTCAGGTAATGCAGGTTTTTGCCACTGATAAAAAGAAAAAGAATCTTCAACTTCGATTGGAACACTATACCCCCGAATTTCTTCTGGAAAGTTCGGAAATGGATTTAATTAAAATTTCACAGAAGATTTGGCTGATTGCGAATAAACACGGGGGATATGCAACCAACTTTGCCAATAAAATTAAATCTGCTCTAAATCCTGAACATTCCAAAGCCACTCTCAAATTCAAAAAGAAATACGGATTAATTCCTGATATGATTAAAAATATAGAAGAAGCAACTATTCGCTTTATTAACTCATTTACTAAATATCAAAGGGTCGTGCAAGAAAAGGAGAACGCGATTGTGGAGATGAAAATGATTTTTAAAGATTCAAAAAAACTAGTGGCTAAAAAGATCGATAAATTTGCTCTTCAGTTTGAAAGCACGAATCCAGCATTTTTTAATGAATACAGACGGGTAAGAGAAAAGCAATTGCATTAAGTCGTTTCCGAAATTAAGCTTCCAATCAGTACGGTTTTCGATTATATTGTTGAATAGACTGTGAATTAATTTTAATTTACGCTGGTGGAGAAGGTAAGTAATGATTCAAACAACGCTCGAAAAGATAATAATCGGTGATCTTACTTCGTTAAATAGTCGGGTATGGATTTTATTCAATCAAGCTTATTACAATTTTATTTTGGTAGCGAAAACAAAAATTCAAGTCCACCGTCTTTTCTTTTACGGGCAGAAATTTCACCTTTGAAGCTGAGAATGGCATTTTTAACAATGGCCAGCCCTAAGCCGGTTCCCCCTTCCTTGCGAGAACGCCCAGAATCTACCCTGTAAAACCTTTCGAAAAGTCGTGACAAATGCTCTTCGTCTACTCCAGCACCGTTGTCAGAAAATGAAAAGTAGTGGAATGTATTGTCTTCGTGGTATTTGGTGATTGAAACCGTAATATTGTCTCCGCCATAATTGACAGAATTTTCCATTAGATTACGAAAGACGGAAAAAATCAATGAGTGATTTGCATTAATGACAAGTTCGTCCTCAATTGTGCAATCAACCTGAATCCCCTTCTGTTTGATCAGATCACTAAAACTCTCAATAGCCTCATTAATTACTTTTCTAATTTGCACTTTTTCCCGGACATATAGTTCAGAATACTCTTCAATCTTGTTCAAGAGAGAAATGTCATTTACCAACTGAGTAAGCCTTTCGGTTTGATTATAGGCTTTTTCAATAAAATACTGCTGTTTGCTTTGTTCCAGGTCAGGATTATTTAAAACTGTTTCCAGGTAGCCTTTAACAGATGAAATAGGTGTTTTTAGTTCATGTGAAATGTTGGAAGTAATTTGCTGTTTCATTATACTTCTCCGCATGAGTTGGGTTTGGTCTGAAATAAGAATTTCAAAGCTTTTATCTGGAAAGATAATACACTGAATATTAAAACTATATCCATCCTTCTGAACCAGATAGTCCATTCTAGGGAGCTCCTGTGGATGAAAGGTGTTTTGATCTGCAATAGTTCGATCAATAAATGCATTGACGTCCTTAAATTCTTCAGCTTGAAAGATTTTTTCGACTGATATTGTAGTTTCTTCCGCGATGATGTTGATATAAAAAATAAAATGGCTGTTATTCAATATTGCTTTTTTACTGGACGAAAAGAATGAAATCCCCTCCTTTAATACAAAAAGATGGCTGATGAGCTTTTCTTTTTCCAAGACAAGCTCTGTCTTGGTTTTTCTCAGTTGTTGGTATAATTGAATTATTTCCCGACTGATAAATCCAAGTTCGTCATTCGAAAATTGGGTTGTGCCGTCTACATCAACTGCTTCATTTTTCCTGATTTTAACTGCAAAATCCTTCAGTTTTGTAACAGAATCACCAATATGATTTGCAATATAGCGGAGCAGGAAACCAAAAATAAGGAATAATAAAACAAAGAAATAGATAAAGATCCGTTCTGTTTTTAGAAATGCTTTAACCTCTGTGTTATAAATTACTGCCGCCCTGACTACATAATTTTTGTAGGACTTTGCATAATAAATGTAATCCTCATTTGTTGTATCCGAATGACGAATGTTCTCTCCAAATTCACTGTATAGTGCCTTTTGAAATTCTGGCCGTTCTTTATGGCTGGTCAAATGAGCAAAGTCATTAACTGTATTATCATACAATACCTTGCCCTCATAATCGATAACAGTTATACGAGCCAAATTAGGAGGAATAATTTTTTTCAGACTATCAAGTTTCGAAAAATTCATTTCCTGAGAAACCTTATAATTTTCGATATATCTGTTTGTCAGGTCGGTATATTCGTTTAGTTTTGTTTCGAGCTCCGCAATTTTATAGTGATGTTCTCGCCTATTCTGAAACAGGACTACCGAAAAAGTGAATACGGCGAATAACAGAAAGTAATAAATGAACAACTTCCATTTAATAGTATGTCGGTTAAAAAGCATAATTATAGAATTTAAGGTTAAATATCAAAGTAATAGCCAAAGCCTGGTTTGTTTCGGATGTAATTGCCATATTCTTCCATTTTTTTGCGTAAACGGGTAATATTGACATCAACTGTACGATCAGTGACAATGACGTCACTCTCCCAGATCCGGCGAAGTATCTCTTCACGTGAAAAAATTTTCCCTGGAGATCTGGCTAATAATAAAATTATTTCATATTCCTTACGGGTAAGTTCAATTTTCCTTTCTCCTATAAGAAGCCGTTTGATTTCCTTATCCAAAATGATTTCACCTATGGGTAGCAAGTTGTTTGCCTCATCCGCAGGAACTATTTTATATCTTTTTAAGACTACTTTAACCCGTGCCTGAAGCTCTCTTATTGAGAATGGTTTGGTTATGTAGTCATCAGCTCCAAGATTAAATCCGGTCAATAAATCATTTTCAGTATCACGTGCAGTAAGAAAGATGATCGGGACTTCAAGATGCAGCTCTTTTCTAATTCTTTGGGCAAGACTATACCCGGATATCTTCCCCATCATTACATCAAGCAGAATTAAATGGTAAACTGAGAGGTCTTTTTTCAAAGCCCCCTCTGCAGAGAATGCAGTGTCGACCTGGTATCCTTCGCTTTCCAGATTGAACTGTAAAATCTCATTCAGATCCTCCTCGTCCTCAACTACAAGTATACGTGAATCTTCATTCATTATTTTTCGTTTGTTTCATTTTCAAGATTGTGGTGGCGAATATCTGTCCCCTCCATTGCGTAGATTGAAGCCTCCGCCACATTGGTCGCATGATCGGCTATCCGTTCAATGCTCGAAATAATACTATTTATATGGATAAAACTAAACATCAGCTGCTGGGTTTCATCAGACATCTTGCTTTTCGCAATTGCCTTTCGGATAAGCTTGTGGTTCATATCATCCACGACTTCATCATTTCTGATCGTCCAAATTGCAAATTCCTTATCACTGTTTATAAAAGAGAGCAATGATTTCTGTACCATATTAACACTTACCAGCAACATGTTATAGATCACTTCCGACATCCGGTTGTAGGTTTCTGATTCTTTGATCCTGGGAATAAATTTTACAATGTCTATCACCAGGTCACCGATTCTCTCGAGGTTAATTACGATCTGATAACAGGCCATCAGTTTACGGAGATCTGAGGCAACCGGTTTTTGTAAAACGATCGTATCGACAATTTTTTCACTCAGCTTGACCTCAAATTTGTCTGATTTATCTTCATTGATATTTAATTCCTTCAAAATTTCTTCCGGAATAACCAGTGATCCTGAGCTAATAACTTTCTCAAGAATGGATAACTGGCTTAAGATCAGGTTAGCATAATCCTCAAAATGATCAAAAATGTTATGGATCGCATTCTCTTTTTTAATATTCATCTGTTGTCGTATTTTAAGGTTAAGGAATTTATTTTAGATATCATTGGAAATTATAATTACGGATCAGCCAAATTTACCGGTCAGATAACCCTCAGTGCGTGAATCAGCCGGATTTGTAAACATTTTCTTTGTTTTGTCATATTCCACCAATTCTCCAAGGTACATAAACATGGCATTATCTGAAATTCGGGCAGCCTGTGACATATTATGGGTAACCAGTACGATGGTATATTGTTTCTTTAATTCGACCAGCAGATCCTCAATTTTTGCGGTTGAAAGCGGGTCGAGAGCTGAAGTTGGCTCGTCCATAAGAATTACCTCGGGTTTAAATGCTAATGCACGGGCAATACACAGTCGTTGCTGCTGACCTCCTGAAAGAAAATTTCCTTTTTTGTTTAGCGAATCCTTCACCTCTTCGAACAGACCCACATCGTGAAGAGAACTTTCAACGATAGCATCTTTCTCCCCTTTTTTCAATTTACTCCCATTGAGATCGTATCCAGCAATTACATTTTCATAAATACTCATTGTTGGGAATGGGTTTGGCCGTTGAAAAACCATCCCGATCTTTCTGCGTAGTCGTGTCGTCGACATTTTATAGATACTCTCACCGTTTAGCAGGATGTCACCAGTGGTTTGGATATTGGGGTACAATTCATGCATTCGGTTGATGGCCCTTAGTAAGGTGCTTTTGCCGCATCCCGATGGACCCATGATGGCAGTAATCGCGTTTCGTTTCACGTCGGCTGTTACATCTCTCACGGCTGACTTATCTTTCCCATAGGCGATCATCAGATTGCTAATGGATAAAACAGGATGCTGAATTTGTAAAATATTCTCGTTCATGATTGCTATTTTGTTTTACGAATCTTAATTAAACTGATTTGAGATCCGTTTTGCAATGATATTTAAGGTTAAAACAAAGCCTAATAGAAAAAGAGATGACGACCAGACGAGGTCAATCATATTTGGGTTATTGTAAAATTCCCAAATTTGTAAAGGTACAGCACTGGTTGGTTTTGTAATGTTCAGGTTTATGGCAGTACTTCCTAATGTCGTAAGCATAAGAGGTGCAGTTTCGCCTATTACCCTTGATATGGAAAGTAATATTCCGGTCATAAGCCCACTAAAGCCTGATGGAATCATCACTTTTAATATGATTTTATGATAAGGAACTCCTAATGCGGCACCTGCCTCTTTAATCGAAATTGGAAGCATTTTCAGCGTCTCCTCGGTTGACCGGATGATCAGAGGTAACATCATGATGGCCAGGGCAACACTTCCGGCAAGGGCTGAAAACCCTTTAGTAATTCCCTGAACAATCCATATATACGAGATTAATCCCAAT
>Ga0073936_10003006_pt1 | contig 24561 bp, 19 predicted proteins | sample AliMusrvi5mmetaG_FD_87041 | JGI IMG/M metagenome (GOLD analysis project Ga0073936, IMG submission 87041) | Freshwater lake bacterial and archeal communities from Alinen Mustajarvi, Finland, to study Microbial Dark Matter (Phase II) - Alinen... | ecosystem: Environmental > Aquatic > Freshwater >... | reverse complement strand
GCTTGGATCTGTCGCGGCAGCCGGTTCTTTTTCTTGTCCAACCTGAAAGAGACTTCTGACAGAAAAATAGGGGACAGAAAAATGAGCGTCCCGATGCAGAAATCCAGGAATTAGCAATCTATTTTTCCAGCTATTAGCAAGGTATTTTTTGCAGCACCGATTATAATGAAGACCGGTCTGGGCATACCACATGCATCGTGGCCGGTGGGCGCGATGGCGGGGTCAGGAGACCCGCGCCGAACCAGACCCTTGCCGAACCGGGAAGACCATCGCCGAATAAGTACAGGATACAGTAATTTTAATTCCAGAATATCATTAACGACATTCTCCAAGTCGTGGTAGAATCGGGAAAGTCGGCCATCGCGGCCGGATGGAAGATTTGACGAGGTGCCTTGGAACGCCCCGGCCCGCCGCGCAGACCGCAAGCGTCGAATCGTGTGCAAGTCTCTTTTTCTTTTTCTCTCTTTCAGGGTGGGTGAATCATGTCAGCGAAACAAAACTGTTTTTTGGCGGCCGCGTGCGTCGCGGCCACGGTGCTGTTGGTCTCGGCCAGCATGGCCCGGGCATACGATTACACTTGGAGTCTAGCGACTCCTGGCACGTATGACTGGGAATCCGATCATTGGGATGTCCCTGCGAACTATCCGAACGGTTCGGGCATCAGCGCCTTTCTTCCCACGGGTGCAACCCACTGGAATGTGACCAGTTCGACCCTCACGCTCGGATCGCTGACTATTGGTTGCCCCGCAGGCAGCTCAGGCGGCCAGGGCGGCCAAGCCGTCCAGGGTACATCGCTAGTTTTTGACAACGGTACGAGCGATGCCGTCTTGAGCCAAGGCGAAATCGGCACGACGAGTGGCACGTCGCTGAACTTTTCCACGATCACGCTCAATTCGACTCTCGACGTCAACTGCACCAGCCACATCACCAGCCAGATCGACATGGTCGGCACGATCGGCGGCCCGGGCGGATTGAATGTCTATAATGCGTGGGGGGATTCAGGCTGGCCCGGATTCCAGATACATGGGGCGCAGACCTATATCGGCGGCACCACCATCACCAATGGTCAATTAACGATCACCAGCGACTCTAACGGGATCGGCCCTTCGATCAAGAACGGCGTTGTGCTGAACAACGGCACGATCGGCATCCAGGGCCTGTCGAGCCTCACGTCGCAGAGCCAGGTACTCGGTGGCATGGTTTCCGGCACGGGGAACGTCTACACCGGAGGCAACATCAGCTTCGACAACGATGCCAACTCGTGGCAGGGGAACCTGACCGTGACCGGGAACTTTCCTGCACCAGTCCAGTTCACTTCCATCAAGAACGTGGGCGGAGGGCCCAGCGCGCTCGGCAATCCGCAGACGGTTGCCGAGGGCACCATCTATATGTCCGGCGTCGGAGGACAAACGATGGAATACACCGGGTCCGGCGATACGACGGACCGGGTCTTCGAGATCAGTGGTGCCACGGATGGCAACTGGACGGCATTTGTTAAGGCATCCGGTGCCACGACGGTTAGCAGTCCGTTCAAAATAACCAGCGACCTGGCCGGCAATGGCGTGAGTTGGCTGGCTCTCGGGGGCACTGGTGCCGGTGAATGGTCTGGAATCCTGAGTGACCGTCCGTGGCGCGCGCTCCGTATCGAGAAGATAGATTCCGGGATTTGGACGCTCTCCGGCGCGAACACCTACACGGACGAGACCGATGTGAACGACGGCACGCTCCAGATCGGCAACGGCGGCTCCGGCGAGAGCCTGGCCAGCACGAAAATCGTCAATAACGCCACGTTAGTCTTCAACCATGCCGACGCACTAACCTACAGCGGCGCGATCAGCGGGAACGGCAGTCTGATCAAGACCGGCTCGGGAATACTGACTCTCAGCGGCGCCAACAACTGTTCCGGTCCCACTACCGTTAGCGGCGGCGTCTTGCGGCTGAACAGTCCCACGGCCCTCAGCAGCGGCCCGCTGACCATCAATGGCGGCGTGGTCGAATTGGCCAACGGCGACTTCCAGCGCGACCTGGGAACCGGCGGCGGTCAGGTGCAGATCACCGGCGGAGCCAGCGGCTTCAGCGCCTATGGCGCGACCCGCGCGGTCACGCTCGGCGCCGCTGGCAGCACGGTCACATGGGGCAGCGCCGATTTCGCTCCCACAACCCTCGTGCTCAATGCGGCCACGGCGGACAGCAAGCTCACACTGGCCAACGGCATCGATCTCAACGGGACCACCCGCACGATTGCGGTCGACGCCAATCAGGCTGAAATCACCGGCGCCATTCACAACACGGGCGCGACCGCCGGCCTGACCAAGAGCGGCAACGGTATCTTGACTCTCTCCGGCGGACTCACCTGCGACGGCGATACGACGGTCGCGGGCGGCGAACTCGCCCTCAGAGGAAGCCTCGCCGGCCTGGTCGTCAACGACGGCGCCACGGTCACACCACTCACCGGCGCCAGCCTGCCGACTACCGCCCTGACCATGAGCGGCACGGCTTCTTATAAGTGGCTCATCGGCAGTTCCGCGAACAGCGCCAGCTTGAACAGCCACATTGCCGTGACCGGCGACGTAATGCTCACCGGCACGCCGAAGCTCACCATCGCAGCCGCCGGCGGCAGCCCCAATCCGGCTGAAACCTACGAGCTTCTCAGCTACACCGGCGCCTGTGTGAACGTACCCGCATGGACCGTGGACTACAGTATCGTCAATGCCGATAAGGGTAAGGCATGGCAGATCGGGGATGGCGCCTGGGTTACCCCCGACAATTGGAGCGGTGGAACCTACTCTGGTGGCACGGTCTCCTATGTCGGCAAGACCATTGTCCTGACCGGTCTGGAATCGTCCAAGTCCGTGCCACTCTCGGATAGCAACGTGACCATCGCACCGCCAAACGACGCGGCGGTGACCGGCCCTTCGGCTCCGGCCTCCGTCAATACCTTGCAGATTGGCAACGGCGCCAACGCCATCAGCCTGACAGTTCAATCCGGCGGACCTTTGGCGGTCGCGGGCGCCACGACCATCAACCAGGCAACCCTCACGCTGAACGACACCCTGACGACCCACAGCGTCGTCAGCAGCGGCGTATCGACGGTCAGCGGCAGTTCTAGCCTGGGCACCGTCGCCGCTCCGCTTTCCAGCTTCTCGGTCCCCAGCGGAACGACCAGTTTTGGCGGAACGGTAACCGTCCACACCGACGCCTTGGCCGTCGGCGGCACGGTAAACCTCAACGCGGGCAGCACCGTCGCGACCAAGGGCGTCACCGGCGCCGGCACCGTCAATTTCGACGGCGGCACCCTCAAGGCCAGCGCCGATTTCACGGTGGATAGCTCTAGCGCCAATATGAATATCCAGGGCGGGGGCGCGGTGATCAATGCTAACGGGAATACGGTCACCGTGAACAAGACTTTCGCGGCCGATCTAGGCGATGGTGGCTTGACGGTGCAAGGTAGCGGCACGGTCCTTTTCAAGACGGCCCAGATCTACACCGGCCCCACGACGATTAAAAACGGCGGTACGTTGCAGTTGCAGGGAGTGCCTCCTCCGGTTGTTGTACTGAACAATTCGTTCGAGAGTCCGACGTTTGGCGGTGGCTTTCATGAATCCACTCAGCCAACCTCTTGGGATCTTTCCAGCGGTGTCGGTATCACATCTGCTGGAGCCCCCTATATGGATCCGTCTTACGTGCCGGACGGCCTACAAGCCGCCTTTACCAAGGGCACTGGCAGTCAATTAGGTCAGGACATTACTTTTCCGAGCGCCGGCACCTACACCATTTCATTTTACGCCGTAGGTCGTAATGGCTATTCAAATCCGTTTACCGTCTCGGTAGGTGGAACCGTACTGGGCGGTCAGATTGACCCTAGTCAAACAAGTTGGACCCAATATACCGAAACGGCAACGGTGACTGCCGGCGTTCACTCGCTCATTTTCGCAAATGTTAACAGCGGTGACGTATCGGTCAACTTCGACGATGTGGTAATTACCGGTGGCGGCGGTGGCAGCAATCTCCTACCGACCACCACAGCGCTTTCGATCGAAGCGGGGTCCACTCTCGACCTCAACAGCGCCAGCCAGCAGATCAGCTCGCTGACCGGTTCCGGCACCGTGACCAACACTGGCGGACCCGCCACGCTAACCATCGGCGGCACTAGCTCGACCTTTGGCGGCGTCATCAGCGACGGGCCGGGCAAGACCGCCCTCACCGTCTCCGGCGGCACCTTGACGCTGACCGGCGTGAACACCTTCTCGGGTTCCACTTCCATCACCAACGGAGGGATGCTCGTTGCCGGTGCTCCCGGTGCCCTCTCGCTCCATTCCGACGTGGATGTCAGCAACGGCGTCCTCGACGCCCGAACCTACGCCCAAACCGTCAACTCCTTGACGGTCGGGGGGACCGGCACGCTCAACCTCTATGTCGGGAATGTTTTGTCTGTTACCGAAACCGGTGCAATCAATCTCGCGGACGGCAGCACGCTGAACCTCAGCAACCTCCTCAACGGTACCCACGTGCTCATGACCTATGGCGCCGGCATGTTGTCCGGCACCTTTACGAACACGAACCTAACCGGCGGATATTCGTTGGACTACAATTACGGCGGCCTCAACGAAATTGCCCTCGTCGGCGCCGCGGCTTCGATCGCTTGGAAAGATCCCGTTAGCGGAAGCTGGGGAGCCTCGGCCAAGTGGGAGGGTGGCAGCGTGCCTCCTAACGGCGCAGCGGTTGTGATTGACAAGCCGACCACCAGCGATTTGACGATCACCCTGGACGGGGCGAGGACGGTCGGTACGCTGGCGCTGGGTTCCGGCGCCCCGACCAACGGCTACATCCTGAGCGGCACGGATACCTTGACGTTCGATCCTTCTGCCACCATTACCGTGACCGACGGCAAACATGCCATCGAAACGCCGGTCGCCCTGACCAGTGGCCTCGATGTCAGCGGCAGCGGGACGCTGACCTTCAGCGGCAGCATCTCCGGAACCGGCCCGTTGACCATGAGCGGCACCGGCGGCACGCTGATTCTCAGCGGCACCGGCCTCTATACCGGCGGCACGATCGTGAGTGCCGGCCTCCTGGCCGTAACCACCAGCACCGCCCTCCCCGACAATCAGAGTTTGACCGTCGGTGCGGGCGGAACGCTGATCTTCGATCCTTCGTACACCGGCTCGCCGATCATGGGCACACCGGTCTCCGCCTTCGCGGCTTCGGCCGCGGGCTCGCCGGTCAGTCCCGTTCCGGAACCGAGTACCCTGGTCCTCTTGCTGGCCGGCTTGGCCGTTGGGTTCGGTGCGTGGAGGAGGAAGAAATAGATTGCAAATTGAGAATTGCAAATTGCAAATTGCAAAATGAAATATGGAGGAAGGGCGTGCAGGGAAACGAGTCTCTTCCGACCGCCGCCTCCTGAAATCTGACAACTGACACCCCTCCGGCTGTCGCAACAGGCTTTCCCGAGCTTGGATCTGTCGCGGCGGCCGGTTCTTTTTTCTTGGCCTACCTGAAAAAGACTTCTGACAGAAAAATAGAGGGAGAGAAAAATAACTGTCGCAAGTAGTTTTCGTTCCGAACTGCCGATTGCGGCCATTCGTGGATTGTCCTTACCCACATCTGTCCTAATCAGGCCGCTAGCGGGAACCTGAGCAAACCGGATACCCCTATCTCTTAATTCCTCCGCCCTCGAAAACAGCCCAAAATTTCACCTTGACATATTCGCACTATCTAATATACAATAATACTCATGCGTATTTCAAATCAATTTTGCGCGTAGTAAGGCGGAGGCGGCAATCATGCTGAGTGAGGAGTCCCTCGTACCAGACCACCTTCGTCGTTTCAAGGCGGAGGTATTCCAGGCCCTGGCGCATCCCACGCGGATCGCCATCGTCGAATTATTACGCGATGAAGCGTCCGTGCCGGTCAGTCGGATTTACGAACAGCTTAAGCTCGAACAGGCGAATGTCTCGCAGCATTTGGCCGTGCTTCGATCGAAGCAAATCGTGGTGGGCCGAAAAGAAGGCAACCAGGTTTTCTATTCACTGCGCGATCCGATCCTCGGAAAGATTCTCGACCTGATGCAAAAGTACTTCCATTCGCACGCTAATGAAATTCTCAAACTGCTCAACGAAATCACGACCGAGAGCGCGACCTAAATCAGCCCTCACCCCTGCTCCTCTCCCGAGTATGGGCGTGGGGAGTTGTCCCAGTGAAACGGAATATTGATGCAACTTACGGTTCGGGATATAACCCTGTTTTTTGACGTATCGGAATCGACCGTGGTGCGGTGGATCCGACAGCGAGGCCTTCCGGCACAATACGTGAATGGTCAGCACCGCCTGCACCGGGCCGAGGTGCTGGAGTGGGCAACGGCGAATAAGGTCAAGTTTTCCATGGAATTGCTGGATGATCTGGCGAGTTCCGAAGAGTCGCCACCGAACCTGGCCGAAGCCCTGGAAGCTGGCGGCATCTTCTACAATCTTCAAGATACCAGCAAGGAGCAGGCCCTGCGCGCCATGGTTCAGGTATTGCCGCTTCCGGAAGGTGTCGATCGCGAGCTTATCTGGAGGCTGTTTTTGGTCCGCGAAGCGGCGGCAACCACGGCCATCGGCAACGGCATCGCCCTGCCGCACGTTCGCGATCCGATAGTGCTGAACGTCGATCGTCCGATGCTGACGCTCTGCTTCCTGGAAAAACCGGTCGATTTCAAGGCCCTGGATGGCCTGCCCGTGCAGGTTCTGTTCTCGATGATCTGTCCGACCACACGGAGCCATTTACAGATTCTTTCACGGCTTTCATACGCCTTGCAGGATGCAACCTTCAAGGAAGTCCTCATGCGTCACGGACAGCGCGAGGAAATTTTGCGAGAAGCGCGGCGGATCGAGGCGTCCCTCGCTGCGTCGGCCGCGGATGCAGGAAAGGCGACTCGTTAGCATGGACGCGGTGCTGTTGGCAATGGTTTTGCAGGTGGCCGGTGGGAGCGTTGCGTTATTATTTTCTCGACTCCCACGTCTGGCCACTCTGTTTGGAGCGGGGGCGGCCGTTTTCGGGTCTCTCTTGGGGCTTGCGCCGGCGTTGCGCGTCCTGCTCGGGGGGGCCACAGTAGGTTTGCGACTACCCTGGGACACAGCGCACGGGGCATTCAGCGTCGAGATCGATCCTTTGAGCGCATTCTTCCTGCTACCCGTGTTGAGTCTCTCGGCGCTGGCGGCCGTCTATGGAGGCGACTACCTGCTTGCCTACCGCAATGAAAAGTCGCTGGGGAGTCCCTGGTTCTTCTTCAACCTGTTCGTTACCGGCATGGCGCTGGTCCTCATCGCCCGGACGGCCCTGCTGTTTCTGGTGGCCTGGGAGGTGATGTCGATTGCCGCCTGCTGCCTGGTGGTCTTTGAGCACGAGAAAGCCGAGGTGCGGCAGGCCGGTTGGATCTATCTGATTGCGACACATCTGGGCGTGATCTTCCTGTTCATCACGTTCTTGCTGCTGGGCCGTCACGCGGGAGGGCTGGAGTTTCACGATTTTCAGGCCATGCCGAGTCTGGAACCAGGCTTGGCCGCCGTGGTCTTTGTGCTGGCGCTGATCGGGTTCGGGGCGAAGGCCGGCTTCGTCCCCTTCCACGTCTGGCTGCCGGAAGCGCACCCCGCCGCGCCCTCGCACGTATCCGCGTTGATGTCGGGCGTGATGATCAAGATGGGCCTCTACGGGATACTCCGCATTTTGACCTTCCTCGGTCCGCCGGCACTTTGGTGGGGGCCGACTTTAGCCGGCCTCGGTTTGCTGACGGGGCTTGTCGGCATCTCGCTGGCCATTCATCAGCGCGATATCAAGCGCGTGCTGGCCTACTCCAGCATCGAAAACATGGGCTTGATCGCCTTGGCCCTGGGCGTCGGTCTGTGGGGATTGGCGAATCACCTCCCTACCGTGGCACTGCTCGGAATGACCGGAGCACTGCTGCATATATGGAACCACGCCCTGATGAAAGGGCTGATGTTTCTCGCCGCGGGAAGCGTCTTGCACGCAACAGGCAGCAAGGACATGGAGCGGCTGGGCGGCTTGATGAAGCGCATGCCCTGGACGGGTACGATCGTGGCCTTGGGAGCCGTGGCCATCGCCAGTTTGCCGCCTCTGAATGGCTTCGTCAGTAAATGGCTGCTCTACCTGGGACTCATCCAGGAGGGAATCGTCACGCGGGGAAGCCGTGGTTTGACGGCAATTCTGGCCGCCGGCCTTTTGGCGCTGATTGGCGGTCTGGCGGCGGTCGTTTTTGTCCGGCTGATCGGCATCGTGCTGCTGGGCGAGCCACGGAGCGAGGCGGCTCGCCATGCGCACGAATCATCACCTTGGATGCTCGGACCGATGGTGATCCTGCTCGTCCTGTGTGCGACGATGGCGGTCATTCCGCAAACGGTGGTTGGCCTGATGTCGGGCGTCCTCGATCAAATTCTCGCCCAAGGACCAGGGGACATGCCGCTCGCGGCAACCGTGTCCGAGTCGCCGCTAACCCAATTGGGCATTGTCAACGCCTGCATCCTGGCTGCCGCCGGCTTGACGGCAGGATTGTTGTTTTTCCTGACTCGCCGAGCGGCCATCGCGGAATCTCCGACCTGGGGCTGCGGTTACGTTCAACCGACCGAGCGCATGCAATACACGGGGAGATCCTTTGCGGAAATTTTAGCCGAACATATCCTACCCAGGTTTCTTCGCCCGCGCACGTCGCGGAGACTGCCGCGGGAGTTGTTTCCTGCTCAGGGTGAATTCACGTCCGAGGTCTTCGACCCGGTGTGTGAAAGGGTTTATCGTCCCCTCTTTACCCGTTCGGCCGATCGCTTCACACGCCTCCGCGTGCTGCAACAAGGGAAGATCCACGTTTACCTGCTATACATTATGCTCGCGGTCGTTCTAGCCCTGGCCTGGGTCTCTTTACGGACGGGGTGGACCACGCCATGAGCGAAATGCTGATTCTTGCCGGGCTTGTGCTTGCCGCGGTAAGCGGCCTTCCAGGATTCCTCTTCAGCCGGTACTCGACCTTCGGGCAGTGGATCACGACCCTCCTGGTGACGGCGGGGGCGTGCCTGGGAGTGGCGGGAGTTGTCGTGTTCTGGGTGTCGGATGCCCACCAGCCGATCGTGTTCCCCTGGGCCATCGCCGGTGGCCAGTTCGATGTGGCGATCGATGGCCTGTCTGCCTTGTTCTTAATGCCGATCTTCCTGATTTCCATGCTCGGCAGCATCTACGGACTGGGCTATTGGAAGCAGACAGAACACATGGAGAACGGTTGTAAGCTGCGGTTCTTCTATGGCCTGCTGACTGCCGGAATGGCGCTTCTGGTGATTGCCCGAAATAGCATCCTGTTTCTGTTCGGCTGGGAGGTCATGGCTTTGTCTGCGTTCTTTCTGGTGATCACGGAAGACGACCGCCGGGAAGTCCGCGAAACCGGCTGGATCTACTTTGTCGCGACGCATGTTGCCACGCTTTCTTTGTTCGCGCTTTTTGCACTGTTGCGAGCGGCGAGCGGTTCCTTCACCTTCGTCGCGTTGAACGCGGATAGCTCAACGCCTGGCATGATCGCCTCAATTTTTGTCCTTGCGGTGGTGGCATTCGGATTCAAGGCGGGCCTCATGCCTCTGCACATCTGGCTGCCCAGCGCACATGCGATTACGCCCAGCCATGTCTCGGCCATCATGTCGGGCGTGATCATCAAGATGGGGATCTACGGTCTGGTGCGGATTACTTCCCTGGTTCCGCATCCTCCGCTGGAGTGGGGAGGAATTGTGCTTGGTCTGGGAGTGGTCTCCGGCGTGCTCGGCGTCGCGTTTGCCATCGGCCAGCACGACCTCAAGCGGCTGCTGGCCTACCATAGTATCGAGAACATCGGCATCATCGTGATGGGCGTCGGCTTGGCCCTGATCGGGCGATCGCTGGGGCGTGTCGATTGGGTACTTCTGGGAATGAGCGGGGCGTTGCTGCACGTCTGGAATCACGCCCTCTTCAAGTCACTCTTGTTCCTCAGCGCAGGATCGGTGGTTCATGCCGCCGGCACGCGCGAGATCGACCGCCTCGGCGGCTTGGCCAAGCGAATGCCCTTGACGGCGCTTGGTTTTCTGCTAGGAGCCGCGGCCATTTGCGGCCTGCCCCCGCTCAATGGATTTGTCAGCGAGTTTCTGATCTACCTCGGCTTGTTCGGAACCCTGGGAATCGACCGCGGAGCGTCGTGCGTCGCCGCGGCCTTCGCGGCGCCGGCCCTGGCCTTGATCGGCGCCTTGGCGGTGGCATGTTTCGTCAAAGTCATTGGGGCAGTCTTTCTGGGAACTGCCCGATCCGAGTGCGCCCGACATGCGCACGAGGCAAGCCCGACTATGATCGGGCCGATGGGAGTGCTCGCCGGTTGTTGCATCTTCATCGGCGCGGCGCCGACGTGTCTGTTCCCGATCCTCGAAAAAGCTGTTTTCGCCTGGGCGCCGGAGTTGGCGGATGAGGGACCGCGCCTGGCCGCGTTGGCTCCGCTGGGCTGGATCAGCGCGATGGCCCTGCTGCTCATTGCGATGCTGCTTGCGACAGGCATTGCGCTATGGCTTCGTCTGCGAACCAGTATCGTGGAAAGCGCGCCTACTTGGAGTTGCGGCTACGTTGCACCAACGCCCGCCATGCAGTACACTTCGTCCTCCTTTGCCCAGATGCTTGTTGCGCTGTTCAGTTGGGTGCTGCGTCCGCGCGTTCACCCCCCCGAGCCGCTGGCGATATTTCCTGGCAAAGCCAGCTTCCGGAGCCATGTCTTGGATCCCGTTCTGGACGAGGCCGTGCTGCCGGCATTTCGCATCGCCGCCCGGCTGCTAACCAGCTTTCGTGTCTTCCAGCAGGGCAATATCCAGACCTATTTGTTGTACATTTTTCTCGCCTTGATCGGACTTTTGTTCTGGCGTTAGAAGAAAAAGTAGGTCAGGCTTTCCAGCCTGACAGTGCCGGATAGTGCCGGACAAAGTCAGGCTGGAAAGCCTGACCTACAACCGGTGGTTGTTAAAGGGACGCGATGGAAACGATAACTTATAATGCGATACATATTCTCCTGGCGCTCAGCTTTCCGCCGTTGTTGCTGGGGGTCATCGCCAAGACCAAGGCCCTCTTTGCCGGTCGAGTTGGACCACCCGTGCTACAGCCCTATTACGATCTCATCCGGCTCGTTCAGAAAGGCTCGGTCTTCAGCCCGACGACGACCTGGATCTTCAAGGCGGGGCCAGTGGTCGGTTTGGTGACGACGGCCCTCGCGCTCTTGCTGATTCCGTTGGCGAGTACCCGGTTGGACCCCGCCACGGGAACCCTTCAAGCATACGCGCCAATTTCCTTCACGGGTGATCTAATCCTGCTGGTCTACTTGCTCGGGCTGGGTCGATTCTTCACGGCCTTGGCAGCCCTCGATACGGGATCGTCGTTCGAGGGGATGGGGGCTGCGCGCGAGGTGACGTTCGCCTGCCTGGCGGAACCTGCGCTCTTGTTGGGGCTTCTGGTTCTTGCGAAACTCTCTCAATCGCTCCATTTGGACGCGATGCTGGGGAGTTCGATCTCGGCACACTGGGTGACGGCCGGCGCTTCGCTGGCCTTGGTGCTGTTGAGTTGGTTCATCGTGCTGCTCGTGGAGAACTGCCGCATCCCGTTCGACGACCCCAATACGCACCTGGAATTGACCATGATCCACGAAGTCATGGTCCTCGACCATAGCGGCCCGGCCCTCGGAATGGTCCTCTACGGGGCGGCGCTGAAACTATTTCTCTTCGGCGCGCTAATCGTTCGTCTGGTCCTGCCGCTGGCGAACGGTTCGCCGTGGCTTAATTGGCCGCTCTTTCTCGTGGGAATGTTGGCGGTTGCCGTCGTCATCGGCGTCGTGGAATCGACCATGGCGCGCTTGCGTCTGACGCACATTCCCGTCCTCCTCGTTTCCGCCTGTTTGATGTCGGCCTTTGGCGTCATCCTCCTGGTGAGGTAAATATGTTCCAATTTCTTCTGAATCCCGCGCTGATCGTGGTCATGACGCTGAACTTCGTGGCGTTGTCGATGAGCCGTATTCGCGGGGTTATTAGCATTGTCGCCCTACAGGGGCTTCTGCTGGGAATCTTTCCCCTGGTCTTGAACCCGGAGATCCGCCTCCGCAGTCTCCTCCTCGTGGCTGCGACCGTCGCCTTGAAAGGCTTCGTGATTCCTGGGTTTCTCATTCACGCCATGCGCGAGGCGAACATCCAGCACGAGATCAAGCCCGTGGTGAACTTCATGAGCTCTCTCTTATTGGGCGCCATTGGCACGGGCCTGGCAATGGTCTTTGCCTATACGCTTCCGCTGGCCAAGGAACATGCCGACCTGCTGATGGTGCCGGCCTCCCTGGCAACGGTGTGGACCGGTTTTCTCATGCTCACGACCCGCAAGAAGGCAATCATGTTGGTTTTGGGTTATCTGATCCTGGAGAATGGAATTTTCCTCTTTGGGCTGCTGCTCTTGGAAGCCATGCCGTTTCTCGTCGAGGCCGGCGTGTTGCTCGATCTCTTCACCGGAGTGTTCGTGATGGGGATTATTATCTACCAGATTAACCGCGAGTTTGCCTCGACCAGCACGGAGCACCTTTCGGAACTAAAGGAATAATGAATGGCTTACTTGCTGATTGTCTTTGCCTTGATCATGGCGGCGGTGGCGTTCGCCATGCCCTCCGATCGTTGGCGGCCCTGGCTGCTCCCCCTGGGCGCGGCCGGACACCTCGCCCTGGTCGTCTGGGCAATCGTCCTGTCGGGCCGCGGCGTGGAAATATCCGGGTTGGAAAACTGGCTCCTGCTGGATGCCCTGGGGAAGGTCGTGCTGGGGTTCGTGGCCGTCCTGTTTTTCCTCTGCGCGCTCTACGCGCCGGGCTATCTGGCCCTTCGCGGCGACCGGCCCAACCGCGTCTTCTGCGCAAACCTCTTCGTCGTGCTGGCGATGATGACCCTCGTGACCTTGTCGCACCACCTGGGCCTGATGTGGGTGGCGATGGAAGCCACCACGCTGGCCAGTGCGCCCTTGCTCTATTTCAATCACAACGTTCGTTCGCTCGAAGCGACCTGGAAGTACCTGCTGATCGGTTCCGTGGGGATCGCCCTGGCCCTCTTAGGCTCGTTCTTTCTTGCTTACTCCTCGCTCAAGGCGGGCCTGGAATCCACCCTGCTCTTTGACCAGCTTATCCACGATGCCCCGCACTTGTCTCCGCCCTGGCTACATGCGGCATTCGTCCTACTGCTGATTGGGTATGGCACCAAGATGGGGCTAGCCCCCATGCACAGTTGGAAGCCGGACGCCTACGGCGAAGCGGCGGGACTGGTCGGGACGCTCCTCGCTGGCGGCATCACAAGCTGTGCCTTCCTGGCGGTCCTGCGGATCTACCATATCTGCCGCGCCGGAGCCGAAGCGGAGTTCGCCCAGCAAATCATGGTCTTCATGGGCCTGCTGTCGATGGCTGTCGCGGCAGTCTTCATGGTCCGCCAGCGCGACTTCAAACGCATGTTGGCCTATTCGAGCGTGGAGCACATGGGAATCCTGGTCCTGGGAATCGGCATCGGCGGTCTGGGCGTCTATGGCGCTCTACTGCATTTGATCAACAACGGCTTGACGAAGGGCGTGCTGTTTCTCTCCGCGGGCAACATCCATCGCGCTTACGGCAGCAAACTGACGGACGACGTGCAGGGAGCCATCCACCGCGTGCCGCTTTCCGGATCGTTATTCTTCGCGGGTTTTCTGGCCATCACCGGCTCGCCGCCCTTTGGCCCCTTCGTGAGTGAATTCACCATCGTCAACGCAGCCGTGGGGAGCGGGCAGTTCCTTGCCGGTTGCCTGTTTCTGATCCTTTTGGGCATTGTGTTTGTCGGCATGGGAGCGACCGTTCTGACGGTCGTCCTGGGAAATCCAACCGAGAAGTCGCCTCCCAACGCCTTCCGCGACAGTATCAGTACTTGTGGGCCGATCGTGCTCTTCATGGCCCTCGTGCTGCTGATGGGCCTCTATGTTCCGCCCAGCGTGGATTCACTCCTCCGCGAGGCGGCCGCTTTTCTGGAGGTGAAACCATGAATGGCAACAAGGGCTTCGCAAAACTCCGTAACGGCCAGTCGATTCCGTGCGCGCAAGTTCCGGAAATGTCCTTTGCCGATTTCCGGCAGAGGATCGTGGACGCAGTCGCCGCCGGGCGCAGGGTTTCTGCTTTATTTGGTGACGCTCCGTCGGCAACCGGCGGCGTGGTATTGTACGTGGTCCTCGCCGACAGGGCACATTCGCTCCTGCACGTCGGCAAGACCCGACTGGAATCCGATCGCTTTGCCGCGCTCACGCCCGACTGCCCCCAGGTCCATCTTTTTGAGCGCGAGATTGCCGAGCAGTTTGGCGTGTGCCCCGAAGGACATCCCTGGTTCAAGCCGCTGCGGTTTCATGCCTCGTATCGGCCCGAGCACGACGCCTGGGGCCGCCAGATTGGCGAAACGCCCGTCTGTGGCGTCACCAATTTCTACCGCATCGAGGGCGAGGAAATCCACGAAGTCGCGGTTGGTCCGGTACATGCCGGAGTGATTGAACCGGGCCATTTCCGCTTCCAGTGCCACGGAGAAGAGGTCTTCCACCTGGAAATCTCGCTGGGCTATCAGCATCGGGGTGCGGAACGCACGCTCCGCGGCGGACCGACGAAACGCACGATCCATACGATCGAGACGGTGGCGGGCGATACGTCGGCGGGTCATGCCGCCGCCTATTGCCAGGCCGTCGAGGCCCTTGCCGACTGTCGCATCCCCATCCGCGCCGAGGTGCTGCGCGGAGTCGCCCTGGAACTCGAACGGCTTGCCAACCACACCGGCGACCTAGGGGCACTGGCCGGCGACATCGGTTTTCTGCCCACCGCATCCTACTGCGGCCGACTCCGTGGTGATTTGCTCAACCTGACGGCGCTGTTGTGCGGGAACCGTTTCGGCCGAAGTGCAATCCGAGCCGGCGGCGTGGGATTTGACGTCGAACCGGAGCGCATCGAACAATGCAGGGCGCGTTTGGATGCTGCCTTCCGCGACGTCACCGGCGCTGTCGAGCTGCTCTGGAACTCCTCGTCGGTTCAGGCCCGCTTTGAAGGCACCGGCGCGATCTCGCGAGAAACGTGCATTGCCCTGGGGCTGGTCGGCCCCGTGGCTCGTGCCTGCGATCTGGAGCAGGATGTGCGGCAGGATTTTCCTGCCGAGATCTACCGATTTGCCCAGGTGCCCGTATCGACCTGGGTCTCAGGCGACGTGTTCGCGCGGGCCTACGTGCGATGGCTGGAAATTCAAAGGTCCGTGGCATTCCTCCGCGAGCGGTTGCAGGTTCTCCCCGATGGACCGGTTCGGGCCGAGGTCGGCGAGCTGAAGCCGGAGCATTTTGCCGTAACGCTTGTCGAAGGCTGGCGCGGGGAGATCTGCCATGTTGCGCTGACCGATGCGCAGGGGCGGTTCTCGCGATACAAGATCGTCGATCCCTCGTTCCACAACTGGATCGGCCTGGCGATGGCCTTGCGGGGCCAACAGATATCCGACTTTCCACTCTGTAACAAAAGCTTCAACCTTTCCTATTGCGGCCACGACCTGTGAGGTGATTTTGTGCTGAATATTCTTTATGAGCGAAGTCGTCAGGGGCATCGGACGATCAAGTTTCCGCAGGAACCGCCGCTCCTGCCCGATCGGTTTCGCGGCTTGCCGACCTTGCCCTTGACCGAGTGTGCTGAAGGATGCAAATCCTGCGTCGATGCCTGTCCCGGCGGGGCACTCAATTTGGTCGCCGTGGCGAACGGTATGGCACGGCTGGAGATCGACATGGGGCGATGCCTCTTCTGTACCGATTGCCAGGATGCCTGTCCGCAGGGCCAGCGCCGTCACACGACGGAATACCGTCTGGCATCGAGAACACGGGAGGCCCTGGTACTCCGCGGCCAGCAGTACGAACCGGGCGGCCCCTTGGACCATGATCTGCGGAAGCTGCTAGGCCGATCGCTGAAGCTCCGCCAGGTCAGCGCGGGCGGGTGCAATGCGTGCGAGGCCGATATCAATGTGCTGGGCACGGTGGGCTTCGACCTGGGGCGGTTCGGCATTCAGTTCGTCGCCTCGCCGCGGCATGCCGATGGTCTCTTGATCACAGGCCCGGTGACCGAGAACATGCGGCTGGCCCTGCAAAAGACCTACGACGCCGTGCCGCCGCCGAAGATCGTGATTGCAGTCGGGGCCTGTGCGATCTCCGGCGGACCGTTTGCAGGCAATCCCGAGGTCCACGACGGGGCCGATAGCTTCCTGCCGGTCGATCTCTACATCCCCGGCTGCCCTCCGCACCCGCTCACGATCCTCGACGGTTTGCTGCGGCTGCTGGGGGGAGTTCCTGATCCAAGACATTAAAGTGGTGAGGTCATGGGTGCAAGAACAGTTTCCCCGCAATGAACGCGCAGGGCAACCAGTACGCAAAACAGGGGCTACAAAAAAGTACAGCGGTTACCCAATAGCTCCAAGGCGGCCGTCCACGGATTTGCAAGAATGCGACAGAGGCAACGACCAAGAAAACATACACCATGGCCAGCCACGCATGGGAAGCAACCCAATCAATGAGGGCCATGGCGCGCAATGTCTTGCCGTCCATCACCAGGAAGCGCCGGTTGCAGATTTCCATTGCCAGCCGTGCCAGATAATGGCTGAATAAGCACAGGGCGAAGAACACGGTCATGCAGATATAAATCGCTGCGTGCTTGTTGATCGCTCTGAAAATCACCCCGCGATTCATGCTCTGCCCCCTGATGGGAATACAAAATCCCCGCGAAGCTATCGAGCTGTCGCGGGGATGCAATGTAAATCGTTTGTACCGTCGGCTGAACTCGACACCCGCGCGACGTAAAACATCACGGCGGAGTGCGATGAACACGTTTGGGCGGACGGCACTCGGAGAGCGCCTGCTACTTTACTCGCCGACGTAGGGCAGCAGGGCCATGAAGCGAGCGCGCTTGATGGCGTCGGTGACGGCATGCTGGCTGACGGCCGTGCAGCCGCTCTTCCGCCGGCTAATGATCTTGCCCTGACGGTTGATGAGCTTCTTCAGCAGCTCGAGATTTTTGTAGTCGACATACATCGGCCGCGGCCGCTGACCATCGACAAACAGGGGATCCTTCTTCTTGCCGCGGATCTTCGTCTTTGTGCGGCGCTTACTAATGCGGTTGACCTGAAGCTTACGTGCCATGAGGATTCAGTTACGGTAAATGGTTCCGAAAGACGCTCGCCCCCCACCAAGGGCGTTTGCAGCCGCATGAGGGGAAATCGTAAGTCTATCAAGTATCGGCAAAAAAACAAGACGGGGGGCAAATTTAGCATGTGGAGATTTATTACCGCTATTATTTCACGGACTGAAGGGCCAACTCAGACCGTGATCCAGCTGAAAGCGGCAGTGCCCCCCCCTCTAGCCACGGATTATTCACACACTGAATTTTGCTTTCCCGCCAATTCCACCACAAAAACCATGCGAAAAATAGTAGAACGCCTAGGGGATGCATCGGCTTGAGCCAAGGAAACAGGTTCTCTATCCCCCTACTCGCGGCAAGAACCGTCAGCAGATAGCTCAATCCCATCAGCCAAGGCGCCCGTTTCTCCAGTACAGAGACGACTACCGCCCAGCTCGTAAGGGGGGCAATTAACGCAAATGTGTTCCGTTCGGTTCCCGGACCAAAAACAAGCTGCCACGAGGTCCAGCAAGCGAGGACAAAAAGAATTGCCCGTTGTGGGGGGTGGCGATAGGATTGCCACAGACAGAGGCCCAACATCGCGGCTGCCGTGGTCAATTGCAGCAGCAAGTAGATCCGTGGATCGACCGACGAGAACATTCGTTCCCAAATCATCCAGGCGTCACGGTAAGAAACATGACGATTCTGTGCGGGACCGGTGAGATGCCGATACCACTGCACGTATTGTTCGCAGACCCATGCGGGCGGTTTCACCAACAGCGGCAGCGCGGCAACTGCCGCCAAGGCAATCGGCAGCCGCCACGCCAACCGACGCGGCCAACAAGCGGTCAGTAACAGCACCCCGACCAACGGCCAAACCTTGATATGCACGGGAATCGCCAGCAGCAAGGCGGCCAGCCACCACCGCTCATCGAGAATCGTGATCGCGGCAAACGCCACCAGCGAGAATACCAGCAAATTGGTCTGGCTCGAATAGAGGCAATGGGCACTGGGAAATACCGAAACAGCCAGCAATAGGTTCTGGGCGAACGGCGACTTCATGCCGGGCAAAACTCGTCCGGCCAAGGCCCGTGTCGCCCAGAAAGCAACACCGACATTCATCAGTGCCCAGAGCACGGCACCCAGGCGACAGGGCAACCAGGCGATTGACCCCAGAACCATGGCAAAGGATGGTCCGTAACGATAATCGCTGTCAAACAAAGTAGGGTCATACGCATTGGCGCCGTCCCACCACACCAGGGATGCATCGCGAAAGAGCGGATAGGTGCTGTGATTTTTCGGATTTTCAACGGTCTTTCCCACAATCACCACGGCCAAGACCAGCCAAAGGCCGATGGCCAGGCCGTGGATAGCCCGGTGGGTGTGTTCAACGGATTCGTTATGGGGAGACGCCATCCAATTACCTACGCCCGGTCTGTTTGGCCGAACCTACCCAATCGGCAACCGCTCGCCGCAAGCAATTCTTCCAGTTCGCGGGAGACAAGCATATCGAGTTCGCGTGGCCGCAGAAGTGCCAGCGGATCGTGCCAACCGTCGGATTCACTGGCCGCGACCGGCCTAGCGCCAGGATGCAAGCCGATTTCGGCAAGGTGGAAATCGCGCGTGGCCGCCAGAAACAATCGTATTATCTCGAATGATGTTGTACCGGCGGTCATCGTGCCGAAGAACACGTCGGCAAAAAGAACCTTGTTGCCAAGCATTCGCTGGCGGAAGCGGCTGGCATAGACCTTCTTCAATCCGCCGATCAGCCATTGGCTCGTACTGATGCCCGGCCAGGTGAACGACTGCCACCAGGAGGGCTCCCAGGCAACGCGGACAACGGGGACGCGAAATTTCTCCAGCAGCGACTTCACGACACGGCCCACGCCTGGCAGCATCTCGATGTACTGATGTCCGTTGAGATGCGTGGGCCGATGTCCCCGATCGAGCATGAACTGCAGTTGGCAGGCCAATTCTTCTTCGATCGCCGCGGTCGCTGACTCGCTGTTGCGCCGCAGTCGCCTGAAGAGGCCAAAAATCCCTGGAAAATGGCCGCCGGCATCGAGCAACTCGGACGGATAGCGCGCGCCGGTCAGTGGGCGGCCCTCGGTTAGATTCAAATGGATGCCAAGATCAAACGGCTGGGCTGGATCCTGCAACCGCGCGCGCCGGTCCAGCGATGCCAGACTGCCCTGCACGCGGCGCGATTCCAATTGCCGCCAGCAATCCAATGCCCGTGCGGCATCGGGAGCATTGCTCAACAACGACGTGCCGGTGAGCAAACCTTGCTCGAATCCTTGCAAAATACCATCGGTGACTGCCGCGTTCATCCCCAGGTCGTCGGCATGGAGAACGATCTGGCGAGCCGAAGATCGGTTCGCGGGTAACGGTGAGCCAGCGACGAATTCCGGCCTGGCCACGATCGCTCTTTCCACTGCGGCACACATGATTGTCAAGCTGCCTTGTAGCGGTCGGGTGCGGCCGCCAGTTCGATCCGCGGCAGCGGCATCTCTTGCAGGTGACGGTTGCGCCACCACAACCCCACAATGTCGCGGAGCATCGGAATGGTATGCCGCCGCAAGGAAAGCGTGGAACCGTACTCCCGCACGAGGTTGACGGGGATACGCTGAAACTTCAATCCCAACCGCTGCGCGAGAAACACAACTTCCGCATCGAACGAAAAGCCATCCAACGTCAAACGAGAAAAGATCTCGTGTGCCGCCCGCCGGCTAAATGCCTTCAACCCGCACTGCGTATCGGTAACTTCGCGCGAGACCAGCCGCTTGACCACCTCGCGAAAGAGCCATGTGGCAGCCGTGCGAGAAAGCTTGCGCTTGGCATGACAGGTCGATTGGGCCATGTCGCGGGCACCGAAGACAACTTCGCACTTTGCATTGCGGACAAGATCGTAGGCCAGATGAAGCGATTCCAACTCAAACGGCAGATCGGCATCCGTGAAGGCCAGAACCTGACCGCTGGCGCGGAGCATGGCATTTCGCAGGGCCGCGCCTTTGCCTCGATTCCGCGGTAGCGAGACGGTTGAGAATCGCGGGCCCATGGCACCGGCGAGGGTCGCCGTGCGGTCCGTACTGCCATCGTCGGCCACGAGCACGCGGTAATCAATCCCCGAGGCGTCAAGAAAACGTCGCAACTCGGCCAGCGTCCAGGGCAGGCGGTTTTCTTCGTTATAGGCAGGGATCACGAGCGTAAAGTCGTGATCGGTCTGCTGCGGATGCAACGGAACTTCGGTTGTCATCGCGGCGAAATCGGCACCGTTTTTCGCACTTTCGGATCGGGTCATAGGCTTCCTGCCCTTGGTCAACGCGCTCTGCCCCCTACATGGCCAGACTCGCGCATGGAAATCCACACTACCTGGCTTGCCGTGCAACTTCAATCGACCGGCGTTGTTTTCCGCGTCATGGGATCCTCGGAGGCGGATCGGTCAGGCACTGAGACTAAAGCAAGGCATTGTGAAACGGCTTCATACCCGATTCCACCTGAATAAGTAAAGACGAATTGCCGGGCAGGGAGGGGGGATTAGGCAGAAAAGGACTGGGAATCGAGCGAAAACGCATAAAAGCTGGGTGGGTGGAGCGAACTAGCTGGGAAATGGTGGGTTATGCAGGGAGTCGAACCATTGGGAACACTTACTCCCGTTCTGGAAATGCGAGCTAGCAGTGACAGCAGTTGGCCAGGTTATGATCGAGGCCGAAATCAAGGCTCCCCGCGCTACCCAAACTGCCATTTTCGCACCACCACTGCATTTTCCCGCATTGCCACAGCCGCGACATAATCCTTGCACGGCTCGCAGCTTTCCAGCCACCAATGGGCCGCTTCGTCTCTATCGCCACGAATCGATAGCACGCGGGCAGGATCGTCCAGGGTTACGCAGAATTGATTGAGCGGAAACGAGAGCCCGCTGCCCACGGCCTTCAGCCAAGCCTCCTTCCGTGTCCAGCCTTGGAAGAATGCCTGTAACTGCCGTTCAGTTGGCGCCTGCCGCCACTGCTGCACTTCTTCCGGCGAAAAGAACCTTTCCATGAGTGCCGCCGCATTGGGCATCGGCCGGATGCACTCAACGTCGACCCCGATCTCGCTGCCCCGCGTACACGCATAGACAGCCAACTCGTGCGAATGCGACAGATTGAATTTCACACCGCAGGCATTCCACGGCGGACCAAGTTCCGGTTTGCCGTAAGCTCGATAGTTCAAGGAGAAGGATGCGGGGTCGGTTTGAAGATACCGGGCCAGCAGCATTCGCAACGTGCCGCGGCCGGCGATATAGCGGTTTCGCAGCGATCCGACTCGAAATCGCTCAGCTCGACAACGCTCTTCCTCGGACAGCACACTCGCACACTGCCGCAAAAAGTTCTCCGGCGGATCCAGCCTCGCAGACCAGAGGTGGACCTCGCCGACAGGCAAGTCAATCTCAGCAGGCGGTGCGGGCCAGGAGCATTTCATTTACGACAACTATAGGAGTAGGATGGGACCAGCGAGCCTTGGCGCTCGTCCAAAAACAACTTGTGGTGCGGGCGTCTCGCCTGCACATGCAGCCGGGACGGACGCACCACAAAAACGCGGAGTTCATATCGGACAGGTACTTAGGGAGCACCGGCCCACCAATTCAATCATTGCTGTGGTTGGTGGGCTGGCGCTCGCCAGAGGCGAGCTTGTCCCACACTAGGGTTTCAATCGTTCGGCTGCTTCGACCGCCCAAGGGCTTTCCGGGGCCAAGTTAAGGAACATCTGCCAATGCCGCTCAGCGGTCAGCCGATGCCCCATGTCATCGAGCGCGCAAGCCAGGTGATAATGGGCGTCGGCGTAGTCGGGGTGATAACGCAGGGCGCCTTCAAAGGCCGCGATCGCTAGCTCGCGCTGGCCCGTCTCGGCCAACACGCAGCCGAGGTTTGCCCTGGCTTCAACGTAGTCTTCGTCGAGTTCGATGGCCATGTAGTATCGCTCCCGCGCGCCGCCCACGTCGCCCTGGCGGTAGAGCAACTCGGCAAGCTGGAAACAACCTTCCGAGTCGGGGCCGGCGGCCGCCATCGCCGCACGATGCAGGTCGGCAGCTTCGGACAAGCGGCCGGCATCTTCCAACTCGGCAGCCAGGCTTCGCATTTGCTCGGCAGAGACGGATGCGTTTTCCACGGAACGTAGTACGCCGACCGCCAAGGCAGGGGGAGATTCAGGGTGGGCCGCGCTTGCGAGTCCCACCAACTGCTTCTCAAGTTCGAGCGAAGCGGCAAGCGGCGAAAGTTCGGTGCTTTCAAAGTTCAATCGCAACTGGCCGCCGGCCTCGATCAGCCCATCGCCTTGGCGTACCAGAATGCTTTGCCCTTGGACAATGACCGAAGGCTGAAGCAGTGGACGTTGAACGTCGGGCAACAAGCGTGCCAAATCGGCCAGCTTCTTTTCGATGTTCTGTGGCGAAAGGCCCGCGTGGAGCAATTGGGCCAACCGCTGGGCCGCGATTACTTCTGGAACATCGAAATACGGCAATCGCCAGACTTCCTGAGTCGGCAAGATCAACTTGCGACGGTGCCAGCGGCGAATCACCGCGATCGGAATGTCCAGCAATTCCGCAAGCATGGCGGGCGTGTAGAGCCGTTGGATTCCGCGCTGCTCGGCCGAACCTGCCTGAAGTTCAGAATGTTCGTCACTCACGGATTGATGACTTGTAGCCCGGCAGACCCGCAGGAGCGTGCGAATCGGCCGGCGGCGCTAATTCCGGCCGCTTTTCGGTATTTGAGGGACTGGAGGTACCCGGGCTCGAAGTTGTCGGGGCCGGCTTCGGAGTTGGGGCGAAAGTCGTGCCGCTGCCGACGGGTGTGTCGCAGCAACTCGAACTTGACGGCACGCCGCAACTTGAGACCGAACCGCAGTCATCGACCGGCACGCGATAGCACTCCACGTGCGGCACGGTGTAGTTGCACGTTACCGGAATCCGTTTCTCCACAACGCGGGGTATGCGGACCGTTTCCTCATAGGCCACCATGCGGCAGACTTGGGTCGGCACCTGCTCAACCCGCTCTTCCTGAACCATGCGGCAGGTCTGGTAGGGCACCTTGCGAACCTGTTCCTCGGCAACCATCCGATTAACTTGCACCGGCACTTTTCGCTCGACCCGCTCGACGACGGGACGGCTAACCGTGTACGGAATCTTCCGCACGATCTCTTGCTGAACGATGCGGCAGGTCTGGTACGGAACTTTGCGGACGATTTGCTCGGAGCGATAACTGGTGACCTGAACGGGAATTTGCTCGGTGACGGTTTGCGGCACGTACTGCACCTGCTGCACCTGTTGGGCAACGACGTTTGGCTGCCACACGCGGGCCACCTCGTAGGTGCCGCGATTGACGGGTGTCCAATAAAGCCCGGGCCGCTGGTAAGCGGCTTGCCCCGTGGCCGGATCGATGCCACAACCGCCACCCTGCCACGATAACTGATGCTGCCACCAACTTGGCTTGTAGGACATCTGATTCTGATAGCTGCCCTGATCGACGAGCTGGGTTTGTTGCGTGACCACCGGCTGCATTACCGTACGGCACTGAGGACGGTAGACGGTTTCGACCACCGGCCGCTGGACCGTATAAGATTCTTCCCGCTCGGCCGTTTCCGTGACCGGCTGATTGACGATCACCCGCTCTTCGCGCTCAGCCGTTTCCTGGACATAGTGTACGGAGTCGTAGCTTTCGTCGCGGACCTGAGTCTCGCAAACGGGCTTCATCACGGTCACACGCTCTTCGCGTTCGGCCGTTTCCAGAATCGGCTTGGAGACCGTATAGCGACGCTCGCGGACCTCGGTCTCCCAGACAGGTCGGTAACGCGTCTCGCGACGCTCTTCGTACTGCGTTTCGTACTCGAGGCGATACGTCGTCGTCTGCTGCTGCTCGTACTGCGTCTGATAGACCAGCCGGTACTCGCGTCCCTGACAATTCATGCACCCAGCGGGTGAATAGGTATCTTGGGCTGCGGCCGTCGCCGTCCAAATCAAGCCGGCTCCCAACAACACGGATCTGCGAAAAGCGTTCATTTCGGTTTACCTCGATCATTCTTTGCTAGTGCCCCAAAGCGGTGCAACACAACGTCTCTTAACCTAATGTGCCAGATAAAAGGAAAAACTGCAAATGGCTTCCGGTACTGTTTTTTATAGATTGACTCATTAATTATAGCCCAGTAATGAGTTAGGAAAAGTAAAATTTTTTCAAGTTCAAAATGCTCGCAGCCGAACCCCGAGCGATTTCGGCAATACTTGCCAGCAAAGCTTGCGCAGCCGGAATAAACGGACCAGGGAAAAAGTTAGGAGTTAGGAGGAAGAATCTGGAAACCAGCTCAGGCAGCTCTTCCCTTCTAACTCCTAACTCCTAACT
>Ga0073936_10003000_pt1 | contig 24584 bp, 13 predicted proteins | sample AliMusrvi5mmetaG_FD_87041 | JGI IMG/M metagenome (GOLD analysis project Ga0073936, IMG submission 87041) | Freshwater lake bacterial and archeal communities from Alinen Mustajarvi, Finland, to study Microbial Dark Matter (Phase II) - Alinen... | ecosystem: Environmental > Aquatic > Freshwater >... | reverse complement strand
GATTAAATGGGTTATAATATCACAATATTTTGCTCCGGTTCAGAAAAAAACGGCTAATTTTGATTCTCTATTAATTTAACCTGATTATGAGGAGATTCCTTATCCTTGTCCTAAACCTCTGCCTGACAACGGTGGTCTTAGGTCAAATACCAATCGTGAAAAACGGAAAGGCAACGGGCCGGATTGTTGTGGATCAACACTCTTCAACCGATTTGAAAGCGGCCAATCTTTTGAATAACTTTATTAAAAAAATAACGGGAACCTTTCTGCCTGTTGTTTCGCCCTATCTTAAATCGAGGGCAGGTGATCTTTATATTGAAACCAAACCGGAGCAAGATAACCAGGCAATTCACGAAGATGGTTTCCGGTTTACGAGTGATCATTCGACTTTCCATATTACAGGTGCCAAAGGATTGGGAAGTGTTTACGGTGTGGTTACGCTGTTGGAGGAGTACTGGGGTGTCCGGTATTATGCCGCCAATTCATACACTTTTCCCCAACAAAAAGAGCTCTTTCTTCCATCACGGCTCAATCGCACGGAAAACCCAACCTTTGAGTTCCGCCAAACGCAAGCCTACGGCCTGGCAAACGACTCGCTTTATAAGATTTGGCACCGCCTTAAAGAGCCATCAGAGATTTTTGCCGGCAATTATTGGGTGCATACTTTTGACCGTATTTTGCCAGCGGCCAAATATGGCCATACCCATCCTGAATACTATTCGTTCATTAATGGTCAGCGTCGTCCGGGAGCAGCAAGCCAGTGGTGTCTGAGCAATCCGGAGGTGTTTGAGATTGTTTCTCAAAAGATTGATTCCATTTTCAAGGCGCACCCCGACCGGAAAATGATCTCTGTAAGCCAAAATGACGGAAACAATACCAATTGTTCGTGTGAAAAATGCAAAGCGATTGATGAGGAGGAGGGGAGTCCTTCAGGAAGTATTATCCGGTTTCTGAATAAGCTGGCTGCCCGATTCCCCGACAAAGAATTCTCCACCCTGGCTTACCTCTTTTCGGTAGCTCCCCCTAAACATGTTAAACCGCTCCCAAATGTAAATATAATGCTTTGTGATATTGACTGTTATCGGGAAGTGGGCCTGACCGAAAATCGCTCCGGGAAAACATTTATGAAGAACATGGAGGGTTGGGCAAAAATATCCAGAAATATTTTTGTCTGGGATTACGGGATCAACTTCGACAATTACATCTGTCCGTTCCCCAATTTTCATATTCTGCAGGCGAACATGCAACTGTTCAAAAAGAACCATGCCACCAAACATTTCTCACAAATCGGAGGAAGCAAAGGGGGCGATTTCTCTGAACTCCGAAGTTATGTCGTGGCTAAATTGCTGTGGAATATTAATTACAATGTTGATTCAATAATCCAATCTTTTCTGAATGGCTATTACGGAAGTGCGGCACCCTTTATTTACCAGTATATGAAGTTGCAACAAGGCGCCCTGTTGGGAAGCAATATTCCGTTGTGGATCTACGATACACCGATTACTCATAAGAATGGGATGCTGAACAGTCCATTGATGCGATGTTATCGTGAGCTTTTCGATAATGCAGAAAATGCGGTTATCGCAGATAGTACCTTCTTAAAACGGGTTTGGCAGCAACGGTTATCGATCCAGTATGCTGAATTGGAGATTACCCGCTCTAACGGGATTGATGATATAAACCGGATCAAAGCGGAGCTGGCCCTTTTTAGAAACAGGGCTAAATTACTGGAAGTAACCTCGCTGAATGAGCGGAACAATACAATTGAGGAGTATTGTACGCTCTATCTGGAGCGGAACCTACCTGCATCCCACAAAAGCCTTGCTCACAGGGCACAAGTCAGCTATCCGCTCCCTCCTGACAAACCCTATGATAAAATTGCCGATAACGCGCTCACAGACGGCCTTTTGGGCGGTGCTACCTTTAATGAAAGCTGGATCGGCTGGAGCGGAAAGGACGGTGAAGTTATTATTGATTTGGGTGAAGTCAAAGAAGTTGAGACTGTTCAGGCCGATTTTCTCCACAAATTAAGCGCATGGATTCTTTTGCCCAAAAGCATAATATGTTCAACATCTTTGGATAATGTGAATTTTAATCCGATGGGGAAACAGGAGATTAATGAAGATCGATCCGTCGAAGTTAAATATGTGAATATTGGGGTTACCTCAACAGAAAAGATAAAAGCACGTTACATTAAAGTGCATATCGAAACCCTTGGAGTCTGCCCTTCCTGGCATTATGGCGTAGGATACCCGGCATGGTTTTTTCTCGATGAGGTTTGGGTGTATTGAAATGACCAGAAACCTACTTGGAGATAATTATGATTAAACCCTGCGATGCCGGAATTGTTAAACTCCTTATGTCTGCCTGCCCACTGGCCTGAAGGCCATCAATATTAGGTATTTCGATTTTTGCAGTTTCCGGATCGATACCAATGTTTTTCCAATCAATGGTTAATGAAATTGTCTGTTCGCTTTTTGTCCAGTTGCCTAAGGAAATCAATACTTTACCCTTCCCGAGAAAGAGACTGGCTAAAATATCCTTTTTGTTTGTTTTAACTGGGTTTTTATCGTCCCAGTACCCGAAATATTCTGTACCTGAGATGCCAAAAGAGTCCCATAATTTCCAGATATTTTCGGGGTTACACCCAACCCAACCCAGACGTGAGGTCATTCCGTAAACCATACCGCGATAAGTATTCCCACAACCCTGCAGCATTTCGCTATACAATCCGAAGGGAATTCCCGAGATTTCGATCAGCCAGTAATCTGGGGACTCGTTATAGTTATACCCTTCGCCGATCCATAAGCTGTTGACAAAGGGGAAAAGCTCCAGATACTGATTGGCAGGACTGTTCAATCCATAGGCTGCGTCATAATTATTCCCAGAATGGAAATCGATCAGACAGCTATCGGCAGAACGATCCATGGTTTTGCGAACCCGTTTCATGATTTCCCTGTCGTAACCTACACCATCGAGGTAGATTCCACGAATGCCGATATTTTTTACGAGCCAGTTTAACCCTTCAAGGTAGTAATTATGCCAACGGGATAATCCCTGAGTCCGGATAGACATATCCCAGCCCATTCCATCGGGTAAAATGGCATGCCATGCCGGATCGTAATCTTTTCGTAAGTGTTCGTAGAGCCAGGTATGACCGGTCATCCCATAGATACTTTTGTCGGTTTTATCCCGTTGGGTATCGGCCAGCATAATGGCGCTGCTGCGGGTATATATTTCGTCATCCAGTTGGCGCATCGCCCAAAGCTCGGAAGCATAGGTTGAAAGTTCCCTGACTGTGTAATACAATTTGGTTCTTACACCAATTTTTCTCCCTTCATTTGTAACCTTCGTGAGGGCATCAGTGGTCAGGAACGGATAATTGATATATGGATTTTGCGAATTTCCCTGGTGAATATTCACCACTGTTGCCTTGCCAATCTTTGCGGGATCTGCTTTCCCTTCAGCATGGAAATAGCGTTCTTTCCAATGGTTATCATCCAGCGGCTTAAAGGGGGTAATGGCCAATCCAAAGTTCAGTACCATTTCCTCCCCTTTTTTCAAGGTTTTACTTCCTGTATATGCTGTCAACAGGAGATTTTTCTCCGATTTCAGAATGGTGCATCCCCCCTTCCCGTCGTTGCTCCAATCTTTATAGACGCCTGTTTTTTCAAACGAATACAATTTCCAGTCGGGGGTTTTATGTTTTAGTTTAAGCTGCATACCCGCGTTTACATCCCCAATCCAGACCATATTATTAGCCCGCTCCTGCTCCCATTTCCATGCAACGCTGTCGGGGGAAAATCCGCCTTTAACACCCATTCCCATCAGGTAGATTGCTGAAGATTTCTCATAAGGGATCACCAGCCTGACATCTTCCAGAAACACATCGTTTTTGGCAGTTATCGTTGTCTCATAATTGACATAACCATCACATTCTATTTTGGCATTGAGGCTTACCATAATATTTCCATCGTTCAGCATATTTTGCCATGCCACTGCACCTGACGTTTTTAATGTCAACTTTGGTTTAGATGAAGACCATTCAATAACTTTCCCCTTTTCAATAACGTCGAGATGTACATCACCGGTAATAATATCTTTATCCGGACCGCCGACAGCGTGGTTGCTTGAAGTGAACGAGCTTGTAATCTTTGACGGAAATCCGAACCGGTTAAAGGTTAATTTCCGTCCCAGGATCGAAATTGTACTTTTATTTACCGTAACCGGTGTATATGGGGCAAAAACCTCATCGTCAATTCCGATCGATGAATCGAGCCAATTCAGACGCGACATATTAATCGGAATATTATATCCGCGATTTTCGGCAACCTCATTTGTTATGTGAATAATTACGTCTATTGTGTATTCGTTTGTCCCGGTTGCCGATACCGAAACTTTCCCCTTATAAGTTCCTGCTTGCTGGTCCTTACTGACGTCGGTTATGATCCACATGGAGCGAACTTCACCTTTCGGGACTGAAATATTCTTTACAAATGCCTTCCCCAGATGATCGTGTCCTCCCATATTGAGGACTCTTAAAGATTTGGCCGGAAGTACAATGCCTGCCTCAGTTTTCAAGTCAGAGAAGTTTAATTTTAATTCTTTCAGTTCTTTAAACGGGGCATAGACACCGATCTGCCATGTGTAAATTTCATCTTTTTTGGCACTCCCTTCGAATAGGTAGTTTAACCCTTTTTTATACCAACGATAAGGGATTGTCTCTGTCATTCTGACCGGGAAATTCCTGATTTCAGGAAACAGGAGAAAATCTTTGTCTTGGTTAGCATTCAGAATTTCTGTCAATTCGCGTTTAGTCACCGGGACCTCCATCGGATAAAAGTTGTGAAATTCGCTGACACTTTCAAAACGGATGACCTTTGCGTTGTCTGATTCTATATGGTTGATTGTATTATTCTTCCAGAGAGGATTGAATGTATTTTTCGGTTTCTCATACCGGGCATCCGGAAACCACCAATTTCCCCCATTCCGACCCGGCATATAGTATAAATAATAATTTCCTTCACCAGAGACCGGTTCAAAAACAACCTCCCCGAATTCCTGATTCAGCTGGATTGCATAAATATTCTTAACGGGTTGATTGGTTAGCGCATCAATTAATATTAGGTCTTTGTCATCGGCTTGGTCCAACCTTCGCCAGGGGATGATCACACTAACTGCAGTGGCCATTTTTTTAACATTGATAACAGCACGGTGATTGCCGAGCCCTTCAGGATTCCATTGCCCGGTGGTGTAGGGGATCTCCTGTCCAAAGGATAAACAGGTTATAACAGCTAGGGCAATACTGAATAAGATTAGTTTATTCATAATCTGACATTTGTTTCTTGCGTGTTATTTGAGAGTAGCGACTTGAACATTCCGGATTTCCACCCCCTCTGAATTGAAAGCCAATTTCTTTACTGTTAACCCGGGACGATATGAAATCATGGTTCGTTGACCCGCGATTTCAGCATCTATCAGCGATCCTCCTAACTTGTCATCCCCCTTCACAATAACACGAAAAGTAAAGGGTTTATCAACTCCGATGAGATTTTCAATCGCATAATTTCCTACCTGGTGTGGTGATCCTCCTTCACGCAAAGACTTCATTGTACCGGAGAAATCATTCAATGTGCCCGGTGCAAATTGAGCCCGTATATTATTCAGATGAATCTGCAGTTCACAGGAGGTCTGATCTCCATTTTCGGGCAGGAATGTAATGGCGAATCTCCCTTTCTTCACCGCTGAGGGGTGAACCTCCAGGGTGAGCATAAATGATTTGGCGGGGGTCGGCAATATTTTCGTTTGGACAATTTTTTGGGCAAGCAGGTTTGATTTCTCAGCTTCGGGCAATATTTCCTTCATCCACTTTGACCCTATTCTTCCATCGGGATATTGAACGAGCTCGCGGATAATCAGATTGCCGCCCCAGCCACCGTGGATTGGAATCCATCCGGCCATCAGGAAACGACCATCCTGAATCCCGGTAATGGAGGGGACAGACGATCCGTCGTAGAAGTCGAGCCCTTTGCTGACAACATCTTCATAGGCAGTGGCCGGCGCATCCACGGGTTTCGACCAGAGACCTGTAAAGCCGCCGATAATGTAATCGAACCTGCCCCAACGGAAGAAGAAGGTGCAATCACCTCCCGGAGGAAAACCGGGACTGATACAATGCCAGCCGCCTTCAATCGAATCTGATTCCCAGATACCGTTGGAATGGTAATTTGCCATCATTCGAAGTTTTCCTTCGGGGTCGGTATAGACGCTCGGGTTTTCGCAAGGATGGAAGATGATGTTCGACTTTTTGAAATCAGCTACTCCATCTGTGCTTACTGAGTAGGTGGAGCCTGCAGGGAAACCGGATGTGGCGTTCTGATTGAATTCTCCGGTATGCCCATACTTCATCAGGTATTCCCATTGTGCCGGAAGTGTTGTCTTTTCCTCAGGATACATGCGTGTAGTGTGCAAGCCATAGCTGATGCAAAGTTTATCCTGAGATACAAAAGGGACTCCTGTGCCGATGGTTTCCCACTGTTCCTCGAGAGGTGTAGCTGCCTCGTGTTCGGTCCATGTTTTGAAGTCTGTTGTTGAAAGGTGTTCAAAATAATGCCCGCCGCAACCAAACTTACTTCCATGATGGCGCCGATCATACAGATAAAACAGGTGATATCGCCCTTTGTAGAATAACGTTGCCACATCACCAACCCAGCTGTTATGACCTGCAGGGGTCCAGTATTGAATGGGAGAAGATATTGTCTTATTTGTTGTCTGTTTTTCCAATCGAATGGCAGGAAAAGAAATCATAGCTTTTTTTACATATTCAGGATCCCATTTCCAGGTATTGCTCGCTTCCCAGTTTGGATAACCAAACGGAAAGTCATTATCGAGTAATTTTTCATCAACATACATGGTCCACCTTGCCCCGGTAAAGTTGAGCAGGAGTTCATGTTTTCCCAATGGCTTATTAAGGATAGCCAGTGGAATTCCGATGGTCATCTTCTTCCAGTCGGGATGTTCAGAGCAATGGAGGGTAATAGTCGATTCAAGAACAGGCACTGACCCGTCGGCCATTTTATAAGAGGGATAATTCTGGCGTTGCCGGTCATTGGGATCGTGCTGGCGAAGTTGGACGGTCAGAATATTTGGAATATCAAGAATCGTCTTCTCACCTAAGAACTGCTTCAGGTCGATTGTGAATTGAACGGAGAAACTACTTTTGGCATCTGATGGTGCACTGAATACCTCTTGTGAATTATGAATGTCAAGAGTGCTATGCCAAGGCTGAGCCACTATGGATAAAATCGTTGAAGCTAAAAATATCAGGAATATAAGATTTTTTTTTTTCATTTTACAGCAAGTTAGTATTTATTCAATATTAATATGTTTTAGCCCGTTTTAGGATTACTAGATTCCTGTTTTCTCCATTCACTCTTTGATATAATCTCCATGTATCTCTGTTTATTTCAACCAATTTCCAATTGTTTTTCGGATTGGCCAGATGTTTTTTTATTGTCCTTGGAAAGGCGTTTGCTGCACGGGCATTTTCCCAGGTTCGCAGGGTTTTGAATATATCAAATTTATTTTGACAGCGCTCAACCGATTTTTGGCTTAAAGGGATAAAATAGGTGGCACCTGCGCCCACAGAAACGGCCTGAACATGTTCATAGAGATCAATTGTTGAGGTTGAATCAATTGCAAAATTGCTTCCCAGGGTTGCCGGAAAATAGTTGGAGAGGGCTGCATCACGGATATCCTTTCCTTCGCTGGTTGTGCTTCCCCACTGTCGGGTTTCAGTATCATACATATTTTTCCCACCGCCAACATTCCAGACACTTTGATAGTGCCATGAACCTTCCGAAAGGGTGGCTCCGGTGAAACGCAGGGAGGGAATTTTAAGTTTATCGGCTCTTTCGAACATTTTTCTGAAGAAGCGCTTCACCCCATAATAGCCATGACCGGTATCGAACAAAAATTCTTCGCCGTCGAAATCATGGAAATAGAGTCCGTTTATGGCGCTTAAATCTGCATAATATTCAGCAATCCTATCCTGTAAAAACATGTCCGGAATCAGCCCGTCGTAACCGTATTCAAGGGTCACCATTACTTTGCAGATGGTATCTCCGGCAGCATGTACAGAGGGTGAGGTTCCCCAATATCCTCTTTTGATATTCAGTAGGTTGTAGGGAGCAGTTTTCGAAATTCCTGAATAGTGGATGAGTTCATTCCCTATTTTGATGATATTGAGACTTTTGGCATGACCTTCCCATCCCGATATTTCGTCAAGATAGGCGGGATTATCTGCAAGGATAACCGTATCGGCTGCAGTAATTCCGTTAACAAGTATCCGTTTTTGCTGGCAACATACACTGCTTCCGGGGAGGGGGCTTGCATCTTTTGTCCCGGGTGCAAGGGCTGTCGTAATATTGTGTCTTCCAATTAAGACTCCGCGAGGATTTGAAAGGTCAGAGAACTCTTTATGTGATTTATCACCTGTAGTAAAATGGAAAGGTTTGGTTTCGAAGTTTTTTCCATCGATATATCCTTCGTTGGAACGATCAACCTTTAGAAACGGATAAACCCCTGTCTCGATTGCCTTGAATCCCATTTGAGCAACGTAGGATACAATACTGTCATATTTTTCACCATCCGTAACCAGTGCATCGGGAAGATATCTCGCAGGATCTTTAATCCATTTCCCGTTAACTTTAGGATAGGGTAAGTTTTCTGCGATGACGATGGTTTGAATGACATTCAGCAAAGCTGAGCTGTCGGGACTTCCCCAAAGGGCGATGGATGACCCCATATAATCAACCCCCGGTAATGGTTGAACTTCCAGATGATTTGGAGTATTTGTTGGCATAAAGGGAATAAGGGAAAATGAAATATCTCTTTTTGCACTTCGGTCAACAGCATGGTAGGTAATGAAAATTTGCCCTTTATTATCCACAAAGGCAGAGTTTCCATATAAAATCCTGAAATAAGGTTCCGGATGCGAATAAAAAGCGACATCACTTATGCCGTCGCCGCCAATTGAAAACTGCTGAGCTTCGTGCAGACTATCCGGCAAGGGATACCTTTTCTTATCAGGTGTGTGGATGATATATTGAAAAGGCGCTGCATCACCCACAGTGGTCGAGGTTCCACCGGTAGTGATATCGTTTAACGCCAAAACACCGATCGCATAATTCACGGCTTCAGTCGTATCGCGCGCCACGCCGATCACTTCGCCAAAAAGGTTTGTAATGTTTGTGTAATAAGAACCCCATTGAATATCGGTTATCTCATCGCGATTGGTGAGAGATTCCAAGGTTAAACGGAAGTATTTGGCCAGCGTCTCAAATTTAACAGTTGCCACAGAACCGTTGTTGTAACTCAACATCAATTGCCTTTTGGATTTGGAATAGGTGGCTTTTTGAGGATAACAATAATTGCAGTTTTTAAAATTGTAAAGTGATAGGAGGGGCGAGGGTTTGTCTGCAGCGAATTCGCGATTTGGCGTTACAGTACTATTTTTCATGCTCGTAATAAAACCTTTATCGTCAATATGGATCTTAAAATAGTTGGTTCTGAAATCCCATTGTGCATTAGATGTAATCCCAAACTGAAAAATCAGTAACCCCAGCATTAAGCTTATGCGGGTGATTTCCAATCCGGAAAATGATTTATTCATGTCTCTTTTTCCTGAAATGAAAGATAAGAAATGTATTCACTATTAATAGTCCCATTAATCCGATGTAAGAGAGTTTTTCATAAAGGGTACCCCGGAAATGTTCCTTAAGTCCATTGACTGTTACCCATAATATAAACAGGATGTTCCCGGTAATTGCTGCAATGGAGAGCAATTTTGTCAATGATGATTTTATTTTTTCCATTTATATTGCTGTTTTTTAGTTTATGATTTTAATAAATCTCTTTCTTTAGGTAGTATATATAATAGATTAACAGTACAATAAAGGGGATATGGGTGATGCTGTGATAATCTTTTGTTAATTGTAATGGTCATTTTGGCGGAAACCATCCTTTGAGGAATTGTTCCTGGGTCCCCTTATAAACTGCCTCACCGAGGAATTCCTTTCCCCGCTGATTTCCCCAGGAATAATTAATTATCAGCTCCCCCCTGTATTCGCAGAAATCAATGTCTGAATTGTTGCAGTTTTCAGCTAGAATAATTTTTTGTTTAAGGCTGTCGGGCAAATTTCTTGTTGCCAGTTGCCGGTCTATTGCAGAGGCTTTTAAAACCGGGTTTAAAGGACTGGGTTCCCAGTGAATTAAATCTTTTGAACGGACGACCCTTGCCTGATACCCTTGATAGGCTTCGAGGTAAAAATCGTAAAAGTATCCATCACAAAACCGTAAACAGTGGGGAGCCGTATATCGGTCCATCGCATAATTATGATCCCTGGATAATATCTCCCATTTTTTGAGGTCCGGTGAGGTTGCAAATCTGGCGGTAAACCGCTCGCCGGCTTCCAGTAACGGCTTTCCAACTTCAAACATTAAAACAAAGTTGGTATCGGCTTTAATCAGGGAAGTATTAAAAATGCCAAATCCAGGAAGATCAAAAGCCACCCATTGCTCCCAGTTCTCAAGGTCATGCGAAACAAAGATAAAGACACGTTCACCATCCCCTTTTTCAACGGCGGTTACGATGGCCGTATTATCGAACACAAAAGCGCTTCCAAAGTGGAAACCTTTGGCGAAGGAGGCAGTCGGTTTTCCTGTTTGATGGTCGATAAACCGGAAATAAGAATCACCCGTATGATTATTCCAATAGCCGGCCCTGACATACTCGAATCGGTACACTTTATCTTTAAATACCACAGGGGTAGTCTCCACCAGATCGCAGTCAATGGTTCCGATCTTTACAATAAGCGGTCGCCCGGCATTGTCTGTGGGCGGTTTTTTCATCGAACACCCGAAAAAAATTGCGGAAGCGGCAAAGAGAATTAACCGGATGGATTTTAATTTTTTCATAGCTATTGGTGGTATTATAGATTTTCTCCGAGTTCTTCAAGTGTCCTCCCTTTTGTTTCTGGGAAATATTTCCACACTACCACTGCCTGAACGATCATCATAACCGAAAAGAAGAGGAAGGCATGACCAACTCCGAAATCTGACAATTTTACAACTACAGGAAATAAGAAGGTTATCAGGGCCGCAAAAAACCAGTGGGTAAAACTTCCGAGTGATTGTCCTTTACCTCTGACGGTGTTTGGAAATATTTCAGCAATTAAGACCCAAATGACTGCCCCTGTGGAGAATGCGAAGAACATTATATAGATTAGTAACAGGAAAAGCAATCCATAGCCTGAAAAATTCTGGGTATAAAAGGTTTTGGCAATAAGCCCCAAACAGATTGACATCCCAAGTGAGCCGGTGATCAGCAATTTCTTACGCCCAACCCGATCAATCAGGATCATACCAAGAATTGTAAATATTCCATTTGTTACCCCAATCATGATCGACTGAAACATGGAGTCGGCATTCGAAAGCCCACTTAGTTCAAAGATGCGCGGTGCATAATAGAGGATCGCATTGATTCCTGAAAACTGGTTAAACATGGCAACCAGAATTGCCACTGATATTGGTTTGATATAGCTGCGCGAGAAAAGCTGCTTTTCCCCGTTTGATGATTTTTCCATGCTGTGTTTGATCTCTTCAATTTCATCGTCAATTGAAATTAATTCAATCTTTTCGAGGATTTGTTTCGCCTTTGCAACCTGTCCGATTTTAATCAGGAATCGGGGGCTCTCAGGAATTACAAAAAGGAAGGCGAAATAGAGAAATGCTGGAATTCCGGCAACTCCCAGCATCCAGCGCCAGGGCTCTGTCCCGAAATCACGCAACAGAAAATTGGAAATAAAGGCGATAAGAATTCCAAATATGACGTTGAACTGGAACATTGCAGTCATTCTTCCCCTGATTTTGGCAGGAGAAATCTCCGCGATATAGGTTGGCGCAACCACAGAGGAGGCACCCACCCCGATTCCTCCCAGAAACCGAAAAATTATAAATGTGCTCACATCGCCGGCCATTGCGCTGCCTATAGCAGTAATCACATATAATCCGGCGATTATAAACAGGATAGGTTTTCTTCCGTATTTGTCTGCAGGTTGCCCTGATACTAAAGCGCCAATAACAGTTCCAATCAGCGCTGATGAAATCGTAAATCCATGCCAGAAAGGTGTGAGTTGAAACAACTCCTGAATGTGTTTCTCCACTCCGGAAATAACTGCAGTATCGAAACCGAAGAGAAAGCCTCCAAGGGCAACGATCAGGGACCAGGCAAATACCTTGTTATTCGATTTGTTTTTCATAAGTTTGGGTTATTATTGCTTTTAGTTGTTGAATTTTCAGAATTATTTATCGATCACTTGTTTTAGGTTTTCAATATTTTCTTTCTGATCCTGTGCAATGCTGTATCCAGTGCTCAGGAATAAGGATTTACTTTTATCCCACTAATTTCATTTTAGCTTAGGAAGACTATTTTTCACTGCTCGCTTCAAAGATAGAAAAAGAGAAAATAGATTTTCAAAATTAATTCAGGGATGCGATTTTAAAGCTCCACGCAAATTTGCATGGCCGTTTGTCCATGTCCTGCAACTCCACCGGAAGGGAAATCTCCAGCCCTGTAATTTTATCATAATTCCAGTTTAATGGCTTTGGATAACCAAGCATGAAAATTTCTGTGCCATGCACCGGTTCTACCGATTTAACCCTTAGCTTCTGACCGGGCCATCCCCGAACAATGGCATAAACAGTTTTCTTGTCTTTGGTGCGGGTAAAACGGATCGATTCCCCCTCCTTCCAAAGATCACCCTCCCTGGGCCGGGTTGAATAGATCGCTTCACCATTTACTTTAAGCCATTTACCTGCCTCTTTAAGTGCCTGAATTACTCTTGGTTCAAACCGTCCGCTTCCATCGGGTCCGATGCCAACCATGAAGTTTCCACCCTTTGCAACAATGTCGGTGAGACTGCTTATGATCCACGCAACGCCTTTAAAATGGTCTGTTTTTAAATAAGAAAATGACTCGCCGTAGGGGTAAATTACAAACCATGGCATATCGGTGTTTTCATCGTTACCAGGAATGAATCCTTCTGGAGTATAATAATCGCCATAGTTTCCGATTCCTCTTGCACGGAACATCACCTCGGGCTGGATTTTGCGAAAATCCTTCATCTCCTGGCGCATTTGTGGCCAGACTTTGCTTCCAAGCCACTGGTCGAGGCAGATCATATCAATTTTCCCGTAGTTCGTAAGTAATTCTGTGAGTTGCTGCCTGTGATTTGCCATCATCCGGGCCTCCTCATTCGGAGTTGGATCCGGGGCAACAATATATCTCTGAGACGGTGCATCACCATACAGTTTTGGATGAATCTTTACGTCGGGAATCTGCACCGGATGATAATTATAGGGTCGGAAATCAACATTGAACCAGTTAGGATGAGAGAAGTACAGGTCGATCTTAATCCCATACTTGTGGGCAGCATCACAGAGTTCTTTAATTACATCGCGGTGAAAGGGTGTCTCCATAATACTGAAAGCCATATCACAATCTTCAATCTTAGGTCCGCCTGGTGCAATCCAGTTTACTCTCCTTTTTACCCGGGCTTTGGTGTCAAACATCGAAAAACCTTCATGGTGCATCGTGGTGATAGTAAACATTTTTATCCCATTCTCACTGAAAAGACGCATCCACTCCTCTGCATCAAAGCCTGTAGGGTTCCAGGTCTTGTACAAATCCTGATATGCCTGCTTCTTCTTATCTGAAAGGGTTAGAAATGGCCAGGATTCCTTCCCCTTTCCCTCGATAGAATAAAGCCCCCAGTGAATCCGGACCCCGTACTTAATATCCTTGAAAGCTTCAATGGCCGCTGCCGAAGCGTGATTGTAGTCTGTATCAATTTTATCTTCGACATAATCCTTAACACACTTATAATGGTCGTCACTTTTGGGTAACGTAAAATTCAATAACGGAGCCTTAACTTGCGATCGGCAGTCTATCGGATTCAATGTAAAACAGAGTAAAGTCAGAATGGTTAGTTTAATACCTGATTTAATCATATCGTGAATAATTAAAGGTGCAATTTGAACTTTGGAATGACCGTACCTGATCGTGTACGGTTGTATTCGTCTGGAAATTAAGTTTTACTAATGTTCTGAAGTAATGGACGTGACTCGCGGAGGCTTATCCAGTTTAAACCTGAATTGTCTTTCACCCGTAAAATCAGAGGAAACCATCGTAGGACAGACATACCTTTCGATATACTCCACAACCAGGCTGTTTCCTGCAAAATGTGATACCTCGGGCCATTGTCTGGAATTGTACATCGTGTCGGTAAGATCGCGCATTAAAACGACATTCATTCCAAGACGGACCATATTGCGTAATCCGAACGACCGACCGATCACGCACATATTCGTGTGGACACCCATCAGTATTACGTTCTTAATCTTTTTCTGATCAAAGAGGGCTGAAATTTCGACTCCGGAATCGCTGATTGCATCTGAATCCAGGATCTTCAAGTCATCAATCTCATGGGTCCAGGTTCTTCCCTCTTTACAAGCGGGGAAACAATCACATCCTCCATCGGACTGATCGATGGGCCAGACTGCATCTTTCTCTGGCGGAAGTTTATCTTCGCTGACGAGCTTCTCCGCATTTTTGCTTTTTAAATTCTGAACAGTTTTTCTGGCTGGGTGGTTTTTGTAATAGTTAATGCAATCACTGGGTGCATGAACGATTAGAACCCCCTTAAGACGGGCAAGGACCAGCACCTTATTCATAATGGGAGCCATTTCTGCAACTCTTCGCGTGGCTCCCTTGCACCAATGTTGATTCCACATATCGCAGATTATAATAGCTGTCTCCTGAGGGTTCCATTCCTGATTCTCACGAACGATGCTTGAGGTTCCTTTGACTGAATCACCGGAAATCCGTTTTTGAAGGGAAATTTTAATTAGGTGATTACCCTCTTTATTTTCTGCCTGGATTGTCTGGAAGAGAAAAGTAAGGGAAAGAATCAGTAATGCAGTTAAGTTTAGTAGTTTTGTGCTCATAATGATGTATTTAGAAAATCAATTTACATCAGACTTTATTAATAGGGATTAGATGGACTTAATTCCCAAGAAATTAGAGATTTCATTATTGCGTCTCCCCCAACTGAAAACAAACTGATTCCCCTTCCATTTAATGTAGGATAAACCATTCGCCCGATTGCCTGTCTGTCGTTGGCAAAGACTTCGATGATTGATTTGTCGATATAAATTCTCAAAACCAGCGGCTCATCGCTTTTAAGTTCCAGCGGAGCCTCCTCAATGATTTTACGTCCAAAGGAGAGTCCCGATTTCCGGGTGTCGAATTTCAGTTTTTTTTCCGATGCGTCGTAGTAAATGGCGGTTTCTTCACGGCCATCCTCCGAAACTCCAACTTTTATGCCATATTGCTTCGCATTATTTGGGAGGAAAGTAACTTCCAGTTCCATTAATTCTTTCCCTGGTTCCTGTAATTTCATGATAATACCTGATCCAATTTTAATATCTGCCACAACTTTTTCCTTTAATCGAAGGTTCTCCAGCTCTTTTACGGGTCTTATTTTAAGCACTCCATCCCTTCCTGTCCATAACGTTCGCGGTAGCCCGTAAGTTCCGGTCCAACCCCTGTAGTTAATTACAGAATCAGGTCGGTCGTCGAAGATCCAGCTCCACATAATTTGCCTCCCCTTGCCATCGACCAAGGCTTCAGGGGCAAACCAGGCATTATCCTTCCAGGTCATTCGGCCATGATTTTCGGGAGAGAAATATTCATTTTTGTAACTGCCAACATAATACTGGCATCCCATATTATGACTTATAAAGAGTAAAAGGTGTTTACCACTGGATTTTCCACCCTCCGGATTGGAAGGCAAGGGCAAAAAACTTGGGCACATATTGTCTTCATTTTTACTGGTCCATTTACGGTCGGAGGTGTACAGCTCGTGCAGGTATTTCCAACTTTTTAGATCATCCGAAGAAAATAAATAGAGCCGGTCTCCCTGATAATTCAGTGAATCACTCGGAAGCGGAATCTCCTTTTCATTATTCGCAGGCAATCCTTTTCCCCGGGAGCCATATTTTCTAAGAACCAACAGATTCCCGGTTGCCATATAGTAATGACCATCTTTTTTCCAGATGTTTGAAGGGTCAGCCGAACCAACATGGAAAATTTTTCCCGATGCATCCTTTAAATCGGTGATCCCCCATTCTGCTGATTTGATAACAGGATTGCTACCTGATTTTTCCCATTTATTAAAATTGGTGTCTGTACTCCTTGCAAGACCAATTCCCTTATCGCCCCATAACATCCAGTAGGAGAGCGTTGCCGAGCCATCGTCATCGACAAAGGCGCCACCACTGAAACACCCTTCATCACCATTCCCGGGAACGATCGCATCGGGGTGATGACGCCAGTTCAATAAATCAGAACTCGAAACATGCCCCCATGAGAAACCGGAACCTTCGCGGTTATAAAGATACATAAGGTGATATCGCCCGTTTGCAAAGAAGGCTCCGTTCGGATCGCCAGGTCTTCCGTTATCCTCAGGAAATACAAAATGGTATGCCGGACGGTAGGGATCGGACATTAACCGCTCCCTGAATTCACGGGTGGCTTTTATGACCTCTTTGGGGATTGGCTGCTTATCCTTGACGAGCGAAGGTGTTGGTTTATCCTGAGATTTGGCAGTGAACCAAACTAAAAACATTAAGGTTAATAAGAAGTTTTTTTTCATAATTCAAAGTTTAAGAATATGAGTTATTTGTCCCTTTTTAATTGTAACGGTTTTACCACTGCATCGCCGGAAACAATTTCCAGGCTTTTAGACGTTCGACTTTGATGGGTGCATCATCGGTAAAGAGCTCAACATTGGCGGCATCCTTAAGTGAAGGGTAGATTACCTGGGTCAGGCATTGCCGCCCATTGGCAAAAACTTCGAGGATCGACTTGTCAAGAAATACCCGAAGGTGAACTTTTTCGCCTGGTTTTAGGGAGAAAGGGGCATCCTCCGTTAAGATTACCGGATTGTGCTTTGGGTCAGGGGATGCAAATGCCATCGCAAATTCTTCATAAACTGGCCTGTTGATACCCGACTTCTGCATATCAATCTGCATTATATTCCGGGTTCTGTCAATCACTATCGGGGTTTGTTCAATTCCGTCCTTTGAACTGAAAACCTTAACTCCAAATCGCTTAGCATCTCCCGGATCAATGGTGATATCCATTTCGAGCATATTACCTGAAACTTTATTCAGCAAAATAGAGTGACCAGCTAAAACAGTAATTGGGTTTTCTTCCGTTTCATTATACCGAAGTCGTTCGACCTCTTTCGGAGGCTCAATAATCAGTGAAAGCTTGTCTTCAGACAATGTCAATACTCTTGGCATCGACATGGTTCCGCTCGAAACACCAGATCTTCGATCCAGTACCCAGGCCCACATGATCCGTCTACCCTTGTCATCAAGCAGGGTTTCGGGGGCAAAAATTGTCCCTCCGGGCCAGTTCATCCGATGATGAGATTCCGGATTAAACTGTTTCCCATTCCATGTACCGATGTAATAACGCGCGCCCCTCGAATGACTGATACATAAGAGAACCCATTTTTCACCAAGTTTAAAAAAATCGGGACATGAGATATCTTCAAAATCGTTTACGTCGGGCATGTTATGAGTCATGAACTCGCCGACCTTTGTCATTGGCTTGTCATAGGAATCACCAACATAAAGCACCGGCGGATTTGGATGTTTTGCACCAGGCGTCCCTCCGGAGATCTGGTAATAGGTATTCCCCTCCACCCACATGTGTGGATCCCAACCCGGTTTTGCAATTGGATTTGATTTAGGCTTGATCCATTCATTCAGATCGTCATCGCTGCAATAGGCAACACAATTCCCATCTGTTCCCAGTCCGTGGTAGGCTAAAACAACGTTCCCGTCTTTGGCCAGGAAGGCATTCCCACTAAAGATGTCATGTTCCGGATCACCGGGATTAGGCTTTAAGTCATTGGCATACCAACGCCAATGAAACAGATCGATCGTGGATAGGTGCTGCCAGTTGCATTTACCTTCGTCCTGATAGATATACCAGAGGTGATAGATACCATCTTTGAAGATTGCGCCATTCGGATCAAAAGGCATTGCTTTGCCTTCAGCGATTGTAAGATGCCATTCCGGGCGGATCGGATCATTGAGTTCTGCACGCCGGATCTTCCTGGCTGCAGTTATTTCTTCAGTTTTTATAACCTGCGAGTTCGCAACGAATGGTAATGAAAGAAAAAAGATTGTTACCAGAGGGATGATCTGTTTCATGTTTTTATTCTGATTAGTTATCTCTTATGGACTGAATTTAAACCGGAAATTATTACAAAGTAAATGTATTATCCGGTTTTTAAGTAATATGGATAAAAAACCATTAAGAGTGGTTAATATTTGGGGGAGATGGTTAATTTATTCCGCTTATTTTTCCGAAATTATATTCTGGAACACACGGTTAATGTAATGAATAGGGAAAAACCATCCAGGATTAGTAGATAAATGTTGTAAAAATGATAAATCTCCACCCATGAAAAATATATGCTTACTTCTTTTAATCGTACTCTTTCCGATTTTCTCCTTTTCGCAACCAGTTGAAAGACGCGCAAAATATGATATCTCAAAAGAGCGTGTACTTTATGCCGTAGGATATACCCACCTGGATTCAGAATATGAATGGGATTACAAAACCACCGTTAGCGAATACCTCAAAAATACAATGGAAGAGAATTTCAGGCTTCTGGACAAATATCCCGATTATGTCTTCAACTTTACCGGTTCCCGTCGTTATCAGCTAATGAAAGAGTACCATCCTGAATTATATAAAAGACTGAAAGGTTATATTGCTCAGGGGCGATGGTTTGTCGCTGGTTCATCGGTTGAAGAGGCCGAGGTTAACATCTCCTCCTCCGAGTCTGTAATTAGGCACGTGCTTTATGGGAATAATTATTTTCGCAAGGAGTTTAATAAGGAGAGTTTCGATTATATGTTGCCAGACTGCTTTGGCTTCGTAGCAAATCTACCTTCAGTTCTCCATCATGCTGGAATGATTGGTTTTTCTACACAAAAGCTTACAATTCCGAATCTGGCGACCGCTGTTCCATTACCCTTCAACGTTGGAGTGTGGAACGGTCCTGACGGAAAAGGGCTGGTGTCGGTCCTTGATGCCACTGATTACGATGGAGACCTTATGCCTCGTCTCGATATTGACCAGTACTGGGATAACCGCATCGCCAGCGACACTAAAAAATATGGAATAACCTTTAACTACCGGTATTACGGCTGTGGCGATATGGGTGGAGGGATGCGCGAACGGGATATTATAAATGCAAAAGGGAGTTTAAACAATCCTGACAGTAAAATTAAAGTTGTGCTGACCTCATCGGACCAGATGTACAAGGATATTACCCCTGAAATCCGTGAGAAACTACCTGTCTATACCGGTGATCTGCTCCTTGTTGAGCATAGCGCAGGATCGATGACCTCCGAATCGTTTATGAAACGGATGAATCGAAAAAATGAAGTTCTGGCACAGGCATCTGAGCAGATGGCATCACTGGACAGCTATCTCAACAATGCCCCCTATCCCTTTGAGAAACTGAATAAATCGTGGGAACTGGTCCTTGGAAGTCAGATGCACGACGTCCTTACCGGGACAGCCATTCCAAGTGGCTTTAAACTTGCCTGGAATGATGAGTTTATTGCGCAGAATGGTTTTGCCGAGGTCTTAAAAAATTCAATGAGCGGGGTCACTTCTCAGTTGAATACCCAAACCAAAGGAAGAGCCATTACTGTTTACAATCCGGTGGCCTCTGAACGGGAGGATATCTGTACCGTGGAGCTGCCATTCGATGCAGTGCCAGCACATCTTAAAGTTTTTGACGCTAAAGGAAAGGAAGTTCCCTCCCAGATCATTTCACGCACAGAGAATAGGGTTAAACTGATCTTCGTAGCAAATGTTCCGTCAATGGGAGTTTCTGTTTATGATATTCAGGAATCTGCTGTTCCTTCAAGACTTACCACTCCGACACTCTCCATTGAACCCAACACACTTGAAAACGAATATTATAAGGTCACTTTAAATGATGAAGGAGATCTTTCAGGCATCTTTGACAAAAAACAAAACCGCGAACTACTTTCAAAACCTGCCCGCCTGGAATTTCAGCACGAAATTCCACAGAAAGAACCCTCCTGGAATATGTTCTGGTACGACCGGAAGAACCCACCTTTTGCATTTATGAATCAGGATGTCACAATCAAAATGGTTGAAAACGGACCGGTCCGCATCTCATTTGAAGTTACACGGAATGGGCAGAATTCTTCGATTAAACAGCTGGTAAGCCTCGCAGCCGGGAAGGCTGGCAAACGCGTTGAGGTAACCAATTTGATTGACTGGCAGTCCACCGGTGTAAGCTTAAAAGCTGCGTTTCCGTTTGTGGCTTCGAATGAAAATGCAACCTACAACCTAAGTGCGGGAGCCGTTCAGCGGAATACCAATCACGAAAAGAAATTTGAAGTTCCCTCTAAGATGTGGTTTGATCTTACGGATAAGTCGGGATTATTTGGTGTATCTGTGCTCGAAGATTGTAAGTATGGTTCAGATAAACCGGACAATAACACGCTTCGTTTAACCCTGCAATTTACCCCATCGGCACAGCTTTGTCCGACCTGGCTTTATCAATCCTCTCAGGATTGGGGAATTCAGCAGGTGAAGTACGGACTGTACAGCCACAGCGGAGACTGGTCCCAGAGCGAAACACCCTGGCAGGCGGAATTTTTAAATAAACCACTCTTTGCCTTTGAAGCTCCAAAACATGCAGGAAATTCAGGCGCTTCCATCTCGATGCTCAGCATCAACAATCCCCGGGTTGGAGTAATGGCTCTTAAGAAAGCTGAGCATCATGGATATTATATTGTTCGCTTAAATGAACTTACAGGGAAAGATCAATCGAATATTAACGTTAAATTTCCGGGAAAGATTATTGATGCTTTTGAAGTAAATGGTCAGGAGCAAAAGATAGGGGAGGCAAAAGTGGCCGGCAATTCCCTTAATTTCGATCTTTCACATTATACAATCCGAAGCTTTGCCTTTAAAATGGCGCCAAAGAGTTCCCCAAAATTCAGTCAATCACCTGTTGAGCTGGCTTATGATCAGGATGTGATCAGTTTCGATAACAACCGTACTGATGGTAATATGGTCGCAAGCTACGATCCGACAGATCATGGAAACGTTTGTAATTATCCTGCTGAACAGATTCCCGCTGAAATCGTCAGTGAAGGGGTAAACTTTAAGATGGGAAGCACGGATGATCTTCAAAAAAATGTCGTATCCTGTAACGGACAAGTGGTGAAACTGCCATCCGGTGATTTTAATAAAATCTATATTCTTGCCTCTGCAACGGAAGAAACACCTGGAGTGTTCACAATCAGTGGAAATCCGGTGAATCTGAAAATAGCCAACTGGAGGGGATTTATCGGTCAGCACTATGACAGGCAATTCGACATTGATGGCTTCACGGTTCGCAGTATCAAACAACCATTCCTGAAAGTAGATAATATCGCCTGGTTTGCCTCGCACTGGCACTTTGGCTACCCAACTCATAATGAGCCTTACAGCTATTCTTATATTTTCAAGTATGAAGTCACGCTTCCACCAAACACCACCTCAATTACTCTGCCAGACAATGCTAAAATAAAGATATTCGCAATCACGGTTGCTAAAAAAGAGTCGGATGATCTTCAGATTCTCAATCCGCTTACCGATGAGTTTAAAGACTGTAAACCTTATGCGCTGAGAAAGGAAGTAAATTAAACAGGATCTGGCAACTGCTCAGAAATTGAAGTTAAGTGCCAAACCAAAATTTCTGGAACTTATTTAATTTCCCATTAAATTTCAGGGTATATATGACCCTTATTTTTTCACATAATCAAAGGGTAAATTTTTAAATGCCCTGGCAAGTACCGCAATATTCCGCTCGTCACCTTTGAGGCTATCCACCGGCTTTGACAGATAGTAATCAACAGGTGGCATGATGGAAGCTGAAACAGGTTTGGTAAACCCATATAGACCAACATTCTCTTTAATAGCTGCGGGGATAACTTTGGCAGGGTCCTGTCCGTTCCAGTTAGCAAGGCAGGTTACAAGCCGGGTGTGAGGTCCCAGCATATTACGAACGGTTGAAGTAGTGGCAATATCACCCGCTTCATTCAATACCCAGTCGACCTCTTTGAGCATATCCGATCCGGCAATATCTTTGCTTGTAAGCTGGCATGATGTGAGCCAAATAATACAGTCAGGTTTTGTCTTTTTAACCGTACTTCTGATCCGCTTCCAGCATCTGTCAATCGCCTTGCGTCTGAATTGAAGCTCAATTTCCTGGGTAATCTTATCCTTTCCCGGGAAAGACTGATTAATAAGTTCACTATACATTTGTTGTTCGCAGGCAAGCCATTTGAGTGGAGGGTAGGGTTCCATAGTTGCTCCGGGATTCCAAAGCCAGTCGATAAAAACCCCATCGATTCCTGTCTTTTTTATTGCATCTTCAATCGAGGCACAGAGGAAATCAAGATAAGTTGTTGTGTAAGGAATATGCGGATTTGAAGGAATTCCATAACTTAAGTCAGGATGCTCCTGGCCCCAGCGGGTATTTGAACCTGCACAGAAGTAACCAAAAACTTTGATGTTTTTCTGATGAGCAAGCTTCACCTGCTCAGGAAGGAAATCATACTTTAATCCGGGTTGTTCCGGAACGATGCCGTTTTTGTACCAGGCATATCCGTTACAGGAAACGGCAAATGACTGTATCACATTGCAGCCCAGGTCGGCATACCAGTTGACATGGGCAGTAGGATTGGCATCAGCCCAAAGACCCGGTTTTGCAAATCCGTTGGGACCACCCTCACCCCAGTTAAAATCGATATCATAAGCTTTTATCAGTTGTTCCGTTTTTTTGGCATTATCGGAACAGCTGTAAACCAAAGAGAAAAACAGGACTGCTATTGCTAATCTTGGTCTTTGCATTTGATGGAATTTAATGGTTTTATAATCTTTTCAACTAAGGGAAGGTTTTCAGTGTCTTAGTTATAATAATCTGGATTTAAAGGTCAAATGGGATCATCCGGCTTTTACAGGATGATCCCATTATGGCTGTATCCACAAACAGGTGTTAACGAAAAAACTATTTCAATATCACCTCAAGCACCACAATTTCAACCGGTGGTTTTTGAACCGGTAGCTCAAGATTGAGGTTGTTCTTCGCTTCTCCACCAGCTGAATGGAATTTAATCTCTGAGGCATCATGCAGAAACTGAATATATTTCACCTTATCTCCCATATTCTTGAGGACTAAATTACCCATTGGATAGCTGAGCAAATGGACATACAATCTTTTAGTAGTTGGATTGTAGGTTAGTAATGTATTTGCTGGGGCCGCAAATTCAGCTGGCGCTTCGGTGCAATTGTAAATAGAACGATTGTTATATTTCATCCATTCTCCCATAGACTTTAAACGATCCTGCGCTCTGAAGTCAAATACGCCACGGCCGGTTGGTCCGACATTGAGCAATAGATTGCCCCCTTTGCTCACCGACTCGATCAGCAATTCAAGTAACTGAGGTGTGCTTTTCCAGGTATTCTCGTCGCGGTAGTATCCCCACGATCCGGAAAAGGTTTGGCAGGTTTCCCATGCAATTTTCTTCCCGTTACGCGTTGGCCATTTCTCTACTTTGTATTGTTCAGGAGATTCAAAGTCCCATCCGCCATCCTGATCTTTAAGGTCAAGACGGTCGTCAATAATTATTCCGGGCTGAAGGGTACGGACCATTTTCAAAAGATCTTCTGAACCCCAGTCTTTATGATCCTTTCCATGTTTACCCGGGAAGGAGAAATCGAACCAGATCACGCTGATCTCACCGTAATTTGTGAGCAATTCCCGAACCTGGTTTTTGAGGTATTCGCGGTATTTTGCCATATCACGTCCCTTATTCAGTCGTGCATAGGCAGAGTCAGATTCCTGGCGTTGCGGATGCATCTGATCAATCGTATAATCGGGGTGATGCCAGTCTATCAGTGAATAATAGAATCCAACTTTTAGTCCTTCTCCCCTTAGTGCTTCGACATATTCCTTGATAACATCCCTGCCAAAGGGGGTATTCGTTGATTTGTAATCGGTAAACTTTGAATCAAACTGACAGAACCCTTCGTGGTGTTTCGCCGTCAACACCACATACTTCATCCCTGCCTCTTTGGCCATTCTGGCCCATTCCTTTGGATTAAAGAGATCAGGATTAAATTCTTCGAAGTACTTCTGATACTGCTCATTGGTCATTCGTTCATTATTTTTCACCCATTCATGGCGTGCAGGAAGGGCGTATAAACCCCAGTGGATAAACATCCCGAAACGGGCATCGGTCCACCACTGCATCCGCTGACTTTTTTGTTCCGGTGTTTCAGCCTTTAGCTGCGCGGTTGCGCTATTCTGCATTGCCAGGGTGGCCAGTAGCAGAACCAAAAT
>Ga0073936_10002990_pt1 | contig 24668 bp, 25 predicted proteins | sample AliMusrvi5mmetaG_FD_87041 | JGI IMG/M metagenome (GOLD analysis project Ga0073936, IMG submission 87041) | Freshwater lake bacterial and archeal communities from Alinen Mustajarvi, Finland, to study Microbial Dark Matter (Phase II) - Alinen... | ecosystem: Environmental > Aquatic > Freshwater >... | reverse complement strand
CCCATGGAGCAGGGCCGGCAAGCAAAAAGGGTAATGGCCCCCGTGAGCGGGCCAGCCAAAGGTTGGGAACTGGTGATTCCCAATCGCAAGCTCAAGCTGATGGACCAGGTGCGCGAAGTGTTGCGGGTGAAGCACTACGCCATCCGGACCTGAAGTCTGAAGTTTAGAGTCTAAAGCCCAAAGTCCGGGCCCAAGCTGGTATTCGACATCCCGCCGCCAACACCCCCAGCAGTCTCGCTCGGACCCAGACGGCAGCGCGGCGAGTTCAACCTCCACCACCGAACCTGAGAGCAAAGGCAGCGCAAAGCGCGCTGGATGCAAAAGGTAGGGGGAATACCCTGCAAATAGAGGGGGTTTTCCGATCCTGAAAGGCGTCAGACCGTAGCTTGGTCCCAAACGGGGTCCAGACAACCAAACTTCCCGCCCCGCCTCAGCCCTTTAGCGTCAACCAGGCGAAGCCGGGTTCAGAACGGAGCATTTGCACCCAGAGCCGGACGCGCAGTGTAAGTCCCTTGTGCTGAACCACTTTGAAAGGTCTTGCGTATGGCGCCACAGGGTGGGAAAATCCTGCAATGAGCGCAACAGTTGTGCGGGAGAAGCGGCAAGTCACCGGCCGCTACGCCTATGTTGGCTTCGATAGCTATTTCACCGGTGGTGGCAACGGCCCCTACTACGGCGTCCGCTGGGTTTCAGCGGCGGAGCCGCTCTCGCTGCACTACCTCCAAGCGCTCCTTAACTCCCGCTTGCTCGACTTCTTTCTCCACAGGATCAGCACATCATTCCGCGGCGGATACTGGAGTTACGGCAAGCGGTTCATCGAACAACTGCCTATCCGCCCGATAGATTTCGCCGCCGCCTCGGAGCGGCCGGAGCACGACGTTCTGGTCCCCTTGGTTGACCGTATCCTGAAGGCCAAGCGGGCGGAGGCGGGGGCGGATACGGCGGCCTTGGAGCGGGCAATAGACGAGCGGGTCTATCGGCTCAACGGCCTGACGGCGAAGGAGATCAAGCTTGTGGAGTAGGCGGGGAAATGAGAGCGGTCATGGATACCAACGTGCTGGTGGCTGGGCTGCGCTCCCGGCGGGGCGCGGCACACGAGATACTGCGGCTTTTGGCTCGACAGCAGTGGACGCTAGTCTTAAGCAATAATCTGCTAACCGAATATCAGGAGGTGCTGCATCGGGAGCAGAGGGCGTTGCCGTACACGCATGAGGAGCTTGAGCGGCTCTTGGATGTACTGTGTCTCCGCGGTGAGAAAAAGCGGCTCCGGTCGCGCTGGTGGCCGGTGTTGTCCGATCCGGACGACGAAATGATGGTTCATCTGGCGGTGGAAGGCCGCGTGGAGTATCTTGTCACGCATAACGTGCGGCATCTGCAGCCCGCCGGCAGGTTCGGCGTTTCCGTGGTGACGCCGGCGGAGTTTCTGCGTGAATTACGAAAGAAAGTATGACGACGATTGAAGCCAAAGTGCCCGACTATCTGGCCAAACTGGCGGCCGAAGTGGCCGAACGCGAGAACCTGAGCGTGGACCAGATAGTCGCGCTCGCATTGTCCTCCCAAGTGGAAGCGTGGCGCATTCGTGATGACATGGAGACCCGCGCCCGCCGGGCAAATCCAGTGGACTTGGATGCTCTGCTCGACAAGGTGCCGGACGTACCACCAATGCCGGGCGACGAGTTGCCGGAGGGCTACGAGCGCTCCAGTTAAATGACGGCATCCTGAAATCTCGCGGATTTCCGCGGGACGGAGAAATGGGGAGTCGCGGCGGTAAGGCCGTCGGACTTCCTGAGACTGATTGGGACAGAACGATGAGCACGTTGACCATCCAGATGCCCGAGAGCCTGGCCCGGCAGCTCCGGGAATGCGCGGCCAAAGAAGGCCTGACTGCGGACCAGTTGCTCTCCTCTGCCGCCGCGGAGAAATTGAGTGCGCTGATGACCGTCGAACACCTCCGCCAGCGGGCCCGCCGCGCCAAGCGTGAGGACTTCGTCGCGTTCCTGGACGCCTCGCCTGACGTCCCGCCGCTTCCGGGTGACGAACTCTGAGCTCACCGTCCATATGACGAAGATAGAAGCGAACGTTCCTGATTATTTGGCAAAGCAAGCCTTTGCTGTGGCGGAGCGCGAAAGCGTGCCCCTCGACCACATTGTTGCCTTGGCGTTGTCAGCCCAACTGGCTGCCTGGAAAGGGAGCGACGATATGGCAACGCGAGCCAAACGAGCTAATTTTGCCGAGTTTGACCGGCTCATGGCCCGGGTGCCGGATGTTGGTCCCATGCCTGGCGATGAGTTGCCAGAAGGGTATCGCGCTCCAGTTAGATGAATCGAGACTTCGCGGGAGCAGAGAGGTTCGATCTTGAAGCCGTTCCTCCCGCGCGGTTGCCGCTCAAACTGCAATGAAAAGCGTCAGATCGTAGCTTGGTCCCAAACGGGGTCCGCACAACCAAACATCCCGCCCCGCCTCAGCCCTGTATCTTCAACCAGGCGAAGCCGGGTCCAGAACGGAGCATTTGCACGGAGGAGCCGGACGCGCAGTGTAAGTTCCTTGTTCTGAACCACTTTGAAAGGTCTTGCGTAAGGCGCCACAGGCTGGGAAATTCCTGCAATGAGCGCAACAGTTGTGCGGGAGAAGCGGCAAGTCACCTTGCCACAGGCGGTCCTTCAGGCCGCCGGGATCAAGGTTGACGATCAGGTTGACTGGCGTTTCGAGGACGGAGAAATCAGGGGTAAGAAGCTCGTCCCTGAAATGACAGAGGTTCTAGACCTGGAAGACCTTGACCCAAAGACTTTGGCGCCCAAAGAGGGCAAACCGACTCGGGAGAGCATCATTAAGGCCGTCAGAGCGGCCCACGAGGCTCGGCGATGAAAGCGTATTTGCGTTGACGAGAACGATTTCGCGGGCCTTGGCAAGGTTCCTTTGAAATACCTTGGCGACAATCCATCCGCGTGAGAGCTGGGTCAACATCGCCCAAACGGGCGGGAATGAGGGATAACGGCAAGTGGAGAACCAGAGATTAATACGCTTGATGCACCTGAGTTGAGCCTGAACCCGACCGTCTCATGAACCACCGAACCGAACCCGTCCCCGCTCCCGATATTGCGCGGCTTATTCATTCGCTCCGCGACCAGCGAGTTATCCTGGATAGTGACTTGGCCAGAATCTATGAGGTGGAAACGCGTGCCCTCAACCAGGCGGTCCGGCGCAACCAGGACCGTTTCCCGCCGGAGTTCCTGTTCCAGCTCACCGCCGACGAAACGTCTAACCTGCTACGTTTAAGATCACAAACTGTGATCTTAAAGGCCGGGCGTGGTCAGCACCGGAAGTATCTGCCCTTCGCCTTTACGGAGCATGGCGCGCTCATGGCCGCCACGGTGCTTAACAGTCCCCAGGCGGTAAAGATGAGCGTCTTCATCATCCGCGCCTTCGTCAAGATGCGCGAAAACCTCGCTGCCAACGCCGCCATCCTCAAACGCCTCGCCGAAATTGATAAGACGCTCCTTTTGCACGATGGCGCCCTCCGGGACATCTACCAGAAGCTCCGACCGCTCCTTGAGCCGCCGCCATCACCGCCCAAACCCGAAATCGGCTTCCACGTCAAAGAAGATGCCGCACCTTACCGCGTCAGAAGAAAAACGGCCTGACCATGGGGCAGTGGATACGGCGGCCCTGGAGCAGGAGATAGACGAGCGGGTCTATCGCCTCTACGGCCTGACGGCGGAGGAAATCAAAGTGGTGGAGGAGGCGTCGTGATGAGAGTGGTCTTTGACACGAATGTCCTGGTGGCCGCAGCACGCTCCCAACTGGGGGCAAGCTACGCGTTGGTCAGATCCATCCCGTCGCCGGTATTCCAGCTTTGTCTTTCGGTGTCGCTCTATACTGAATGGCAGGACGTGCTCACTCGTGCGGAGAACCTGCCACCGGGCCGCACGGCAGAAGATGCCCGGAGGTTCGTTCGGTATCTTGCCAACCAGTCGCACCTGCAGGAGATTCACTTCTTGTGGCGGCCATTTCTGCGTGACCCGGATGACGACATGGCAATGGAACTGGCTTTTGCGGCGGGTTGCCACCATATTGTGACGCATAACGTGACGGATTTTCACGGCGCGGAGCAGCTTGGTGTCACCGCCCTCTGGCCCCGTGAATTCCTGAACCTGATACAAAACGAAACATGAACACCCTGACTGTTCAGTTGCCGGAGTCAGTAATGAAGTCCATCGAAGACCTCGCGGCCAAAGGGGGGTACTCCGTGAGCCAGTTCCTCGCCAGCGCCGCGAGCGAGAAACTGGCAGTCATGCTGACGATGGACTATTTGCGCCGCGAAGCCGCCGCCGGTCGGCGTGAGGATTTCGAGAAATACCTGGCCGCCGTGCCGGACGCGCCGCCTGTGCCGGGGGATGAACTGTGATTCCGTTGACTGTAATTGGTGTGAAAGGCGTCAGACCGCACCTTGGTCCCAAACGGGATCCACACAACCAAACTTCCCGTCCTGCCTCAGCTCTGTAGCGTCAACCAGGTGAAGCCGGGTTCAGAACGGAACATTTGCACCCAGCAGCCGGACACGCAGTAAAAGTAATTCGGGCCCCGAGTTCCCCGAGTTGACTTCTGAGGCTCGAAAGCAGATATTCAACCATGCGGCAGGGCACCGCAAGGAGCCCGCGCCAGAAGAAATGAGAAACGCGACAAAAAACGGCAAGCTGCGGTCGAATGGAATTCCATTCACACGGGGGGAATTGCTTGCGGCGCACCAGCGTGCGCTCAAGCGCACCCAAAAGATGACCGCGCAAGAGGGTTTCCAGTCGCTGGTTACCGCGGGCATCATTACCCCCGACGGCAAGCTGAGCCCCCGATACGGTGGCTGACGTTTCGCCCGCCCAGTTTGCCTGGGCGAGCCGCCGTTGCGCTTCCCCCAAGGACCCCGCTCAGAAAATCAGGGGGTGCCTCGATAATCTGCTGAGCCGGGCTGGAAGAACTCGGCAATGCATTTCCGATCCCTCACCGCGATCTGTATGTGCGACTTGAGCGCGATCTCCGATCCAGGGAAAGCCGGGCCACCCTCAAGAAAGACGCCCCTCACCGTCTGGTATCTGATCCGCTCCGTGTCAGCTAGCCGGCTCACCGTGTAGTCGATGACGGCGCAATCCCGGAAGCGCAACAGTTTGTCACCACGTCGGCTGCCAGTAGCATCTCGGTTCTTCGGTACTCGGATGCCGTTCAGCCGCATAAAACGGCGGAACCTGGCGTACCAAGAACCCAACAACCGCGTATTGGCAGTGTCCAGCAGATCCAGGCACACGCCGAGATTGATTTTCGCCCCGAGTACCGATGGGTTCCTGACCTTCGCTCCGCCAAGCCTCGCTTGCTCAATAGCCCACTCATACGCCCTCTGTGGGCCGTGCTCCCAAAAGTAAATCCCTTCGCCGAGCCAGTCGTAGGCATTGGTGCTCAAACTCAGCCAGGCTTTTCCAGCCAGTACTCTTTCGGCAACGGCGGCATCGCAACCATGGTAGCCAACGACGGTACGTTGATAGGTCAGGTGCGCCATGTGCACAGAGCTTACAGGTCGAGAACCCCCCCTCTCAATGCAAAACGCAAGGGTTCTCGGTGCTGTGAAAGGGTCGCCGGGATTATGATTCGTGCTCGCTCGCGCAAAATTGTGGGTGCCATTCTCCACTCACCCACTGAATTCTTCGCGTCTTCAGGGAACCCTTGTCTGGCTGAGACCGGAAGGACGGTGGTGGGAAGCAGTGTTCAAGACCCGCAGACTCGCGCCTGCACCTTCTCCAGCAGGCGCGTCACCTGTTCCAGCTTGGCACGGAAGTCCGGCCAGTCCGACTCTCGAATCAACCAATTCAGCGCGCGCGGGCCATGGCTGCCTCGCGGTCCAGCACTGCCAGCAGGGTGTAGTAATTGTCCACCAGAAACCCTTCGTAGCCCCAGCACGTCCCATCCCAGGCTTTCCAATCCTTGCTCATGTCATTACCGCAACGCCCCTGAAACGCCCCCTGGGCGAAGGCTCCGAGCATCGGGAAAAGCATCTTATCCGCCTCTTCAATCCAGCCTAAATCATACAGCGCCGCCAGCGTGAAGTAAGCGTAACAGCCGGTAGCGCCGCCGTTTTCATATCTCTGGAACCCGTCGGAATTGTCCTCCTGCGCTCCACCGCCAAAACGGGGATTATGGTCCACGTAATCCTTCTTCAATACTGGAACCAGGTTGCCGGGCAAACCCAAATCGAAGCGCGTGTATCCGACTTCTTTCATCTTCGCCAGCAGGCGGTCCATGATGCCGTTGGCCTTGTCTTTCGGCACCAGTCCGTAGTGGATCGCTATGCCGTTGACCCAGAGGAAATAATAGTCATGGAGTTGTCCATCCGCGCTCCGCCAGCCAGCCAGAACGCCCGTCGCCGGATTGTAGAACGCGTTGAAATAAGCCTCGCGCAGCTTTTGTGCGGCGGCGCGGTAGCGGGCCTGGTCATCGGGATGCCCCGATTGCCGGGCCAGTTCCTCCATGCCATTGAGAGCGCGGTAAGCCAAGGCATTGGCATACGCATCCTCATGACCGAACCCGATGGTGTCCCACCAGTTAGCCGGACGGTATTTCAATTGTTCCGGCCAGGAGCCCGAGTTGCCGCTCAAGGCGTATTCGACCAGGCCGTTGCCGTCATGATCGGTCGCCAACATTTTGTCAGCCCACGCCTCCAGCCGCCCATAGTTGGTCGCGAGCCATCGCTGGTCCTTGCTGCTGGCGATATACGCCTGGGCCGAGATTAACAGTGAGGGAAGAGTGTCCGCCGAGAACTCGGGAAAGCCCCCATGCCCGGGCATACCATAAGCGTCGGCACCACCCATAATTCTGTCCAGGGTGTGGCGGACCAGGTCCAAAGCCATGGCGCCCTTTGCCAGCGCTGGAGTGCGCTCGGCGATGTCCGCATACTCATAATAACAAAACGCGCAGGTATCACTCGCGGCATGATTGGCCAACATGCGCCAATGCGGGCTAAGCTGAAGTATGTTCAGCCAATTGCGTCGGAAGCCGTCGAATCGCGCATCAGCGCCAATCGCCGCAACCTTCGGATGAACCGCGACCACTTCCCAGTGGTACTTCACTACCGGCATGTCGCGCGTCGCGCCCGGGAAAGTAATCTTGACCGCTTTGGCCTGGTTAGCGCCCATATCACCTGGCCCCGTCGCGTAACCTAGCGTCTTGACTGCTTTGGGGGTGGCTGAAATTCGGAACGACCCCTGGTCGGGAAAGTGCATGATGGCGGGGAGCTGGATCGAGCCATCGGGCTCCATCTGCCCCAGCAAAGTCACATGGCAGATGTTATTCTCCGCCTCGAGCACGAGCGGTTCCGGCGGGTCATCGACGGACCAATGCGCCTCCAACTGGATCTCCTGCCTCCCAATTTTGAGCGCCCAGCGCGGAGGCCTAGAACCCGCAGCTCCCGGGCGGCGGTACTCGATCCAAGCCCCGTGTCGAGTGGCCTGCACCTCGCGCCAGGGCTTCACCGGTGCCCGCATCGTCACTTGTGGGAAATGCTCCTTGCCCAGGCTGTCCACGGACAACCCCTTGAATCCGGGATAAGCCAGCGAGACTGTTGCATCCAGGTAATCGGATGTGACGTGCGCTGATTGAGTGGCCGGCTCCCACACACAGGACACGCCGCCCGGCGCGCCGTTTGCCAACATCGCCTGGCCCAACAAGATCACCACCAACCAGGTCTTCCAGTTCGTTCTCATGCTGCTGGCAAGATTACGCAAGCCAGAGAACCCAGGCGACAATGAAAGGCGTCAGAAAGTAGCTTGCTTCCAAACCGGGTCCGCACAACCGAAGTTTTTGCTTCGCCTCACCTCAGCCCTGTCGCGTGGACGATCTGAAGGCGGGGTCACAGCGGAGCTTTTGCACCTAAAGTCGTGTTTGGAGCCATCCCACGCGCCAGGCCAACTGGATTCATTTGATACTCAGTCGTCCGCAGCCAACTGACGATGGAAGCAGCATTCTGCAGGGCCGCGCGCGTGACGTTCTTCGGGTCCACCATACCAGCCTTGACCCGGTCTTGGTATTCGTCGGTCGCGACGTTTGACCTTCGTTCCCCTTGCGGCGCCTGACTTTCTGCACCACTACGGAACCTTCCACACCCGCATTATTGGCCAACACGCGCGTCGGATACTCGATGGCGCGCTTGACGATCCCGCCTCACGCCGCCACTTGGCTCTTTGCCCAGGACTGAGGTCGCTTGCGGCGCTTTCCCGACGGACGAGTGAGTGCGATGATTTCGGGCATTTCCCAGCCCATTTTTCCCTCGATGATTTCCGTCAAGGCAATGTCCGCGGCGCCGAGATTGGCAACGTTGGCGATGAGCGGTCGGCTGGCGCCTCCTCCGCCAGCATTCAACTGGCGGACGCGTCGAGAAATCAGGTTGACCAGGACGTTGGGGTTGATAACTACTTCCAGGGCTTGTTTGACAAGAATAGCGTTCATAAGTTTCTTAATAAATCAGTTGGAGGAGATAGCCCCTCCGGGACAGACCACACTTAGTTTTTGGCGTCATTTCGCCTTCATTTCTTTCTAGAGATGCCAGGCCCGGACGCATCGCGTCCGCTCAATGTGGCGCGCATCGAAATGTTCACGTTCAGCGCGCGCGAGATGGGGCAATTCGCCTTGGCCCGCAGCGCCGCATCCACAAAGTCGCACCTCGCCACTTTTGGCACGGTGGCGATTACATCCAGATAGATCTGCGTCATCGTCCATCCGGCAGCGATGTCCTCCATCGTGACAGTGGCCGTGGTGTCAATTTGGCGCGGGCGATAGCCCGCCTCGCCCAGCTCATTGGCCAGCGTCATTGAAAAACTGCCGGCGTGAGCGGCGGCAATCAACTCGGGCGGACTCGTGCCCCGCCGCCTAAGGTCGCTACCGGAGGCGTAGGCCGCCTTCTTCAACACGGCACTCGCTGTGCTGACGGCGCCTTTGCCATGCTGTCGAGTCCCCAGCCAAAGGACTGACGCCTTCCGGGTATATGGTTTCATTACGCCGCAGCATCGTCCCCTGGATGGACCCGCGCCAATACTTAGATAGTGCGCTGGCGATACCTTTAAACTATGGGCTGAGCTTGAACAGGAGCCAGCAGAGGGGACCGAGAGCTTTCTTCTCGTTTCCTCCGATTCTATTATTGAGTGTAGTTCAATTAGCTTCTGAGCGGCTTTTGACTGGTTGCTAACGCGTATGGACCTGATAAACTGGCATGCACGTTATGGAACTGCGGCACCTGCGGTATTTCGTGGCGGTGGCTGAGAATCTGAATTTCACCAAGGCCGCCGTAAAGCTGCATTTGGCCCAGCCCTCGCTCACCCGACAGATCCATAACTTGGAGGAGGAAATTGGCGTGCGCCTCCTGAACCGCTCCAAAAGCCAGGTGGCCTTGACCGAGGAAGGGCGTTCTTTCCTGGTGGATGCCCGACGCATTGTGGCCCTGGCGACGGAAAGCATCGTGGCGGTGCAGCGTCTCAGCAGGGGCGAAACGGGCGAATTGAACATTGCGTATTTGTCTAATTTTGATTTCGAGCTGCTCCCCGAAACGCTCGCGGCCTTCCGTCAAACGTTCCCCCACGTCGCGTTGAATCTCTTCGACATGACTCCGGCGGAGCAGTTTCGCGCGTTGGAGACGCGCAAGATTGATTTGGGCTTTGTAGGGCTGGGTCCCCCGGCAGCCGCCACTGGCTTGCAATGGGAAAGCATCGCCCGGCATCGAATCGTCGTCGTTCTGCCGGCAAAACATCCGCTTGTGGGCAAGCGCCAGATCAAACTAAAGGAGTTGGAAGCGATGTTCTTTGTGGGCTTGTCCGAGAAGACCCATCCGGGTTTTCGCGACTGGCTCGACGGAACGTGCCAGCAGGCGGGTTTTAAGCCGAGGGTTTTGCAGGATGCCGAGTTGGAACCCGCCCTGATGACTTTCGTCGCTGAAGGCTTGGGCGTGACACTGGCGCGCGAGCACATCAAAAGATTGCCGCACCCGGGAGTGGCTTTCCGGCCCCTGACCCCGCCGATCAAGAGCGATTATTGCATCGCCTGGAACCGGGGCAACAACTCACGAGCTCTGCAACAATACGTTGAGATCGTCAAGGGCATCGCCGCACGCGCCCACTGAGCCGACACTACTCAACCCATAGGTTTGGTTCTACCTTGGGCTGCCCGGAGGAAGGAGCCGGGAGCACAGGGTTCTGGGTCCTCCAGAGCTCAAGGTTCGACGGATGGGCCGCAATAGCCGCAGACGCCGGTTCGCGGGGAGTTGATCACGGGCACAAGCATTTCCTCGCCGCAATCGTGCTGGCCAGCACAAGCATCACACAACTCACCAGCGCCCCCCTCTGCGCATTGACGGCAAAGCTGGGTGGCCGGTTTGGCGCAGTCCGAGCATGAGCTGGGCGGCGGTTCGTTCCGGCACAGGAGCTTGAAGCTGCCGGGTAAGGCAGGGGCTGTGTGCTCGCCGGCGACACGCAGAGACAGTTCTGTAGTACTGCCGAAATCGTATTCATGAGAGAACACGACGCCTGGTTTGAGTTTGCTACCCAAGGTCTTGCCCATGAGCGCGTCGTCTGATTCATCATCATCCCAGCCAGACTGCCGGCTCTCTCGGGCCAATTCTTGGAATATTGCCGCAAAATCAAGTGATGTGACGCGCCGCGGCAGCTTTCGTTTGACGCGAATCTTGAACGCGCTCAGGTGGTCGCAACATTCCAGCCAGATGGCGCGCAGAAGGCCATCGAGGTCGCCGAAAGAGCTTTTGGCGGGCGCCTGCAAATGCATCCAGTAATCCGGCGCGTGACGGGCTTCCACGACCAGGTGGAACCAGCGTGGAGTCGCCTTGCCAGGCACGGCTATTGCGTGATGTTCCCAGCAGGCCTTGAGATGATTGGTCATTTGGCGTTTGCCAAGCATGCGGCCGCAAAGGCGGCATTTGGCTGAGGTGAGTTCGTTGTTCACAGCAGCAGGGAGTATCGAAAACGCCAATTCGGTTCGAGTCTTTTTTTGGATACAGCCCAAATTACGGGTGTTGATGGCGGCGCCCTGTTACTCAAGTAACACCTTTTGTGCACCTATACAGGGTAGAATGAAACTTGATTTGTTGAGGGTATTGCATTTGAGTTCACGCCGCTTGAAGTATTGGCCTGCCATGTTCGTGTTGGGACTCCTAGCCGGCTGCGCCCGGTTTCAGCCGCAACCGCTGTCGCCGGCGGAAACCGCCGCCAGTTTGGAGAACCGCTCGCTGGACAATGCGGGGCTCAAGGTCTTCCTCGAGAGAAATCTCGGCCGGGAACTGAATGCCTGGCCGGCGCCTCAGTGGGATTTCGAGATGCTTACGCTGGCGGCGTTTTACTATCAGCCGAGTCTGGACGTGGCCCGAGCCGCATGGGCCGAGGCACGGGCGGGCATCGTAACGGCCGGCGCGCGCCCCAATCCCACGCTCGGTTTCACGCCGCAGTATGTGTTCAACCATGGCATTGAGCCCCCCTGGGTCGCGACTTTGAACCTGGACGTTCCAATTGAGACCGCCGGGAAACGAGGCTCGCGCGTTGAGCAGGCCAAGCACATCTCGGAATCGGCGCGGCTGAGCATTGCCGCGACGGCGTGGCAGGTGCGCAGCCAGCTTCGCATCAGCGTGATTGACTTCACCTCGGCGACGCGGCGTGAGTCGCTGCTGCGGAAACAACTCGCGATCCAGGAACAGGTGGTCGCCTCGCTCGAACAAAGGCGCCAGGCGGGCGCATTGGCGTCGGCCGAGGTCACCCCTGCGCGGCTGCTTCTGCAAAAGGCGCGGCTGGATCTGAGTGACGCGCAGAGACAGCAGATCGAAGCCCGCGCGCGCATAGCCGAGGCAATCGGTATCCCGGTCAGCGCGTTGAGAGACGTTGAGGTTGCTTATGACCTGAGTGCCTTGCCGGCGGACATGGACCGCCTGACATCGAGCGAAGTTCGGCGCCAGGCCTTGCAGCGCCGGCCCGATTTGCTGACTGCGCTTGCCGATTACGCTGCCAGCCAGTCCGCCTTGCGGATTGAAATCGCCAAGCAGTATCCCGACATTCATCTGAACACGGGCTACGAGTATGACCAGGGCTTGCAGAAGTGGGGCCTGCTTGGGTTCGGGGTCGAGCTCCCGTTGCTGAACCGCAACGAGGGTCCGATTGCCCAGGCGGAAGCGCGCCGGAAGCACACGGCGGCCAGTTTCGAGGCTTTGCAGGCACATGTGATTGCCGAGATTGACCGCGCGGTGGCGCTGTACAGGGTGGCCGAGAAGAGTCGAGAGGGCACCGAGGAGCTGTTGGCGACGCAGCGGAAACAGCAGGAGTCCGTGGAGCAGCAAGTCAAGGCCGGCGCCGCAGACCGTCTGGAGTTGCTGACGACCCAACTTGAGCTTGCTACCAGCGAGTTGGTCCTGCAAGACGGCCAAACCAAACTGCATCAAGCCCTCGGCTCGCTGGAGGACGCTGTGCAGCGTCCGTTACCAAGTTGGCCCGATCTGGAGCAGGGGCGGGCGGCCCAAGCCAAGCAGGAGAAACCGTGAAACGAGTCATTGTCTTAGTCATTTTCATCGCCGCCGGGTTTGCCGGCGGCGTCCTCTGGATGAAGAAACGAGTGCCGTCGGCTCCTTCCGCCGCTGACACTGCCGCGGCCTCGGCGCCGGCCGACGAAGATGCCGCCGCGCCAACGGTCTCACGCGATACAAATGGCAATGCGGTAATCGCCATGAGCGATGATACCCAGGGAGACCTAGGTATCCTGGTGAAAAGCCCTTCGGTCTTCCAGATGCGTCCGGAACAAAAGGGCTACGGCAGGGTGCTGGACCCCGCGCCGCTTGCGGCGCTGGTCACCGAACTGGCGTCTGCCCACGCAGCCTACAGCGCTTCCAGCAGTGAACTCACCCGGCTCAGGACCTTGGAGGGCCAGGGAAATGCCTCGACGCGCGCGCTGCAAACGGCGGACGCCGCCGCCCTGCGCGACCAGTTGGTGGTCCGATCAGCCAGGGAACGTTTGACCCTGTCATGGGGCAAGGCGGTGGCAGACCAGAAGGACCTCCCGGCGTTTGCCGAGTCGCTCACTTCCTTGGAGGCTGCGCTCGTGCGCATTGACCTGCTGGTCGGCGAGACGTTTACAGGGCCGCCCACTGGCGCGCGCATTACTACCCTATCGGGTCAATCCGCTGAGGGGGAGTATCTGGAGCCGGCGGCGAACGTGGACCCGCAAACACAGGGCCGGGGCTTCATCTTCCTGCTTAAACCGAATTCGCTGCGGCTAACCTCGGGGGAATCCGTGGTCGGCTATATCAAGACGCCCGGAGAGGCGCTGGCCGGCCATATCATTCCGCGTGAGGCAGTGGTTCGCACCGAAGGGGCCGGATGGGTTTATGTCCTGAACTCCGCCGGCGACGCCTTTACCCGCGTCGAGGTTGCGCTGGATCATCCTACCGAGGCCGGCTGGTTCGTCACCAAAGGTGTGTCCACCGGCGACTACGTGGTGGTGACAGGGGCGCAGCAGTTGCTTTCCATCGAACTCAAAGGTGCGGGAGGGGGAGAATGATTGCTTTCAACGGAAGTACAAAGTCCGAAGTCCGAAACGGCCGCTGGCTGGGCCAGGGCCTCGTCATCTTCCCCAGCAGGCACGGGCGTCTTTTGGCGCTAGCACCGGCGCGCGGACATTCCTGTCCAATGCCACTAGGATTTGGCCCCCATCATCCCGGAGGGATAACCGAGAATAGCCCAACGTTTCAACGTTGGGTGCGCGAGTTTAGAGGGGCACAAGTCCCGAAGGGACGGCTGAAACCCGGCGCGATCCATCAGCCGTCCCTCCGGGACTTTTCGTGCTGCGGGCGCTGGTTCCCAACGTTGAAACTTTGGGCTATTATCGCATGTCCCTCCGGGACAAAGACTTGGCCCGGTTTCGCGGGTGTTCTTTGGGATCAATTCCTAGCGGCATTGGACATTCCTGTCCGCAGCATGCTTCGTAAGGCAACCCGCCCCTGTCAGTTCGTAAACTGTATTACCCATCGGATGTTTCTGCGGACAGGAATGTCCGCGCGCCGGCTTGGTGGCAGTGCCTCGATACGCGGAGCGGGGGCTGTCGGGTTGCAGCGTACTGGGGCATTCTGCGTGCGTGGCCACGAGGGGGCTGCTGGTTTCGGGTTTCGGAATTCGGATCTCATTCGGGCCTCGGATTTCGGCCTTCGGATTTGGCCGCAGAACTCCACCGAAATTGCCAAGGAAGCCCTTCCTTAAATGCTCCAGGCCCTCGTCCATTTCTCCCTCAAGTATCGCGGCGTGGTCGTCGTGCTCGCGTGCGTCCTGCTCGGTTACGGGCTTTATGTCGCTAGCCACGCCAAGCTGGATGTCTTCCCGAACTTCGTCCAGCCGCAGGTAGTGATCCAGACCGAGTGCCCCGGCCTGGCGCCCGAGCAGGTGGAACTGCTGGTTACGCTGCCCATTGAATCCACGGTCAACGGCCTGGGTGACATGGAATCGCTGCGCTCCGAGTCCATCGAGGGCCTGTCTGTCATCACTGCGGTTTTCAAGGAAGGCACCGATGTCTTCCGCGCCCGCCAGATGCTGGCCGAGCAACTCGCCGAGACGGCGGGAGAATTGCCTGCCAGCGTCAAGCCGCCGCGTATGACGCCGCTCACTTCCTCCACCATGGACCTGCTCAAGATCGGCCTGGTGTCGGACAAACTAACGCCGATGGAACTGCGCACCTTCGCGGATTGGACGCTCAAGCCACGCCTGCTCTCGGTGCCGGGTGTGGCCAAGTGTAGCACCTTCGGCGGCGAGGTGCGCCAACTGAAGATCCAGGTCCTGCCTGACCGGCTGATAGCTTACGACCTGGCGCTCTCCGACGTGCTGGCGGCCGCTCGGGTTTCGACGGGAGTCATGGGGGCGGGCTTCATCGAGAATCGCAACCAACGCATCACATTGCAGACGGAAGGCCAGGCGCTGACGCCGGAAATACTCGGCGAGGTGGTGGTTGCTCACACCAACGGGCTCAGCGTCCGGCTCAAAGACGTGGCGCGGGTGCAGGAAGGGGCCGAGCCCAAGTTCGGTGACGCGGTGGTCATGGGCCGCTGGGGCGTGCTGATGACCATGTCCAGCCAATACGGGGCGAACACGATGGAGGTCACCAAGCTGCTGGAAGCCGCGCTCGACGAGATGAAGCCGGTCTTCGAGCAGGAAGGCATTAAGCTCTACCCGCGGCTGCATCGGCCGGCGACGTTTATCGAGGCGGCGCTGAGGAACATGAAGCACTCCCTGGCGCTGGGCGGGATTCTCGTGGCGGTCGTGCTGTTCCTGTTGCTGGGCAGCGTGCGCACAGCCTGCATCTCGCTCACGGCCATTCCGCTCTCGCTGCTCACGGCGGTCATTGTGATGGAGAAGTGCGGCATCACCATCAACACCATCACCTTGGGCGGCCTGGCCATCGCCCTGGGCGAGGTGGTGGATGATTCCATCATTGACGTGGAGAACATCTTCCGCCGGCTGCGCGAGAACAAGACGCTCGCACAACCTCGCCCGATCTTCAGCGTGGTGTTAGGCGCGTCGCTCGAAGTGCGCCGCGCAGTGGTTTACGCCACGTTCATCGTCGCGCTGATCTTCATGCCGGTGCTGACGCTCACCGGGTTGCAGGGCAGTTTCTTCGCTCCGCTGGCACTCAGCTATGTTCTGGCCATCCTGGCTTCGCTGCTGGTGGACCTGACAATTAGGCCGGCACTGGCTTACCTGGTTTCCGACAAGGGCGTCCGCAAACACGAGGACCCGCCCGTGCAGCGTTGGCTCAAGGCCGGCTACCGCCGAGTTCTGGGGCTGATCGCCTGCTGGCCTCGCGCGGTCATTGCGGTGGTGATCGTCTTCTGCATCGCCGCGTTGACGCGACTGCCGGCTGGCAGTGGGGGTTTCCTGCCGGACTTCCGCGAAGGTCACCTTGTGCTGCAAGTTTTTGCCGCGCCCGGCACCTCGCTGCCGGCGATGCTGGAGATGGGGACACGCATTTCCCACGATTTGCTGGCCAACACGAACATCGCCACCGTGGAACAGCAAGTGGGCCGCGCCGAGTTGGGCGAAGATCCGTGGGGGCCGCATCGCAGCGAATTCCACGTCGAACTTCGCCCAATGCCCGGCGCGCAGGAGGCGAAGATGGCTGACGGTGTGCGCGACATCCTGAAGAAGTTCCCGGCCATCATGTCGTTCGAGGTGCTGACCTTCCTGGGCGACCGAATTGGCGAGACGCTCACGGGTGAGACTGCGCCCGTGGTGGTGAACATCTTCGGCGTGGACCTGGACGTGCTGGATGCCAAGGCCCAGGAAGTGGCCGGCGTGCTCAAGAGCGTGCGCGGAAGCGCGGACGTGCAGGTCAAGGCGCCTCCCGGCGCGCCACGCGTGGCGGTCCGCCTGCGCCCGGACCGGCTCACGCAATTCGGCTTCCGCCCGGTCGAGGTGCTGGAAGCGATTCAGACTTCATACCAGGGAACCGTGGTGGCGCAGACCCACCGCGGCAACCAGGTCGCCGACGTCGCCGTCATCCTGGACCAGAAGAACCGGCAGGACCCGGAAGCGATTGGCTCGCTGCTTCTGCGCAGTCCGCAGGGAATTGTCATGCCCCTGCGGGAGCTGGCCGAAATATATCCCACCAGCGGACGTTTCTCGATCCTGCATGAGGGCGCGCGCCGCCGCCAGACGGTTACTTGTTCGACCAGCGGGCGCGACGTCACCTCATTCGTGGACGAAGCGAAGCAGCAAGTCGCCGCGAAGGTCAAGTTCCCGGCGGGGGTCTATCCGGCCTACACTGGCGCGGCGCAGGCGAAGGAGAAGGCCCAGCGCGAGTTGCTGCTCCACTCGGCCATTGCCGCCGTGGGCATTCTGCTGCTGCTGTCGGTTGTTTTCCATAACTCGCGGAACTTGCTGCTCGTGCTGGCCAACGTGCCGTTCGCCCTGGTGGGCGGCGTGCTCGCGGTCTGGCTAACTACGATGGCGGTTGGGGCTGGAGAAGGGGGGCTGACCATCGGTTCGCTAGTGGGTTTTGTGACGCTGTTTGGCATCACCACGCGTAATTCTATTATGATGCTCTCCCACTTCGAGCACTTGGTGACCGTGGAAGGCATGGCCTGGGGCCCGGAGGCGGTCATGCGCGGGGCGTCCGAGCGGCTAATGCCGATCCTGATGACGGCTACGGTCACCGGGCTGGGCCTGCTGCCGCTCGCGCTGGGGAGCGGCGAAGCTGGCCGTGAGATCGAAGGCCCCATGGCGATTGTGATCCTGGGCGGGCTGCTGACTTCCACGGCCCTGAACCTGCTCGTGTTGCCGACGTTGGCCCTTAGGTACGGGGAGTTTAGCGTGAAACGTGATGCGTGATGCGTGATGCGTGATGCGGGAGTTGAAGCAGTGTCTGAATCGACCCCTTACACCCTCGCAGGCTTTCGCCGTGGTTGTAACAGGCCATATCTCAGGGCGAATCACCTTTCGGCTGGCCTCGCAAAAGGAGGGCAACGGCTTTGATGGCCAGTTCGAGCGGGAGGACCGGTTTGATGATCAGCTCTCTGCCGTCGTCCGGCTCACTTTGGACGTGGTTTTCAGAATCGCTTCGGCTGATGACGTTGAGCACCGGGGTTTTTTGGTAGCCGGGCAACAGGCGCAGTCTCCGGCATAGCTCGTAGCCGTCCAGCCCTGGCATTTTGATGTCCAGTAACACCAGGTCAAATCGGCCTTCCTTTAGGCATTGCAGCCCCACCAACGGCTCGTCGATGGTGCGGACCTGGAGACGGGCGCCCTGCAACGCTGCCGCCACCAGGCGGCTGTTTAGTATGTCGTCATCAACAATTAGAGCTTGCGCGGAGAGGCGTGCGCCGACATCCCCCTGGAGAGCGCGATCATAGAACAGGACCAGGAACTCTACAGTGGACGCGATGGTCCGCAACACCGAAGGGCTGATGGCAGCCGGTTTGCCGATCAGTTCCAACAGCAGCGTCTCAAATGCGCTGGCCATTTCCGCCAGGCGGTGGCATTCCGCCAACCCGGCGGTGGCGGTTATGAAGTGGACCTTGCGGTAGAGATCCTGCAGACGCTGGTTCTTCTCAGCCGAGTTTGGTGCCGTCTCGACGTCCTTCAAGAGGCCGCGCATAGCCGCAAAGCTCGCGGGCGCATTCCGGAGGAACATTCCGCGGGCTTTGGCTTGATACTCGTGGTCGGCAATCTCCGGCTCGACAGGCGGCGCCGCCGGGGGGGGAGGGGATGTGGGCCGGGGCTGCACGGGCATTTGCAGGACCACCGCGTTTTGGCCTGGCCCCGCGACCAAATCCGACTCGTGCTCGCTGCTGGACTTGCCTGAAAGAATGTCATTTATGATAGCGAACAGTTTGGTTGGCGAGCAATGGGTTTTGAGCAGCGCCTTCTCTACACCGAGCGTGACAGCCATCTGGGCCAAATCGCTCATGTAGTAGTTGGACAGCACAATCACCGGGAGGGCTTTCAGGGTTGCTTCCGAGCGAATGAACTTTAGCACGTCAGCGCCGCTGAACTTGGGCATCATCAGGTCGAGTACTACCACATCTGGCTTGTGGGTGCGGAGGGCCAGAATCGCGGCAAGGCCATCCGCAGCGGTCTCGACGCGAGCCGCTAGATTACTAAGCTTCCCCTGGTAGATTCGCAATGTGAGCGGATCGTCATCCACCAGCAAAATACTTATCATGGGTAGTGTTCGTTCCGGCTGTGATGTACAAGCCGTGGATGTAGGCTAGCACAAGCGCCCCGACGGGGTGAAGCAAAACCCGCACTGCGGAAGAGCCCCTGCAATACTTCTCCGGGAGACGAAGCGGGCTGGATGCGGTGGGCGGCTACCCTGCCGGGGCGGCGGTCAATCTGGATAACCGTTGGGATGGCCCTCGTGCCAGGCCCAAGCAGTGGTGACGATGTCTTCAAGCTTCGGGTATTTGGGCTTCCACCCCAGTTCCCGCACCGCCTTGTCCGCTGCGGCGACCAGGCGGGGCGGGTCCCCGGGACGGCGAGGCTTCTTGATGGCTGGAATGGCCTTGCCCGTCACTTGCTCGCACATCCGAATGACCTCGCGGACCGAGTAGCCGTCGCCATTGCCCAGGTTGTAGAAGCCCTGCGGACCCGGCGCCAGGCCGAGCATGTGCGCCTGGGCCAAGTCAAGGATGTGGATGTAATCGCGGACGCAGGTGCCGTCGGGCGTGGGATAGTCCGTGCCGTAGATCTCGCAATGCGGTTTCCGGCCCAGGGGAACCTGGAGCACGTTTGGAATGAGATGCGACTCGGTGCGGTGATGTTCGCCTAAACGGGCGCTCGCTCCGGCGGCGTTGAAGTAGCGAAACGCAATAAACTCCAGCCCGTAAGCCCGTTGATACCACTGGAGCATCTTCTCGAACATCAGCTTCGATTCGCCGTAAGGGTTGATAGGGCGTTGGGGCAGATCCTCCGTCATCGGCACGCGGTCCGGTGGTCCGTAAGTTGCGCAGGTCGAGCTGAAGACGAATTTCTGGACGCGGCATTCGACCGCAGCGTCCAGCAGCTTCAAGCCATTGGCTACGTTGTTGTGAAAGTACTTCCTTGGGTTGGACATGGATTCGCCCACCAGCGCGTTGGCGGCGAAGTGCATGATCGCATCGGGCCGAGCCTCTTTGACCGCGTTCAGAATGTTGTTCTCCTCCTCGGGGCGGCCGAGAAGGAACCGCGCCCGTTGGTCCACCGCGGTGCGGTGGCCTTCAGTGAGGTTGTCATAAACGGTCACTTGATGCCCGGCGTCAAGCAATGCCTCAGCGCAAACCGACCCGATATACCCGGCACCGCCGGTGACGAAAACATTCATGGCCCGCCAAGCTAGTGGCGGGGGGAAGTTGACTCAACCGAAAAAGCGGCCAGACTGGCTATTCCGCAGGCCTTCTGCTCAGGGTGGGGTCTCCGTGTGAGGGCTCCGCCCGGCGGAAACTCATTTATTCCAGAGCAGGTTTGCGACTAGATTGTTTCCATGAGTGCTTTCCAAGTGGGTGCTTTGGTCGCGTTGCTGATTCTGGCCAAATGGGCCGCCCAGTTCTGGCTGGAGCGGATCAACTCGCGTCATGTGCGGGCTCATGCCGGCGTGGTGCCCGAGGCATTCCAGGGGGTCGTGGACGAGGCGACTTACGCCAAGTCCGTCCACTACACCCTGGCCAAGGGTCGGCTGGACCAGATCCAGGTGACATACAACTCGGCGGTGTTGCTGTTCGCGCTTTTTAGCGGGGTGCTGCCATGGGGATTCCACGTTTTCACGCGGGGGCTGGGCAATTCGGCTTGGGTTATGGCTGCCTTCCTCTTCGTCACGGCCGTCGTGTTGTCGGTGCCAGGGCTGCCTCTGGATTGGTATGAACAGTTCCGCTTGGAGGACAGGTTTGGCTTTAACACCACGACGCAGAAGCTGTGGTGGATGGACCGGCTCAAAGGACTGCTGCTGGCCATTGTGCTGGGATACCCGTTGTTGGTGCTGGTTTTGAAGCTGTTTGAGTGGACCGGCGCATCTTGGTGGCTGTGGGCTTGGGGCGCAATGCTCGGGTTTCAGTTGTTGATGCTTGTGCTGGCTCCGGTCCTGATCCTGCCACTGTTCAACAAGTTCACCCCACTGCCCGAAGGCGCGTTGCGCGAGCGCCTGTTGAAGCTAGCCGGGCGGACCCGCTTCCGTGCCCGAAGCATCCAGGTGATGGACGGAAGTAAACGCTCCCGGCACTCGAATGCTTTCTTCACCGGCTTTGGCGGGTTTCGGAAGATCGTGCTGTTTGACACGCTCATCCAGCAACTGGCTGAGTCGGAACTGGAGGCCGTACTGGCGCATGAAATCGGCCATTTCAAAAATAAGCACATCCCGAAGACCATGGCCGTCTCGGCGCTGAGCTCGCTGGCCGGGCTTTACTTGGTTTCGCTGATCGCGAAGCAGGAATGGTCCTATCACAGTTTTGGCTTTGAGCCTGGGAGTATCGTGCCGGTGCTGCTGCTGTTTGGTTTGCTCTCGGGAGTGGTGACGTTTTGGCTTTCGCCGGTGGCCCACTGGTGGTCGCGGCGGCACGAATACCAGGCGGACGCTTTCGCCGCCCAAGCGATGACCGAGCCCGGCTCGCTGATCGGCGCACTGCGCAAGCTAACCGAGAAGAACCTGAGCAACCTAACACCGCACCCGCTCTATAGCGGATTCTACTATTCGCACCCGACGCTGCTCGAACGCGAGCGGGCCCTGGCTGCATGTTAAGAGGTTTTAGTGTTCACCCGCTCTTTCCGGCTTTGCTGGCCATGCGTTGCTTGTCGCGCTTTTCGCCGAGGGACTCCCTCAAGGTTCGGAGCAGAGTGTCTCGGTGGAAAGGCTTTTCCAGAAAAGCAGCTCCGGTGCGCTGCAGGAAGGCGGGGTCTTTTTCGAAGGCATCACCGCCATAGCCGCTGACGAAAATGATCTTGAGGTTAGGGCGTTCGGCTAGAAGTTGTTCGGCCAGTTCCCGGCCATCCATGTCCCCGGGCATGATCATGTCCGTAAGCACCAGCGAGATTTCCCCTTTGCGGGCGCGCCACAACTCCAGGGCCTGAAGTCCCGTGGCCGCTTCGTGCAGTCGGTAGCCGGCCTTTTTGAGGATCAGGCTGGTCAGGGCACGGACGGCCTCGTCATCTTCGACCACCAGGATGGTTTCGGAGCCGCCGGCGGGTTCCGCTTCGACCGGCTCGGCTACCGAAACGGCAGCGGGAGGCGGCTCGATGGCGGGAAGGAAGATTTTGAAGGCGGAACCGGCGCCCAGTCGGCTGGTGACCTCGATCCAGCCCTCGTGCTGCTGGACGATGCCATAGACCGTCGCTAACCCCAGCCCACTGCCTTTGCCGATCTCTTTAGTGGTGAAGAACGGCTCGAAAAGGCGCGGCAAGTGTTCGGCGGCGATGCCGGCGCCGGTGTCGGTCACGCTCAGGCACACGAAATCGCCGGCCCGAGCCTGGGGATGGGCGCTGCTGTGGGCGGCCTCGATACGGATGGACTCGGTGAGGATGAAGAGCTGGCCGCCTTTGGGCATGGCGTCGCGAGCATTGACGGCGAGGTTGACGAGCACTTGTTCGAGCATGCCGATGTCGGCCCGGATGGCTGGGAGGCGGGCTGCGTAACTCCATTGCAGCAGGATGTCCTCGCCGATGATGCGCTTGAGCATCTTGGTGAAATTGCCAATGACTTCGTTGATGTCGACCGACCGGGGCTGGATTACCTGTTTGCGGCCGAAGGTTAGCAATTGGCGAGTGAGGCTGGCCGCCCGCTCAGTGGCGGCGACAACCTGATTGAGGCAATCGCTGGCCATGTCGCTGACCTGACCGTCAGTCATGAGGGCTACCTCTGTGTTGCCGCGTATGACGGCCAGGAGGTTGTTGAAGTCGTGGGCAATGCCGCCGGCGAGGTGGCCGACGGCCTCCATTTTCTGAGATTGGCGCAACTGGGCTTCGGAGAGGCGGTAGCGTGCCTCGCTTTGGTCGCGGGCTTCCTGCGCGCGAATTCTCTCCAAAGCACCACCGCAATGGTCGGCCAGAGCCTGGAGCGTTTCGAGGCTGTGCCGGTCATAGGCGTGGGGTGTGTAGCTATGGATCGACAAGACCCCGATTACGTTCTGGCCGTTGCGGATGGGAACGAATATGAGTGACGCGGAGCGGCGCTCATGGTCGCCAAAGGGGACGCCATCGGCTCGGGCCAGCTCCGCCGGTTCGCGCAGAATCAACTGGCCGCCTTCCTCGATGGCCCGCCTGGCGGTGGGCGAAGGAGGGACACGATTAAGGATGGGACCGCATTCGGCACGTTTTCCGTCGATGACATCCATGGCCAGCAGGTCGGTCATGAGACTCTCGGTCGGAGAGTACAGGCAGCACATACAGGCGTCCCAGCCAACGAGCTGGTCGGCCACATCGACGATTATTCTGGCCGCCTCCTTGGCCGTCCGTGCGGCGCTAAGGAGTTGACCGAGGGTCGAGAATGCCGCAAGCCGAAGTTCGGCACGCTTACGCTCGGTGATGTTGTCGAAGACGGCCGTGAAGAACCCCTGGTCGGTGCTATACGTCGTGACTGCCAGCCAAGCGCGCAACCTGGCAGAATATTGTTCGAACCTCTCCGGCCGGCCGGTCAACGACACCCGGCCGCAAAGCTCCATCATCTCCGCATGCCTATCTTGGATGCCCGGGAACACCTCGGTGACCTTTTTCCCAACCACGCCCGTCAGGCCGGTCAGCTTTTCGAAGGCATTGTTGACCGACAGACAAATCAAGTCCTTCGGCCGATCCTGGTCGAACAGCACTTGGCAATAGGCAACTCCCTCGAGCATGTTCTCGAACAAGGACTTGTAGCGCGCTTCGCTCGCGTGCATGGTCTCCTCGGTTCGGATGCGGTCGAAGGCGCCGCCGCAATGGTCGGCCAGGGCCTGAAGGGTTTCGAGGCTGTGGTGGTCGTAGGCGTTCCGGGTGTAGCTCTGAATGGAAAGGACGCCGATGACGTTCGTGCCGTTCCGGATGCGGACGAACATTATCGAGGCAGAAGGGCGCGAGGTGTCGCCAAAGGGCCGGGCTCCGGGCCGCATCCGGCTCACGTCTTCTTTGAGGATCAACTGGCCCCCTTCCTGTATGACACGCAGAATAAGGCCGGACGGCGGATTGCGGTCCTTCGTGGGGGGGCACTCGGTTCGTCGGCCGTCAATGATGTCGGCGCACAGAACCCGGCGCATGATATTCTCAGCCGGTGAATACAGTTCCAGCAGGCAGGAGTCCCAGCCGAGCAATTGGTCGGCCACATCTACAATGATCTCGGCGGCGGCTCTAGCAGTTGGGACAGCACTCAGCCGGTGGCCGAGGGCCGAAAACGCGGAGAGCCGGACCTGCGTCTGCTTCCGCTCGGCCATTTCCAGGTGCAGGCGGTCATTGAGGGCGCGCAGGTCCTGGGTTCGTTGGTTGACCACTGTGTCCAGATCAGCCAGCCTGGACTTTGCCTTCCGGGTCAGGAGCCATTTCCGGGTCAGCGCATGGGCCAATTGCAGCACTTCGACGCCGTCGAAGGGCTTTTTCAGGATCAGCAGGCTGTCGGTGCGGCCGAGTCGCTCCATCACTTGATCCCAGGAATAATCCGAATAGGCGGTGCAGATGACGACTTGGAGGTCAGGATCGGCGGCCCAAAGCCTGGTGACGGTCTCGATGCCATCCCAGCCCGGTGGCATGCGAATGTCCACAAACGCCAGGGCAAAAGGTCGGCCCTCAGTCAGCGCCTGTTCTACCTGGGCCAAACCCTCTTGGCCTTGATAAGCGGAATCGAGGACGAACTGGACTCGTTCAGAAGGAGCCGCGGGGGAGCCGAACAAGGCTGCCCCGGCTTCGTCCAGGGCAGGCGTCAGGGCTTTATTGAGGATCTTCCGAAAATCGTCGTGAATCCCTGGGGTATCATCAATGATCAAAATACGGTGCGAGTCTGGGTCACGTGGAGGGGCGCACTCCGCGACGACTCCGCTACCGGTTTCGGGTTCGGTTGCGCTGGCGGGAGTGGTCATAGGGGTTTTGAGGCGCTCATGCATGCGGCTTCTTTGGTTGAGCGGGCAGTTCGAGGGTGAAGGTAGCTCCTTTACCCAGGCCCTCGCTGGCGGCCTGCAGCACGCCGCCCAT
>Ga0073936_10002989_pt1 | contig 24671 bp, 17 predicted proteins | sample AliMusrvi5mmetaG_FD_87041 | JGI IMG/M metagenome (GOLD analysis project Ga0073936, IMG submission 87041) | Freshwater lake bacterial and archeal communities from Alinen Mustajarvi, Finland, to study Microbial Dark Matter (Phase II) - Alinen... | ecosystem: Environmental > Aquatic > Freshwater >... | reverse complement strand
GGCCGGTGAAGGCACTATGCTCATCGAAGCACGCAACATTACCAAGGTGTATAAGATCGGCGACACGACCGTCAATGCGCTGCGTGGGGTGGATTTGTTGGTGGAGGCGGGGGAATTTCTGGCGATTATGGGCCCATCCGGTTCCGGTAAATCGACGCTGATGCAGATTCTCGGTTGCCTGGACGCGCCTACCTCGGGTTCGTATCTGCTCGACGGCGAGGAAGTGGCGGCGCTGGACGATGTGGAGTTAGCCAATATCCGCAACCGGAAAATCGGTTTTGTCTTCCAGAGCTACAACCTGCTGCCCCGTGCCACTGCGCTGGAAAATGTCGAATTACCGATGGTCTACAGCAAATCGACAACCGATCGCCGCGAACGCGCGGAAACGGCATTGACGCGGGTGGGTTTGCGCGATCGCATGGATCACCGGCCCAATCAACTATCCGGTGGCCAGCAGCAGCGCGTCGCCATCGCGCGCGCCCTGGTGAATAACCCCCGCATCATCCTGGCGGACGAACCGACCGGCAACGTATCGACGCGCCAGGGCGAGGAGATTCTGAGCATCTTTCAGGAGTTGAACGACAGCGGGATCACCGTGGTGGTGGTGACGCACGAGCCGGATATCGGCCGGCATGCCGCCCGCATCATTCGTGTGCGTGACGGGCGGGTGGTTAATGACGAAAAGGTCGAAAGCCGTCTCAAAGCGGTTGAATTGCTGGCCACGCTGCCGGCGGAAGAAGAATGATGCGTTTCGAAACGTTGCGGGTTGCGTTGCGCAGTCTGGGCAGTAATAAATTACGCACCGGGTTGACGATGTTGGGGATCATCATCGGGGTGGGGGCGGTGATCGCCGTATTGGCCATCGGGCAAGGCGCCACGCAACGGGTCACTTCGTCGATCTCCGCGCTGGGCACCAATATGCTGACGATCATTCCCAGCAGTACGCGAATCGGTGGTCTGGCCGGCGGCGGCACCCAGATTACCACGCTGATACCGGACGACGCCACCGCGATTCAGCACAATCTCGCGAATACAGTGGCGCTGGTCGCCCCGAGCACCCGTGATGGCGTTACCGCCCGGTTGGGCAATCAGAATACGCAGACCAGTTGCGTCGGTACCACGCCCTCCTATGAAATCATCTCCAATTCCCCGGTGAAATCCGGGCGTTTTTTGAATGATGACGATGTCAAAGGACGCTTGAAAGTCGTCATTGTCGGCGTCACCGTGGTGCTGAATTTATTGGGCAGCGCCGATGCCGATCCGCTGGGCCGCGAAATCGAAATCAATAGCGTGCAGTTCAAAGTTGTTGGCGTACTGGCTCCCAAAGGCAGCGGTACCTTCGGACAGGATCAGGACAACGTGGTCATCATTCCCGTCTCGACCGCGTTGCGCCGGGTATTCAATCGCACTTACCTGAATGCGATTTACGTCGAAGCGCGCTCCCCGGACCCCGCGCAGATCAACCTGGTCAGCGATGAAATCAGTTCGCTGCTGCGCCGCCGTCACCACCTGCTGCCCCCGTTCCCGGATGATGACGACTTCGCGGTACGCAGTCAGTCGGCGTTATTGCAAACATCACAAACCGTCACCGGCACGCTGACCGCGCTGCTGGGTGGCGTCGCGATTGTCTCGCTGATCGTCGGCGGCATCGGCATTATGAATATCATGATCGTCTCGGTCACCGAGCGCACTCGCGAAATTGGCATTCGCAAAGCTGTCGGCGCGACCGGACAGGACATCCTGGTGCAATTTCTGACCGAATCCGTAGTTGTCTCCGTCCTGGGCGGTCTCATCGGCATCTTCTTCGGCATTCTCGGTTCCTATATTGTCGGACGCGCGCTCGGTTGGACAACCGTGGTTACGCTGCAATCGGTATTGCTTTCGTTCCTCGTTTCCGCAGCCATCGGCATCTTCTTCGGCATCTATCCCGCCCGCAAAGCCTCCCAATTGCATCCGGTTGAAGCGTTGCGGTCGGAATGAGTGGGGGAGTGGTGGAGTAGTGGAGTAGTGGAGTAGTGGAGTAGTGGAGTAGTGGAGTAGTGGAGTAGTGGAGTAGTAGAGTAGTAGAGTAGTATATTGAACCCTGGGGAAAGCTGTTATGTCCTGAATCTATCCATCCCCCACTCGGTTACTTCCCGCGCGGGGGACGCAGGTCCTTGGAGATGCGATCCACTTTATCTTTGTAATACGATGAATAATGGATACCATGAGCGGCGGACGATTTGCTGCCGATTCGTTCTTCCATCCCGTTGACCGTACCGGCGAATTTACGGGCTACAGCGCGCGCGATCCCAATGCAAATGATCAGGAGGAAGATGATGCCGATGGCCACGACCGGGATCAAGGTGCTTGCGGTCATCGTTTTGGGATTGATTTTCGCGAGGAGTTTTTGCGAAGTTTTCAGGAGATCTTTGGAGAACGATACTTTATCCTGAGAATTTCCGGCGCTTTTTTCCAGTTTGGTGGCAGCGGTGTCGAGATCGGGATCGACCCCTTTCAGATCTTTTGCGCTTTCCGCGCTTTCGCGCAGCGCATGGGCGGCCGCTGCCGGGTCGGTCGGGAGCGTCTGCGCGGTGGATTCGCCATCGGCAAACGCCGGGATGGTGACCAAGAACAGGAGAAGCGCCAGATAAAACGTTAGCTTCATTTGATCTTCCTTATTACTGATCCGCTCATGGGTTCGTTAACAGGTATCCGTTCGATGCTGTTGGCGCGCGAGCGTCCCCGCGAGCAGATCGAAAATCCCCCTGGTGCTCGCGAGGACGCTCGCGCGCCAGATAGGCCAGAATATATCTAATTTAACGCACCCATGAGCGGATCAGTAAGTGCCATTGTCCCAGATTTCAGTGAGGATGTGAAAGGGTGGGGGCTGAAATCTGAAACGATGCAGTTTAAGGGACGATGACGATCTTGATATGCTCGCGCTCTTCGCTTACCAGCCGCAAGGCGTCCGGCCAGCCATCGAGCGGGAAAGTATGCGTGATCATCGCCTTCACGCGGACATCGCCGCCATTGACCAGCCGTGCGGCGCGCGCGAAGGTATGCGCCTGCGAGAAGGAGCCGAGAATCGTCAACTGGCGGCGGAACACCTCGTAGGGGCTGATGGTAATGCGGTCCTCTTCCGGGGCAACGCCGTAATAGACCACTTTCCCGCCGTAGCGGGCGAATTGCGGCAGACTTTCCATCACTCGGCTGACCCCGGTGGCGTCCACCACGATATCGAATCCGCGTCCGGCACGCGCGTGGATCACCGCGAGATGTGCGTGCGGATCTTCACGTCGAACCAGCACTGTTTCCGCGCCGGCATCGCGCGCTGCCAGTTCCAATTTGGTTGGCGACAAGTCGGCCATCAGCAGCGCGGCGGCGCCGTTGCAGCGCAGCAATTGCGCCAGAATCAATCCGGTCGGGCCGGCGCCGAATTGCAGCAGCTCATCGCCGGCATGCGGATCGATCACGTCGATACCATGCACCGCGCATGCAGTGGGCTCTACCAGCGCGCCTTCGAGAAAGCTGAGGTGATCGGCCAGCGGGTAGATCTGCTGCTCTTCCACCAGTACGTATTCGGCAAATCCTCCCGGCGCGTTGACGCCTTGCGCGACTAACCGTTCGCAAAAAAGCGATGCACCGCGCCGGCAATACTCGCACACGCCGCACTGGCGTTCATTATCCGCCACCACGCGGTCGCCCACCTTCACCTGGCTGACATGTGCCCCGATCTCCGCCACTTCACCGGCAAATTCATGGCCGGGGATCAGTGGAAAGGCGGCGAAAAACTTCCCATAATGGATATGCAGATCCGTCTTGCATAACCCGCAGGCACGCACGCGGATCAGCACCTCGGTCCCGGAGGGTTTTGGGGTGGCGACTTCAACAACTGAGAAGGTTTGCGGAGCGGAATAGACCAGCGCTTTCATCAATTCACCTCGCTACATATCGTACCGCGTGCGACGGAGGTTGTGCAAGAGCGAGTGCGGAAAACAAATTCACAGGATGCACAGGATGTTTTTAAAGATAAACAGGATAGGATATTGTTCCGCTGTGTCTATATTATTCCGGTTCCGGCATGAAAGCTACATAACAATATCATCCGGTGAATTCTTCCGCGAGACGAAGTGCCGCAGTAATATATTCACGGCTGTCTGAAAGTCGCGTAGAGAAGGAACGCGGGCGATTGCGCCGAATCACACTACGTATCCGTTCAGGTCCGCCGGCGCGCGAGCAGATAGGGTAGGTGCTCGCGGGGACGCTCGCGCGCCAGGAGAACGGTTACAGATTTTATCTCGCGATGATTGAGGAGTGCTCATGAGTTATGAAATCGGCAAGGCGGCGCTGAATTTACAGTGGACCGAGCGGGTGGCACGGACGGAGTATAACGATAACAATGAAATCGTTCGCTACTTCGCCGAGCGTTGCCCGGGCAAGAAGTTCGATGATGCCATTCACCTCGATTACCTCTGGACGGTCCATGACGGGTATGTGGATTGGAGCAAAGGCCGCACCACCGATATGGGGCATGCGGTCTACGTGGAAGACGGCTCGGATTTTCGGCCGATTCAGGAATGCCCGTTTCACTCCGTCGAAGAAGTGTTGAACTTCAACGCCGTGCAGGAATACGGCAAGGAAAATTTTCTTGATTTAGTGGCGTTTTACGAGAAATGGTATCGGGAGACGCAGGCGGCGTGCGATCAGGTGGTCAGTGGCGGCTACTATAAAACGATCGTCTCCGGCGCCATCCAGGCGTTCGGATGGGAGATGCTGCTGGAGGCGGCGGGAGAGGATCCCGATCGCTTCGGCGAAGATGTGCTGGGATCGATCTTCGAGATGTCGCTGCACCATTATAAAGCCTGGGCGGAAACCTCTATCGAAGTCTTCATGTCGCATGACGATATGGTGTGGACGGCCGGTCCGTTTATGAACCCGGATTTCTATCGCAAATACATCTTCCCGCGCTTTAAAGAACTCTGGCGTCCGTTGCGCGAAGCCGGTAAGCGCGTCATCTTCTGTTCCGACGGCACGTTCGACATGTTTCTCGATGAACTGGCGGATGCCGGCGCCGATGGCTTCTGCTTCGAACCGACCAATGATCTGGCGATGATGGTGCGCCGTTTCGGACAGACGCATGTCTTGATGGGCGGGGCGGATTGCCGCACGATGTCCTTTGGCACCCTGGAAGAAGTGGAGCGCGAGTTGCGCGAGGTATTCGCGATGGCGCGCGCGTGTCCGGGCTTCATCTTCGCCACCGGCAATCATTTCCCGGCCAATATTCCGCTGGAGCATGCCATACGCTACTTCGAATTGATCGACGAACTCGGTGTTCGCACAGGAAATGGGTAAATCGCAACGGTTATTGGGGGGAATGAGCGTAGTGAGCCGTGTGGGTGATGGGCTACTCCGCGGGGCTCGCTTCGCTCACTCCCTTCCAAACAGCTTTGCTCAGACCTTCCAAATCGCGTTCCTACCCCTGTCAAATATCGGCTAACCAATCGCCTCCAACAATCTTTTGACAAATTCAGCGATGACAGGAGGATTATCGCTCGCGATGGGGTATATAACTAAAAGCCGCATCCTCATGTGGCAGAGAAGCGATTATCCCTGAAGCGAGGATATACAATGCGCATTCGGCGTTTGATTATCGGGTTGTTGTTCGTAACCACAGCGTTGTTCGGCTTGTCCGGCTGTGGGGGCGGCGGAGGCGGTTCCAGTAGTACGCCGACACCCAGTGTGGATTACGGCAAAGTGACTGTCGATACGACGGCAAAACTCGCCTCGTATACCCCACCGTCCGACGTGGCCAATACGATCGTCTACGTCTATGCTAAATTTACCAGCGGGGCGGCCAACCCGGTGACGGCCGGATTCGAGTTGCCGGCGGTATTGGGTGGCACCTGGAAACTGGACTTATCAAATAGCAGTGCAGATTTCAGCGCCTCCATGGTCGGTACCTATACCATGACCTGTTATGTGCAAGTCTCGACGCAAGTCGATCCGATACAGCTCTCCGCTTCGACCAGCCAGGTGACCTTGAATGTGAGCGGCAGCAGCGGCAACGGCGGACCGCCTCAGCCCCCGGTCTGGAGTGCTCCGAAGCGCCATCGCTGATCACCGTCGGCGGGCGCCCCGCGCATGAATTAATCGAAAACTGGTACAATAATGGCGGCCATCCGTTTTACGGGTGGCCGCCGTTGCATTATTGCGGGGAACCTACCCCTGGCGCGCGAGCGTCCTCGTGAGCATGGGGGGAGCGGTGCGCGCGAGGACATTCGCGCGCCGATAATGCGGAATGGTTTTACGGAAAACATTCCGGCGACTTGCACGGCACATTGGATGCACGCGATGGCTGGTAAAATATCCTGGATAATCTGCGGCGTGGCGCTGGTGCTGGCGGGAGGAAGCTGGTGGTTTCTCAGCCGGAATCGCACCCTGACGTCATCCGTGGATGCCACGCCGATTCCTCCGCCGAATATCGAATGGCATCTGAATCACGTCCGCCTGCATGGCGTGTCCGGCGGAAAGATCGTATGGGAAGTCGATGCCAATGACATCAGCGTGTCCAAGGATCGCCCGCTGCTGGTGGTTCACGGCGTCAAGCGCGTGGCGTTGCTCAACGACGGCAAGCAGGACCTGACCTTGAGCGCGGATACGCTGGAGCGCAATACCGGCACCGGCGATATTTCCGTCGCCGGCCATATCCACATCGACGGGAACGGGTTAGCGATTCAGACCGCGTCCGCCCTGTGGGATTCGCGCCAGGAAACGCTGATCTTCCCCCAACCGCTGGTGACCCAACTGGGGGAATATCAGTTGCACTGTCAGGGCATCACCCGGTTTAACCTGCCCACCAGCGTGCTCACCAGCAGCGGGGGTTTGCTCCTCACGCTGCGCGGGAATACGCTCAAGGCAGGCGGCATCGAAGTCAGCAAGGACGCGTATACCTTACTGAATCCGGTCTCCGCTGAATTGGCGGTGGACGACCTGACGGCCTGGTCGCAGGGGCAACCGCTCCCGACCATTCCGGATATCTCGGCCGGTATTCGCCAGCGATACCGGCAATACAGCGCCAAACCGCATGGTGCGAGCCCACCCAATCCCGTGCCTCGTAAAGGAGTGCAGCCGTGAGTCGATCGCTGATCGTTCGAAGTGTATCCCTCTTTCTCGTGCCGGTACTGATCTTGACCTGCGCCGGATTGCTGCTGGCCGCGGAGGCGACGAAGAAAATCCATGTGACCGCCACCCATGTGGTCATCAAAAAAGGCGATGGCAAGTCGCATCTCTCTACGCTTTCCGCCGCGAAAATTACCCATGACGATGCCACCTTTACCGCCGATAACGTCGATGTGCGCTCGGAAGGGGATGTGCATGAATTTACCTGCACCGGGCATCCCGTCTTCACCGATCCGGAGACGCGCGTCATCGCGGATAAGGTGATCGCCTATAGCTCACCGCGTCGAGCGGAATGCACCGGCAACGTAAAAATGGTCAACACGCCGAAACCGAAGGCGCCGGCGAAAGGCCCGGGAAAAGAGCCCGCTCCCAAAGAGATGAAAGAGCAGGTGAAAAGCGAGCCATCAACCCTGACCTGCGACACCATGAGCTATGACTACGGGCAGAAACGCTCGATCGCGCGCGGGAATGTGGTGGTGATCCAAAAAGCGCGCACCGTGCGGGCGGACGAAGGCGTCTATGACCAGAAGCTCGAACTCATCACCTTGCGCGGCAACGTGCGGCTGAAAAACTCCGGCGACGAAGAATTGAAAGAGTTGAAAGACGCCGAAACGGTGACGGTGTCGCTGGAAAACGAGTGGATCGATATCCTCGCCAAACCCGACGGGTTCATCGAAATGGACCTGGAAGTGAAGGATCAACCGGAGAAGGGCAAGGAGCCGGATAAAGGGAAAAAATAAGCATGCGTTCGCCCTGGTGGTCAACGATCATACTTGTTTAACCGCAGATTACGCTGATTACGCAGAAGATCGATCAGGGTGTTCACGCTCTGCGCTGGTATTGTCTGGGTTTACATTCATCATCGTAAGCGATCAGTCCTTCTGTCGTCCGGGCGTTCTCGTGAGCACCAGAGGAGACCCGACATGCTCGCGGGGACGCTCGCGCGCCAGGGTAGTGGACGCTCGCGCGCCAAGTTTACCACTTCCGCTGATCGACCGCCGGCGGCACGTCTGCCGTGGGCGGGGTGGGGGAGAGCGCCGGAGTGAGGGGGATACTCGGTGGGGTGTCGAGAAGGCGCGTGCGGTAGGCGAGATCGACTTCCTCCAGCCAGCGCAGATCGTCCATGCCCAACTCGGGGGCGTGATAGGCGAGTTTCTCCATCAGGCGGGCGGCCAGGGTGTGCGCGAATTGGCCCTGCAGTTCGGGGGTGAGATCGGCACGGCGCTCCAGAAAGAGTTGCACCATGCGGTATTCCTCCCGGGTGAGGTGCGCGATGCGGCTGACGACCGCGGGATCGAGCAGGCGAAAGACCAGGGCTTCTCCTAACCCCGGTGCGCGGCGGGTGGCGTCCTCGTTGCCGTGATGCACCACCAGCGTGCCGGCCGCCATGTCTCCTAGCCGTTGATACCGGGGATGGAGGAGCGCGACGGTAAATCCGACGCCATAAATCGGCAGCGCATCCACCGCACGCAGCAGATTGCGCACGAAGACGGCGCGGAAATCGACCGGATAACCGCCATCGGTAATCACCCGCAATCCCATATAGCGTTTCCCCGGCGTCTGCCCGCTCCACAGTGTTTCGAAGAGAATGTGATAGCCCCACAGGATGATGAAAAAGCCGAGGGTCAGCAGGATGATCAACACGGGACGATCCCACTCGCTCCAGGGGGAGATGAGCTTCGACTGCATCAGCGCTTGCAACAGCAACACCAGCAGCAGAAAAATGGCCAACTGCAACAACGAATCCAGCGCCGCCGCCACCCCACGCGAGCCGACGCCCGCCAGTTCGTACTGGATGGTGACTTGTTCCGGGGTGAGAATCTCTAACGTGCGTATCATTGATTGCGCCTGCCCGAAAACAATTATAGCATATTCATCAATTCCCGGTGCTTCTGTCGATCATTTCCATTTTGACATTGAACTTGGAATAAAAATTGGCTTCCTTGCCCCTGGTTTGGTGTATACTCGAAGGAAAATTTCGCGGAGATACGGATGCGATTTTCCAATCGAGTGGAGGCAGGACAGCGATTGGCCGCGGCGTTGGCGCGCTATCGGGATGCCGATTCCGTCATTCTGGCGTTGCCGCGCGGCGGGGTGGTGTTGGGGGCGGAAGTCGCCACGGCACTTGGTGCGCCGCTCGATCTGGTGATTGCGCGGAAGATCGGGCATCCCGGCAATCCGGAATATGCGCTGGGCGCGGTGACGGAAGATGGGCAACCGGTGTTGAATGAGATGGAGCGCGCCGATATCGATCCCGCGTGGCTCGCGCGGGAAGTCGAGCGCGAACGTCAGGAAGCCGCGCGCCGTCATCGTGCATACCTGTCCGGGCGCGCGCCCGTGCCGCTGGAAGGCAAAACGGCGATCCTGGTCGATGACGGCATCGCCACCGGGTTGACCATGCTGGCGGCCATCCGGCAAGTCAAGGCGCGGAAACCGCGGCGGGTGGTGGTGGCGATCCCGGTGATTCCGCCGGATACGTATCAGCGCCTGCGCAGCGAAGTCGATGACGTGGTGGCGCTGGATATCCCCGACTTTTTCCTCGGAGCGGTCGGCGCATACTATGAGGATTTCACCCAGGTGTCGGATGCTGAAGTAATTAAGCTGCTGCACGCGGACCCGCCATTGCTCTTTTCCCTGCCGTGTATGCAAGTGCCGGCCGAGTGCCTGGCGCGGGAAGGTATGCCAGCGACTACCTGTCAGCTCGATCATTTTCCCAATGGTGAACTGTTCGTCCGCGTACCGGATGATCTTCGCGGGCAATCCTGCCTGGTGCTGGGCACGCTGGCGCCCCCCGCTGAAAACTTGCCGGCGACGCTGCTGCTCTGCCATACCGTGAAACAGGCCGGGGCGGCGCGGGTGACGGCTGTGCTGCCATACCTGGCCTATATGCGGCAAGATCATGTCGAGCCCGGGCATAGCCAGGCTACGGCGTGGATTGGCGCCCTGCTGCCGGCGTCGGGCATCGATGCGGTGGTGACGGTGGATATTCACAGCCGGCGGGCCGCCGCGTTGTTGCCGACGGCGTTGACATCGCTTTCCCCCGCGGGCTTGTTTGCCGCGGAGATTCTGCGCACCGGCTTACAGGAGGCGACGTTGGTAGCCCCCGATGAAGGCGCTATCGCGCGCGTCGAAGCCGTGCGGTTGGTGGGGAACCTGACGGCACCGGTCGCGCATTTGGTGAAGCGACGGACGCCGACGGGCATTCAAGCGACGTTGCAAGGCCCGGTCGGGCGCACGGTGGTGGTGATCGACGATTTGCTGGATACCGGTGGCACGCTGCTGGCGTGTTGTGAAGCACTGCGGCAGGCGGGCGCGGAAGCGATCACGCTGATGGTCACCCATGCCTTATTCACCGGCACCGCCTGGCAGCGCCTGTGGACGCTGGGCGTGAGTCGCATCTATTGCACGGATACCGTCCCACTGCCGCCCGCCATAGCCGATGCGCGGATTCACGTGCTGTCGATCATGCCGTTGCTGGCGATAAGTTTGGAACAGCAGTAGCGCGGGTTGTTAGCCTTGGTAAGGCGTTTGCAGGTGTCAGGGTTCAGGTACCGGTAAGACAGGTTGGAGATACAGCTTAAGCGACGGCTCACCAAATGTGATACGGCGTTCGAGGAGAAGAGCATGGAAGAGCAAGTTGAAATTCAAATCGACGGCATCGAGTTGCCGGGGACGCTGCATATTCCTGACGGCGCGCATGGAGTGGTACTGTTCGCGCACGGAAGCGGCAGCAGTCGGTTGAGTCCGCGCAACAATTTCGTCGCCGGCGTGGTGCAACAGCGCGGCATCGCGACGCTCTTGTTCGATCTGTTGACCCCGCGGGAAGATCAAAATTTTACGCGTCGTTTCGATATCCCGCTGTTAACCGAGCGATTGGTCGGAGCGACACAGTGGCTGCAACGGCGGGAAGAAACGCAGGCGCTGGCGATCGGGTATTTCGGCGCCAGCACCGGATCCGCCGCCGCACTGAATGCCGCCGCGCGGTTGGCGGGCACCGTGCGTGCCGTGGTTTCGCGCGGTGGCCGGCCCGATCTCGCGTATCGCGCTTTGCCGGAGGTACAGGCGCCGACCTTATTCATCGTCGGCGGGGACGATGGAGAAGTGCTTGATTTGAATCGCGAGGCGATGAAGCGACTGCGCGCGCCGCATCAATTAGCGGTGGTTCCCGGCGCAACGCACCTGTTTGAAGAGCCCGGCGCCCTGGAGGAGGTGGCCCGTTTGGCGACGGACTGGTTTGCCAGGTATTTAATGGTGGCTGGTTGAGGGGGGAGAGAGGTGTCAGGTGTCGGGTGTCGGGTGTCGGGTGTCCGGTGTCCGGTGTCAATAGTCGGGTGTCAGGTGTCAGGTGTCAGACAAATCGGACGGATCGGACGGATTGGAAACTTGATGCCTTTCTATCAGTTCCCGCGGCCCAGGCGCCAGGCCATCGGTTTCATGAAGAAACGGCTGGAGACTACCGTGACGTGCGGGCGATTGAGCAAGGCGGCGCGTAGGCGGCGGCCGGTGAAGTTATGGAGGAACTGGGTGATAAAACTCCCTGTTTCGAACTCCGGCAGCACGACGATTACGCGATCCCCACTGCGCTCCAGGTCGGCCCAGTCCAGGTAATCCATGATCGGTTCGATCAGCCAGCGATAGGGTGAGGGGATGATATCCAGGCGGATTTTATGCCCGTAATAGGGCTCGATCAATTGTTCCCAGCGCGCTTTGAGCCGCGGGGTTTTGGCCGGGTCCATTTCGATATGTACCGCGCGCAAAATGGCATCGGGATGGCCGTCGGCAATGGCGCGCCCGCATTCCAAACCTTCCAGAATGCCGCGATGGACGTCGGATGAGATAAGCACCAGCACGGTCAGCGGCTCCGCCGGTTCCGACAGCGGGTTGAAATCGTTCGGATGCACCGTCATGATATTATCGAACCAATCGTAATGCCGTTTGATCAATGAACAGATGGCGATGATGACGGGGATCAAGACCGCGACGATCCAGGCGCCGTCTTTGAATTTCGTGGCCAGCACCACCACGGTGACTACACCCGTTACGATCGCTCCGATGAAGTTGATCAACGCGCCCTGTACCCAGTGCTTATCGCGCATGAGTTGTAATTTTCTCACCATGCCGAGTTGCGAGAGGGTGAAGCAGAGGAAGACGCCGACGGCATAGAGGCCGATCAACGCACTGACGTTGGCTTTGAAGATCCAAATCAACACGCAGGAGATAAACGCCAACATGATGATGCCGCGGCTGTAGACCAGGCGATCGCCCTGGGTTACGAAGGTTTTCGGCGCATAGTTATCACGGGCGACGAAGGCAATCAAGCGCGGGAAGTCGGCGAAACTGGTATTCGCCGCGACGAGAAGAATCGCCAGCGTGGTATATTGCGTGAGGTAAAACAGGAGATTGCGCCCGAAAGAGACTTCGGCCAATTGGGCGAGAACGGTCACGCCGCCTCGATCCGGATCGGCCGGCACCACGTGGTAGATGTGCGCGGCGAAGCTGACGCCCAAGAAGGTGAAGACCAGCACCGCCACCATGATCGCCAGCGTGCGGGCGGCATTGCGCGGTTCCGGCGGTTGAAAGGCGGAGACGCCGTTGCTCACCGCCTCCACCCCGGTCATCGAACAGCAACCGTTGGCGAAGGCGTGCAGAATGACGAATAAGCCCAGCAGATGAAACTGCGACGGTTCGACCGGATTTTCCGGCAACGGCAACGGATGCACTTGCCCGGTGTAATAGTGAAAGAGGGTGGTGAGGATCAACAGCGTGAGCATGGTGACAAACGAGTAGAGCGGTAGCGCAAACCACCAGCCGGACTCTTTTGTTCCGCGCAAATTGACCAGCGTAATGAATGCCACCAGCAACAGGGCAAGCAAGACATTGTAGGGTTTCAGATGGACATAGGCTGAGGTTAACGCATCGACGCCGGAGCTGATACTCACGGCGACGGTCATGATGTAGTCAATCAACAGCGCGGCGGCAGCGACCAGGCCGGTCATCGCGCCCAGATTGCTTTTCGCCACCGTATACGAACCACCGCTGGTCGGATACAGATGCACGGCGCGCCGGTAGCTGAAGGCCACGATCAGCATCAACACGGCGATGGCCAGGCTGATCGGGAGCAGGTAGCCGGACGCGGAAATTTTCGATCCGGCGGCAATGGCCGTCGAGGCCAGCACCAGCAGAATTTCCTGCGGGCCGTAGGCTACTGAGGAGATGGCGTCGGAGGCAAAGACCGGCAGCGCCAAATATATGGGCAGGCGGTGCTCCAGATGCACTGAGGTAGCTAAGGGATTGCCGAACAGTACGCGCATCATGCGTACTTTGATCGACTCCCAGGTATAAGATTGATCTTCTTCGCTTGTAATCCGGGCCATACAGTTAGTTGGAATCCTGTCGCGATCAGCGATATTAATCCGGTGCCGGCAGGCGATGGTCCCTGTGGTCATCCGCATGCCAGGGGGTAGAATAATCCGCTTCGGTCACATTGTCAATCAGGCGTTCAAAAACGGAGGAAATTGCGGCGGATGCGCACTGGGGAGGACGCTTTACCCACGCCCTGAAGGACGTGGCAAACAGGAAAAGCACGCTCAGCGGCCGTCTGAACAGTCTCGCCACCGGGCTGCTGGACGCTTTTCGGTTTCCGCTCCCCGGCGTCTCCGGCGTAATATGTCCAGGCAGTCAGGAACAACCGGCATCCCGGGTGGTACTGTAATTGGGAGGTGAGGGGATCAGCGGGGAGTGGGCGCGACTGGCGTCGGCTTCCAAACGGTGCCAGACGTCCGGGATTGTTGTATTTATTGGTAAAAGTTTATGAAGCAGAATGCGTGGGATTACGCTTGTGCGCTTGCGAGCACGCGCTGGTTATATGCCGGTCAAGCCCGGCAAGCGCGGGGTGACATTGCGCGCGGCCGGATGGGTTTGCCAACAATGGCGCAGGGCAGCGGCAAGGTCGTGATACGCGGGGTTGTGCAGCAGCAGGCGATCGGCGGTGCGCAGATACCACTCCATCAGCGTGATGCGGTAAGTTTCTTCAAATTTTCGGTAGAAGTTGGCCGCCGAGCCGGCGTAAAAGAGCGACTTCATGATGGCGGCGGCTTCCAGCGCTTCCGGGCGCACCACCAGCGCGGCGGGAGTCGCGGTGGGAAGCAGTTCATGGTAGAACGCCAGCAACTCGCCGACTTCCGCATCGGTCAGATTGACTTCCGGTGCATAGAGCAACGTCGCCAGGTCGAAGGCCGCCGGCCCCATCGTCGATTGTTCGAAATCCACCGCGCGCACCTGGTTGTCAACCAGATGCAGGTTGCCCGGCGTGTATTCGAAGTGAATGAAGGTTTTTGGCTCTTCCAGCAGCACGTTCACCAGCGGGCGCAGCGACGCTTCCAGCCGGTTGCGTTCCGCGCTGGATAACCGGCGCCGGTCCAGCGCCAGGATGCGTTCCAGCGCGATGGTGATGGAATTAGCGTAGTATTCCGGCGTGAGGACTTCCTTGACGATTTTAGCAATTTCACGCTCTAATTGCGGGAGCGCCGGTAGGGCATGAATGCGCAGCATCACCAGCGTCTCGATGCCGCGCCGCAGCAGCGACATGCGGGCACTGTGCTCATCCGCCGGAATCGCACGCAGCGCTTCGCTGAAGTCCTGGGTGCCCAGGTCCTCCAGGAACAGCACGGCCATATGCGCGCCGAGATGCCCGCCGAAGATGCGCGGCGTCGGGGCGTCCACCTCCTGCAGAATTTGCAACACCCCGCGCTCGCGCCGATAACAGGCGGAGAAAAAGGCGACTTTCGAATCTTCATAACATTTGGCGATCAGCGCGGTCCGCTGCGCGGTTTCCTTGCCATCCAACTGGATGTGATAGAGTGTATTGCGTGAAGGTTTTCGCAGGCGGCTGAATTCGCGCACCGCCAATGGGCTGGTGATCTCCAGCGCGTGGCTGATCTCCGCCGGGGTCAGGTTCAACGCCTGCGAGAGTTCACGCAGTGGGCCATGTATCTCCGCATCCGCCACCGGTTCGGCCAACTGCGCTTGTGCCCAGCGCAGCGCTTCCAGCAGTTCTTCACGGCGCGTCACCAGCGTGGCATCCATGCGGCGGTAGAGATCGACGCCGTTCCCCTGGCCTTCCAGTTCGCCGGCGCCTTCGGCTTTGGTTTGCTCATAACTGAGCAGATCGCGCAGATCCTGCGTATAGCGCAACGACACTTCGATTTCCGTGATCAACCCGGTCAGTTCGGGCGCGGACGGCGGGGCGATGCGTTTTGACTGACGTACCAGCGCGGTGGTGTGCTCGCGCGCCTGGTGGTAGAGGCGACCGGCCAGGTGTCCCACGCGTACCTTGGCGCTTTGGATCGTTTCCGGCAGGCCGGGGACGCGCGCCAGTCGCGCGGCAGGCAGTTGCTCCCATAACTTCACCGCGCGCAGCAACTCGTCGCGACCAAAATAGATCTTCCCGAGTTGCACCACCACATTCTCCCGAATGAGCAGGTTGCGCAGGGGAATCTCTTCCCATTCCTCCGCCGCGCGATCGAACAGCTTGTATTCCGCGTAAATCTTTCCCAGCGTGGCGCGCGCCTCGATCTCGGAGATGTTGCGCCAGAGGATACTTTCGGCGGCGATGGCGTTGACCATCCCTTCGCTGATCTCGCTGATCTCTTCGAGGGTATAACAGCGCATGCCGAGGATATCCATCGGCAGGCCTTTGTAGAGCGCCAGCATGCGCTCATCGTGCCCTTCCGGACGTTCGATACCGAGGAAATAATTGGCGCGAATCGATTTCTGGATGGCGGCAAAGATCAGGACGCCTACCTGCAACAACAGACCCGCCAGCCAGAACCAGCCGGCGCCCGCTGAGTTGTCCTTTGCGGGCATAGCGAGCAGCGCCAGCAGGGCGGAGACTAAACCAACACCGCTATAGAGCGCCAGCACCGGCCAGGGTCCCCACGCGAGCCATTGGAAATGGTGATGGAGCGGCGTGCAGAGAAAAGGTCGGAAGATTTCCGTGGTTTGATGGCGCAGCAGCTTCACCGGTCCGCGGAAGAATTTAATCACCGACACTTGAATGAGCACGGATACGGTATTGATGACGAAGGCCGCGCCGAAAAGCAGCAGCAACCATTCCGAGCCGGAGACCAGCGCCAGCGTCGCCAGCAAGGCGCCTAACCCCAGCGCGCCGGTATCGCCCATAATGATGGTGGCGGTCGGGCGATTGTAGTGGAGAAACCCGAGCAGACTGGCCACCACCAGAATGGGGATGAGCAGCGGGATGCCGTCATGCTGCAACAATCCGCCCAGGAGCAGATAGCCGAGGAAGGTGATCGCCAGCGTGCTGCCCGCCAGCCCATCCATTCCGTCGGTGAGATTGACCGCGTTGCCCATCGCGATGATGACGAACATGCCGAACGGCACGAAGAGCCGATAAAACGTCGTCCAGCCGAGGAAGGGCAGGAAGACATCCGTGGGCGCGTGAAGGCCGATGTGACGGGCTTTGACGCTGAAGATGGCGATGACGATGACGGCGGCGCAGATCGCTTGCAACAGCAGCTTCATCCACTCGCTCAACCCGCGCGCGGCCATCACCTTGCGCCAGTCGTCGATCATGCCGATGCCGGCAAACAGCACCCCGGCCAGCAGGCACACCCAGACGTCCGGGGTCACTTCCAGTCCGAACAGCGGCGCCAGCAGCAAGCCGAGGATCAGCGCGCCGAAGATCGCCATTCCGCCGCCGAGAGGTTTTTTGTGGCGCGGGAAGTGGCGATAGATGAGTTCCTTACCCGCCTTGCGTTCCCGCGAGCGAAAGCGTGAGAAAGTTTTGCGCATCGCCTGAGTGCAAATCAGACTTAGCAGCACCGTGATCAGCGCCAACAGCACATAGCGGATCGTCACGCCCATTGCCTGTATGATACCGCAGTCAGGCGAACAGGTACAAGTGTGCAGCGTATCACAAGCGCATTACCCAACTTGTACGCGTTCAGCCCCCCCCTGGCGCGCGAGCGTCCCCGCGAGCACTCGGTGGTTTCGATACGGCCATCCGTGATCTACGCAACCACTGGAGTGCTCTTGGGGACGCTCGCGCGCCAGATGTGCCTGTGCTAGAGCCGGCAGAGGACTGCCGGGCTCCCAGGGAGGTAACACATCAATGACCGAGCGGTAAGTTTCCCTGGTCATTCATGGTCGGGATATCTGTGACTTGTATTACCTGATGTCAGGATGATTCAACCGTAAATCCCATTCACCCAGTTCGCGCAGATCATCCAAGGCGACCGAGAGCTTCGCCAGGGTGTCCGGCGACAGGGTTTCCTCGACTTGCACGCCTTCGAGTTGATCCGTGGTGCCGATGCAGCCGACCATGGACACGTGCGCGGAATCCTCTTTGGTGATCGTCGGTTTCGTGCTGTAAAAACTGTTGGCCCATAATACGATATTTAACGGTCGCTGGCCGGTCTGGATGAACTTCATCTCCTTCGGCTCGATGTAAAACTGCGCGGGGCCGTAATTGATCTGCCCGTGATAGCCATGGATGGCAAAGGCGTTGTTTTGCGCCGGGTCTTTCAGCGTACCGATGTGCAGCTTCGGCGCCTGCAGGGTGATGCGGCCCGGCGGATCGTCCGGGCTGCCTTCCAGGCTATACCCGTTGTCCGCCTGCTCGATATAGAAATCGCTGCCCACCAGGCTGTGATTGTCTTTCACATACAGCGCGTAAATACAACTGGTGCCCAGGCGGGTAATGATGCCGAGGAAACCGTCGCGCTCCTTCGCTTTGCCTTCCACCACGACCGAGCCTTCGTAGCTGTTACCGAGTAAGACGGTGGCGCGCGCGGCATCGACCAGGTGGATATTGCCTTCTACATGCTTCACCAGGATGACCGCGCCTTTGCCCAGATCACGCAGCCATAAGCCTTTGCGGAAGGGCTGGCGATCGTACATGCCATAGACGGTGACACCGTCGTAGGTGATGAAAGACGATTTGGCAGCGCCGGTCTGCAGGATGTCGCAGGCGTTGGTCATATTCGCCCCCGCGTCGTGACTGCCGACATTCATCCGCTCCAATGTCACGTGTTGCGGGTCGTTGACTTCGATGATATTGCCGCCTGCCGCGCCTGTCCAGAGCAGGCAAGTGCGGAATCCGGTGCCGCCGACGGCATAATTCGCGCCGGTGATCTGCAGTGGCTTGCTGATCGCATATCCGCCGGTGGGCAAATACGCCAGTGCTCCCTTGCCGTAGGCGCGCGCGGCATCGATAGCGTGCTGAATGGCCGCGGTGTCGTCGGTATGGCGGTCGCCTTTCGCGCCGAAGTCACGTTTGACATCGAAGATTTTCGCCGGGACACTCGCGGTGTCGCGGAGAAAATGCATGTCAGGGGAGGTGAGCGAGCGGTGCCGTGTTCCCGCGGGGATTTCGTAGACTTTCCCGGCGTTCGGGGTATACACGCCGTCGGTGGCGGGGGAGAGATTTTGCGAGACGACCAGTCGTTGGCGACCGGAATTGATCTTCACCGGTGGGGTGCGGGAGGGCGGATTGGAAAACACGCAGTCGAACAGCGCCACCGGCGCGCCACCGATCACAATGGCGCCATCGGGGTTCGTCCAGTGCGCGACCTGGCAATCCTGCACGGTAATCGGCGCTACCGGATTGGAGAAGCGGATGAACGCCTTCGACCCCACCGAGATGCAGCGGCGCACCGAACTGTCGTGTTCCGGATTCAGCGCGAGATCGACGGTGCTGCTGTCTTCGAAACGGCAGTTGCGCACGTAGGTGTTGCCATGGCTGCAGTGGATGGCGGTGTCGCAATGGCGAAATTCGCAACCGTCGATGGTGTAGTCGTAATCGTTGAACGACAGAAACGCCATCCCGCACTTGCAGTGGTCGAACAGGCAATTTTCCGTCATCGTCTCCGCGGTGGCCGGTGATTTATCGTGCAGGATGCCGGCAACGGTGAAGTTATAAAACGCCAGGTGCCGCTGTCCCACTTCGGTCTCGAACTGCCCGTTCTCGCGGTTATGGTACAACCCCACGGTGGCTTTGCCGACACCGTCGAAGGTCAAGCCCTCATAACGACAATTCGCCGCGCCATTCTCCACCAGCAACGGCAGGTTTTCCGGTCCATCCCACACCAGCTGGCTATCGCGTCCATTCCCGATGAGCTCGATCCCGATCAACCGTTTCTTATTGCGCAACACCAGGGTATTGGTAATGCGGTACGTGCCCGCGGGGAAATACATCACCATCCCATCATCCATGCCGTCGAGCACTTTTTGCAGGGTGGCCGTATCATCCGCAATGCCATCGCCCACCGCGCCCGGCGTCACCGCCGTCTTCACGTTCGTCCAGTCGGAACGTTCAATCCATGGCAGCGAGGGGATTTTTAAGTCGGCCGCCATCGCGGTCAGACACAAACTGCTGATCAGCAGGCAGGTGATGATACGGAGATACATCTGAGCGCTCCTTAAAGCAAGCAACGTTGTGGGTTTTGACACCGGGGAACGGGTGATGTTGCGTAGTTCGTTAGCTATTGACCGTTACCTCTACTACCGCAGAGGACGCAGAGGGTGCAGAGATTCGCAGAAGAGGTCATTGAGATTGCTGTTTCGGGTTTTGGTGATGATTTGGCGAATTAGCTGCCATACATCTCCTCGCCACCCCGCCGCACCAGCTCACGGAAGTAGCAGAAGTTCTCGAAGGAGACATCCGGCGGGATGCCGTGGTCGCAGGCGGGGATGAAGCCGCCGTCGGCGAAGCCGGCGCGGAGTTTGGGGAGCACTTCGGCGTCGATATCGGCGCGCGATCCGGCCAGGGCGCGCTTGTCGATGCCGCCGAAGACCGCGAGACGTTTGCCGTATTTCCTGCGCTCTTCACGAATATCCATCCCGCTGGCCGCTTCCATCGGGTGCATGACGGTGATGCCTAAATCCAACCAGTGGGGAATGAGTTCGCGCACGTCGCCGTCGGAGTCGAGCATCGCTACCGGGATGCCGGCGGCCTGCACGCGCGCCATCACCTTTGCCAGCAACGGCAGGCAATGCCGGCGATAGAGCTCCGGTGAGAGCAGGGGGCCGTTTTTATAGGCCATGTCTTCCCAGAACATCACCCAATCGAGCTGGATGCCCGACGCCAGCACGCGATCGAGCAACCCGAGGGAGAGTTCGGTGAGGGTTTCGATCATCTCCTCGATCAGCGCCGGATCGTCATAGAAGAGATAGGAGAGCGCTTCAACGCCCCACAGATCGCGGAGATACCCGTAGCTGCTGCCCACCCACATCCCGCTCGGGTAGTCGCGTGTGGGCGATGCCGCGGCTAATTGCGCCAGGTTATCCGGGAGGAGTTCGGGCCGGTCGCCGATGATCTTTTCCCGGTAGCATTCCCAATCCGTCCGGCTTTGCAGCGCATAGGAGAGCCACTGCGGCATGGCCGGCGGCGGCTCGTTTTTCAACACGCGGCAGACTTCGCCGTACCCGCGCCGCTCGATAATATAATCATCCGTCTCTTCCAGCACGGTGGGGGTGAGATAGGGGAGCAGCATGATGCCGGGAGTGGCCCGCCAGGCGAAGGGGTCGAAATCCATCTCGAAATACGCGTTCAGATCGACGCTGGCCGGCAACCCTTCCCGCTCCCAGCGTGTCCGGGTCGACGCATAGGAAAAATAATCTCCCGCCGCCGGTCGATCCGGCGTGCCGAAGGTCATAGTAGCCAGGAAGCGTTCACGTCGAGTCATGGTGGCATCCATTCAGGCTGGCGGATAGCGGACACAGTTTTTTTAACCGCAGATTACGCAGATTACGCAGATTAAGTTAAGAATAGGAGGCGGTTGCTTTATTAATCTTTTAATCTGCGTAATCTGCGGTTTCCAATAGCCAATAGCCAACAGCCAGCAGCCTATTTGTTGATCATGGTAAAGCCGAACATCCCCGCGATATAGAGGATGATCTGGCAAAAGGAATCCCAGCCCAGGCGGAGGTAGCGGATTTGCGGGGGGCGGACGAACGAGAACATGTAGACGCCCATCATGACGATGGCCAGCACGGTGAGCAGCATATCGGTGTGTTGTGAGAACGACAGCACCGGCTGTTTGGCTACCAGGTCGGCCATGATGAAAATCACCAGCATGAACGCGTTGCCGCCCATGATGTCGCTGATGGCCAGGTGATGATCTCCCATGAAGATGGATTCCAGCCCGGTGCTGATCTCCGGCAGCGAAGTGATCAACGAAATCACCGTCGCCGCGAACAGCCCGCTGCCGATGTTCATCTTATCCGCGATGGCATTGCCGGTTTCTTCCAGCAGTACCCCGGCGATCAGCGTGACCACACAGGCGAAGACGAAGATCAGGATCACATACAGCGTCGATTTCCCGACGTAGAACGGATGGTTTTCCACCGCGCGGCGATGACGGTGATGGCGTCCTGGTTTTCGTTCTTTTTCGCGTTCCAGCGCTTGTTCATCGGCCGATGCGACGTTCACCGGATTTGTCCGCGCTTTGTTGATCATAAACAGGCCGCCGAACCAGACCAGCACGATCGCGATCGACGCCGGATTCATTTGAAAGATCGTCGTCTCTTTGGGGATGAACATGCCGCCCAACGCCAGCGCGGTGATGACGACGGCGAACAGCGTCTCGAAGAGCAGCAAGCGCGATCCCGCGTGAAAGGACAGCGGGCGTTTCCCCTTCACCGCCAGATCGAAGATCACGATGATGAGCGTCTGAATCGACAGCCCGCCAATCAAGTTGCCGATGATGACCGGAAAGTGGTGATTGACGGCGGCGCTCCAGACCACGGCGATTTCCGGCAAACTCCCGGCAATGCCCAGCAGCACCAACCCGCCCAGCGCATCCCCGATCTTCCAGCGCGTGTCGAGGGTATCGGTGACTTTCGCCAGCGTGATGCCGGTGAACCAGGTGGCCAGTCCGGCGACCAGGAAAATCACCCAGATCACCAGCAGTGATTGTTGTTCAAATAGCGACCCCATTGTGCGACCTCATTTCCGTTGCATTCCATATGGGCGGAATACCAATAAATAGCATAGCAACTTTCCGATATGGTGTCGAGAAGGAGCGGGAAGTGCATCGATGAAACCGCAGATTGCGCAGATTAATAATAGTATCCGTTCATGGCTTCCTGGCGCGCGAGCATGTCGAGTATCGCTCGATGCTCGCGCGGACGCTCGCGCGCCAGCGGGGCCGAAAAAGATACCGGTGTTTTTATCTCCTGAACAGTTGCATAAGATACAACTTCGTTCAGTTTATTATTCAACACAGAGGGGACGCAGAAAAGAGATGAAATCCTCTTTTTCATCCTCTTTCTGTGTCTCTGCAGTAGGAACATGACTACCCGCGCGATATTCACACGTTGTCTTTCGCAGCCGCGAAGGATGAGACCGGGGAACGGCGAAAAGGATAACACCGGTGGCTGGGCAAGCTCCCAACCGGCACCATCGTCGTCACTACGGAGATTTTCTTGATGAACAGTTCACACACCATCGGTTGCGCGACGCAATTTTGCCTGGTGATCGGCAACCCGATCAGTCATAGCCTTTCGCCCGCGCTGCATAATGCCGCTTTCGACGCGCTGGGGTTGGATTTCGTCTATCTCGCCAGTCGAGTAGAGGATGTGCGCGGCGCGCTGGCGGGGATGCGCGCCTTGAGCAACTTTCGCGGGATGAGCGTGACGATTCCGCATAAAATCGAGGCGATGCAATACGTGGATGACGTTGACGAGGTGGACCGCATCATCGGCTCGATCAACACCATCATTCACGAGCAGGATCGCCTGCTCGGTTTCAGCACCGACGGTCCGGGCGCGTTGAAAGCCATCACCGATGCCGGGGTCGTGCTCGATGGGAAACACGTGCTGATGCTCGGTTCCGGCGGCGCGGCGCGCGCGGTCGCCTTCACGCTGGCGATGAAAACCGCCGTGGGCGAACTCACGCTGCTGGACATCGACGAGACCATGCGCACGCGGCTGGCCGGCGATCTGCGGCAGCATACCCGGGCAAAGATCGTTGCGGAGACGCTGACGGCGGAGACACTGGCCGCGGCGATGGCGCGGGCGGAGTTGGTCATCCACTGCACGCCGGTCGGCATGCATCCGCGCGAAGATATCTCGCTGATCCCCGCCGAGTTGTTCCGTCCCGAGCAGGTGGTTTTCGATATCGTCTATACCCCGCTGGAAACGAAACTGCTGCGCGAGGCGAAAGCGCGCGGTCTGCGCATCATTCCCGGGGTGGAGATGTTCGTCAATCAGGCGGTATTGCAGTTCGAGCGCTTCACCGGCGTCGCCGCGCCGGTTGAGGTGATGCGACGAGTGGTGTTGGAACATTTACAGCGGTAAACGAAAGGTAAGCGTTCAGGTCCTCTGGCGCGCGAGCGTCCTCGCGAGCACTCCGGTGGTTTCGATACGACCCTCCGTAGTCTACTCAACCACCGGAGTGCTCGCGAGGACGCTCGCGCGCCAGAGGACCTGAACGCTTACTACGAAAGAAGCAAGGTGAAAATTCCGGAGTGACTTCTGCTATGAATATTGTACTCATTGGTTATCGCGGCACCGGCAAGAGCGCGGTGGGGGCGCTGGTGGGCGCCCGGCTGGGGATGCCGTGTCTCTCCGCGGATGCGAAGATCGTCGAAAAAGCCGGGATGCCCATCCCGGCCATCGTCGAACAGGTCGGCTGGCCGGGCTTCCGCGATATTGAGTCGGAAGTCGTGCGCGAATTGGCCCAGCTCGACCGGGTGATTCTCGACACCGGCGGCGGGGTGATCGAGCGCGAGGAGAATATCACCGTGCTGCGTGAATCCGGTGTGCTCATCTGGCTGCGCGCCTCGGTGGACAAGATCGTCTCCCGCATCCAGGGTGACACCGAACGCCCCTCGCTCACCGGCGGCAAATCCTTCACCGACGAAGTCGCCGAAGTCCTCGAACGCCGCACCCCCAAATACCGTGCCGCCGCCCAATTTGAGATCGATACCGATTTGTTGACGTTGGATGAGGTGGCGGAGCGGGCGGTGGGGATTTGGGAAACGTACAATCAACTCCACGAAAACTAACTAAATTTATAACCGCTTAAGTATTTCTGGCGCGCGAGCGTCCCCGCGAGCACTTCGGTGGTTGAGTAGACTACGGATGGTCGTATCAAAACCACCGGCGTGCTCGCGGGGAACCGATGTCGGAAACCAATCTCTGCTATAAGTTGGTGGCTACCGTGATTGTTTGGCCGGCGTGATGGCGGTATTGAAAGCAACCGTATGTTTGTATTGGCGGTGGGATGGGTATACTGGGGGCAGTCAGGGATGATTGCCCTCCCTGGGGGATGCTGTTGGTGGGGGGGATGCTGATCAGTATGGGGTTGGCGCGACTGGCGTCGGCTTCCAAACGGTGCCAAATTTATGGGGTGGTCGTAGTTAGTAGTAAAATATTTATTTGATATTAGCGATTTAATGTTTAGGCTGGCGGTTGAACGGGTACAATGTATTCTGTTGAACAATGAAGCCTCGTGCTTGCACCCACGGGGGGACGGCGGTCAACAG
>Ga0073936_10002986_pt1 | contig 24685 bp, 18 predicted proteins | sample AliMusrvi5mmetaG_FD_87041 | JGI IMG/M metagenome (GOLD analysis project Ga0073936, IMG submission 87041) | Freshwater lake bacterial and archeal communities from Alinen Mustajarvi, Finland, to study Microbial Dark Matter (Phase II) - Alinen... | ecosystem: Environmental > Aquatic > Freshwater >... | reverse complement strand
GAAATGCATCTTCACGCCGTTGGCATAGGCACACTGGATGTCCCAGCGGCGGGTGGTGTCGAAGAGTTCGGTTTTGTCAGTCGGAAATTCGCCGCTGCCTTCGTAGGTCACCGGGCCGCTGGCGTCCATGGCGAGGCCCCACTGGGCGATGTCGAGCGGATGGGCGCCCCAACCGGCGATGAAGCCCAGCGCGGTGTTGCGGCAGTGCCAGGCGCCGAGGCAGGAGACGCGTTCCGACTGATAGGGATACTTGACCGCCGGGCCGGTCCACAAGTCGTAGTCGAAGCCGGCGGGCACGGGCTCCTCGCGCAACACGGCGTGGCGCTCCGGTTCGATGCCCGAGCACCAGGCATCGACGCTTTTGATGTTGCCGATGTAGCCGTTGAGCACCAGATCGCAAGCCTGGCGGAACTGGCGCGCCGAGCGTTGCTGCGTGCCGTATTGGAAAATGACCTTGTTCCTGGTGATTTCGTCGCGCAATTTCCACGCCCAGGTCATCGCCACGCCGAGGGGTTTTTCCACATACATGTCCTTGTGGTTGCGTGCGGCCAGAAAGGCGACCGGAACATGCCAGTGGTCGGGCGTGAAGACGGCCACCCCATCGATGTCCTTGCGCTCGATGATCTCGCGGAAGTCGCGGTACGGCTTGCAGACATCGGTGTGGTATTTCTCGTTGAGGCGTTTGGCATAGGCCGCCGCACGATCGGCGAACGGATCGCAGGTGGCCACAAAGCGCACGCCGCTATACGGATCGTTGGTGAGCACCACATCCTCGGCGCGTTCGCCGCAGCCGATGACGGCGATGTTGAGCAAGTTGCTAGGCGCCGCGGCCCCGAACAAGCGGGCGGACGGCAGGATCATGGGAGCGGTGACGGCAGCGGCGGCCCCGGTGAGGAACGTGCGGCGGCCCAGCGTGGGGTTGAATGAATGGCTCATGATGGGTTTTGGGTGAATTTGGCTTTGGCGTCCGAGGGGGTGCCCAGTGGATTACCGCGATGCAAGCCGGGGTTTTGCAAGCAGCCGGGCGTTTTTCCAAAGAAAAGAGAGGGCTGTGAGGGAGCGGGGGGAAGAAGAACCACAGATTACACATATTACACAGATGAAGATGAATTCAGGGATGGCTTCACCCAGCTCTGTCTTCAATCCGTGAAATCCGTGTAATCCTCTTCATCTGTGGTCATCTTCGTCCCGCCGTTCCATTTAAGCCCGAACCCTGAGGACCGGGGGTTTTCCCAAAAACGCTGTCACCCTCACTTCCCAAAGGTAGGCGGCACGAGCAGTCCTGCTGGCGCCGGGCGGATTTTTTTTGCGCGTGGTGCTTGACGGTGTCGCAAGCGCGCTGTACATGCAGCGCCATGTTCACCCGACCCGCAGCCGCCATTGTTCCGTTTTGTGCTTTCGCCTTCACTGCTCCCGCAGTCTTTGCGGACGGCCCATTCTACGGCGATCCGCCGGACGCAACCCATCCGTGGGCGCTGCATGACATGAATCGGCCGCAACCGCCACGCGTCACGCCGGGTACTTTCAGCACGCCCGAACAACCCGGCCGGCCGCCCTCCGATCCTATCGTTCTCTTAGATGGCACCGCCGCCATGCTGGCCAAATGGGAGGCAGACAAAAATCCCCCCGAGCCGACCAAGTGGGTCGTCAAGGACGGCACCTTGCAGTGCGTGCCGGGATCCGGCTACATCCGCACCAAGGAGGAATTCGGCGATTGCCAGCTCCACGTCGAGTGGGCCGCCCCCACCCCGGTGCAGGGTAACAGCCAGGGTCGCGGCAACAGCGGCGTTTTCCTCATGGGCCAGACCGAGGTCCAGGTGCTCGACAACTATGACAATCCGACTTATGCCGACGGTTTTGCCGGCTCGGTGTATGGTGTCAACCCGCCGTATGCCAACGCGTTGCACAAGCCCGGCGAATGGCAGATCTATGATATCATTTTCCGGCGGCCCATTTTCAAGGACGGCAAGATGCTCGACGGCGGCCGCTACACCGTGATGATGAATGGCGTGGTGATCCAGGACGCAACCCCGCTGGAAGGCGGTGGCGGTCACAAGGCCCGCAGCCACGACCATCCCATGCCCGACAAGGGGCCGCTCAAGCTGCAGGACCACGGCAACCCGGTGCGCTATCGCAACATTTGGTATCGGCCGCTGCCGGCGCGTGCCGTCGATGGCGGCGACATGGGTGCGATGACCCCCGAGGCTGCCACCGCCAAGAAACAACAACTTGCCAAGACCATCCGCGAGGATGCCGCCAAGCTGCAGGGCCTGCCCAAGCTGCGGCGCCAGATGGAGTCGCTGTGCTATGCGCCGGACGCCGCCACCCTAACGGAAGTCGAGGCCGGCCTCACCGCCTGGATTGCCACTGTGAAGCAGACGCCAGCCGGCGGCATGGAGGCCAAGAAGAACGAGATCATGCAGATGCGCGAGGCGGTTGACTACATGATGCACTTCAAGTTCCTCCCCGACGGGTCCACGGCTAAGCCGGAGATCGACAAGATCGTCCAGGACAACGGCTGGAATAAGTAAGGCACAGGGAAGCGCCCGCAGGTCCGCATGTCAGTTAGACAACCAATCAAACCGGTAGAGTTATGCAAAAGATCGAGCAATTGAAGACGGTGAAATTCTACAGCGGCGAGGTGACGCCACTGGAAATGCACAAGGTGCGGGTGGTGCAGAAGCTAACGCTCCTGCCGATAGAAGAGCGCAAGGAGGCGATCTTTGGCGCGGGCTTCAACACGTTCCTGCTGCACAACAAGGATGTCTATCTCGACATGCTGACCGATTCGGGGACCAACGCGATGAGCGACAACCAGGTCGCGGCCATGAGTGTTGCGGACGATTCGTATGCGGGGTCCGCCAGTTATTACAAACTCGAAAAGGCCATCAGGGACGTGTTCAACCAGCAATACTTCCTGCCGGTGCACCAGGGGCGCGCGGCGGAACACATCATTTCCAAGGTGTATGTGCGGCCGGGCAAGGTCATTCCGATGAACTACCATTTCACCACCACCAAGGCCCACCTCGAGATGGCCGGCGGCGTGGTCGAGGAGATCTACACCGACGAAGCGCTGAAGATCAAGAGCACGTTCCCCTTCAAGGGCAACATGGATATCGGCAAGCTCAAGCAGGTGATCGCCAAATGGGGCGCGGAAAACGTCGCATTCATCCGCTTTGAGGCCGGCACCAATCTGATTGGCGGGCAGCCGTTCTCGATGCAAAACCTGCGCGAGGCGTCGGCAGTCGCCAAGGCCCACGGCATCAAGTTGTTGATGGATACCAGCTTGATCAATGAGAATCTCTATTTCATCAAGACCCGCGAGCAGGGCTATCAGGACAAGCCGCTCAAGGAGATCCTGCACGAGATGCTCAGTTATACCGACTTCTCATACTTCTCGGGGCGCAAGGTGACTTGCACGCGTGGCGGTGGCATTTGCACCAACAACCACGACATCTACATGCAGATGCGCGACCTGGTGCCGCTGTTCGAGGGCTTCCTCACCTACGGCGGCATGAGCGTGCGCGAAATCGAGGCGATGGCCGTCGGGCTGTATGAGACGCTCGATTTCGACGTGATCAGCCATTCGCCGACGTTCATCAAGTATCTGGTCGATTCGCTCGAGCGCCGCGGCATCCCGGTCATCACTCCGGCCGGTGGTCTGGGCTGCCATCTGGACGCGCGTGGGTTTCTCGCCCACATTCCCCAAACCCAGTATCCGGCGGGAGCGCTCGCGGCCGCCATGTACATTGCCTCCGGGGCCCGCGGCATGGAGCGCGGCACCATCTCGAGTGTGCGCGACGCCAACGGCAACGATGTGCTCGCCGATGTGGAATTGCTCCGCCTGGCTTTCCCGCGCCGGGTCTTCACCCTGTCACAAGTCAAGTATGTCGAAGACCGCACCCAATGGCTCCATGACAACCGCCATCTCGTCGGCGGCCTCGAGTGGACCGAGGAGCCTCCGGTGCTGCGCTTCTTCGTCGGCAAACTCAAACCGATCGGCGATTGGGTCGATCGACTCGTCGCCAAGTTCCGGCTGGATTTCGGGGATAGCCTGTGAGGCGGACAGCTCACTCCAGCATCTCGCGCGTGACGGTGTAATTGGCGGCGCAGCGCGGGCATTGGACGGTGATGGAGGCGGCGCCATGGAAGAGTTCGTCGAGGCGGTTCTGCCAACCGCCGAGCACCGGGAGGATGCGCTCGATGCTACAGCCGCAATGGAAGCGGAAGCGGCGGGTTTCCAACAGAGTGGTCTCCTCCCGCGCTGTGATGTTAGAGACGGCGGCCGCATCAAGCGCGGCCAGCCACGCCAGGTCACAGTCCGGCTGGGCGGCCACCAGCGCGAAGGATTCATCCGCGAGGCGGAAGGCGCGGGCGGGACGCTGCTCGGATTGCTCGTAGAACTGGCCGAGCCAGCCCACCGCATCGGTGCCGTCCACTTCGACGCTGGAGAGGCGCGGCGCGACTCCCTCAATGCTGGTGGTCTGCGAGTAGAAGAAGTTGCGGTCGGGCTCGCGCACGCCTTCGGTGAAGATGCGGCCGGTGACCGCTTCGGCTAGGGAGCCGCCGGTGACAAACAGGTTGATGCGCGGCGCGCGCAGGTTGACGGTCCAGGCGATGGTTTCGGCCCACGGGCGGGCGACGAGGTGCAAGCTGAGGATGGCCAGCGCGTCCTTGAGCATTTGGTCCAGCTCGCCGGGCGGGCGGATGGCGTGCTGCATGAGGTGCAGATAGTAGTCGATGTAAAGCGGCGTGAACTGCCCGCGCACCAGCAGGGCGTTGCGATGGCGCACGAAGATGGATTCGATGGTGGTGAAGTCTTCCGGGGATTGCATGATGGTGTACTGCGGAGTCCGCGGGTCGGACTCTAAAACGTTAGACAGTTTGATATTACCACTGAAGCCACTGAGTCCCACTGAGGACACTGATTTTTCATATATTCAGTGGTTTCAGCGGTTCTCAGTGTAATCAGTGGTTTTCTTTGTCCGACCACGTGGGACTCTCCATGTGTCGGCTAAACCAAGGATCGGTGAGCAACCCGGCTAGGCGCCGGGCAGTTCGATGAAGCCTTCGAGTTTGCGGATGCGCGTGGGGTGGCGCATCTTGCGCAGCGCCTTGGCCTCGATCTGGCGGATGCGCTCGCGCGTCACCTGGAATTGGCGGCCGACTTCCTCCAGGGTGCGGCTGTATCCGTCCTTGAGGCCGAAGCGTTGTTCGAGCACCTCGCGTTCGCGTTCGGTCAGCGTGTCTAGCACGTCCTTGATCTTGTCCTTGAGCATCGAGAAGCCGGCCTCTTCCATCGGATTGTCGGCGGACTTGTCCTCGATGAAATCTCCAAACGAGGTGTCGTCGGAATCGCCGACGGGCGCTTGCAGCGAGATGGGTTGCTGGGCCATCTTGAGCACGGCGCGCACGCGTTCGACGGGCAGGTGGATTTCCTCGGCGATTTCCTCGGGCGAGGGCTCGCGGCCGTATTCCTGCACCAACTGCTTTTGCACGCGCATCAGCTTGTTGATTGTCTCGATCATGTGCACGGGGATGCGGATGGTGCGCGCCTGGTCGGCGATGGAGCGGGTGATGGCCTGGCGAATCCACCAGGTGGCATAGGTCGAGAACTTGTAGCCGCGGCGGTACTCGAATTTCTCGACGGCCTTCATCAGGCCCATGTTGCCCTCCTGGATGAGGTCGAGGAACGAGAGGCCGCGGTTGGTGTATTTCTTGGCGATGGAGATGACCAGGCGGAGGTTGGCCTCGACCATTTCGGTTTTGGCGCGCAGCGCTTCCTTGAGCCAGTGGCGGAGGAGTTTGTAGGCCTCGTTGAACGATTCGGTGGTATGCCACGAGCGTTGCTGGAGTTCGCGCAGTTTGGTGACGAATTCCTTGTCGTTGGCATCCGCCTCGACCCTGCGGTTGTATTTCAAGAACTTCTGCTGATAGTCATCGACCTGCTCGCAGAAGTCCTCGATGACCTTCTGTTTGTAATAGAAGCGGGTATAGTGGCGGTTGAGGGTCTGGATGTTTTTCTCGAACTCCTCTTCGAGTTTCTTCCTGCCGCGCGGGCTCTTGGACGAGAGTTGGCGGAAATAGTCGTCGTTTTCCTGATGGAGTTGTTTGAGGTGTTCACAGAGTTTGGGCAGACCCTTCATGTAGCGTTCGCGCGACTCGATCTTCTTGTCAAGGATCACGCGGTCGAAGCGTTCCTTGCCCTTGACGAGCTTGTCGGCAAGTTCAATGTAGGAATCCGCCACGAAACCAAACAGGTTGAGATGGCGCGCGACTTCGGTTTCGGCGTCCTCGATGCGCTTAGATATCTCCACTTCCTGCTCGCGGGTGAGCAAGGCCACCTGGCCCATTTGCTTGAGATACATCCGCACCGGGTCGTCGAGAATGTCGAGTTTCTGGTCGCCCTTGGAGTCATCGTCATCGCCGTCGGACTCGTCGCGTTTCTTGTCCTTGTAGCGGTCCACCTCGGAGGCATCGATGACATCAAACTCCATCTGGCGCAGCCGGTCCATGATGGCCTCGACGTCTTCCGGATCGACCAGGTCGTTGGGCAGGATTTCGTTGATGTCGTCATAGGTGAGATAATCCTGTTCCTTGGCGAGCTTGATGAGTTCGCGGATCTTCTCCTGGATTTCCGGGGTGTCGATGCGGCGTTTGGCGTGAGCGGCGGCGTGTTTGGCGGGAGGTTTGGCGTCCTTGGCCTCGGGTTTGGAACCGGGCGCGGCTTTCTTGGCAGCGGCAGCCTTGTGGCTCCTCGCCGGTTTGGCCGGAGTGGCGGCCACCTTGGTCGGGGCGTGTGCGAGCGGTGCGGCGGGGACTGTGGTCTCGCCAGCAGGTGCGGCGGAGGCGGCCGCATTCGCGGGTCCTTCCGCAGCGGCTTGCGGCACGCTCGGTGTGGCAGCAACCCGGGTGGCGGACGCCTCGCTTGCGGGCTCGTGGGACTTGTGGGGTTCAGCGGATTCCGGATTGGCCATCGCTGGCGTTGGCACGGCGTGTTTGAGCTGGGCTTTCACGGGATTGGCTGCGGGTGTGGGTGTGGCTGGCTGCGCTGCGGGCTGGTCTGCTGCGGCGCCAGAGGCTTCCGGCTGGGGTTGCATGGCCTCCAATCCGCCCGCCAACCCCGCGTAAGAACCCGCCTGGTCAACGGATTCCGAATGCGGGTCGATGTCAAATGCCCCGCTGTCGGGAATGTCGTTATGGCTGGTTGTGGAGGCGATGGTGGTCAACATGGAATCGGGATAAAGAAGGCGCTGGGCTCCGCAATTAGGCTACAATTCACCCATTATGGGGCAACGCCGGCATGCCGTGAGCGAAGGGAATGAAAGTGCCTAACCGGAACGGGTCAAGTTTTTTTTGCAAATTTCTTTGCGACCTGTGACTCTGGGGGGCACAGGAAACGGGCGGCGGGTGACGGATTTTGAGATTTGCGGTTTTCAATTGGCGGCGGGAGGGTTACGACACGGGTTGTTCCGCCGTGGATTCACCCTAGAGAGCCACAGCGAGCCGCACAAATGCCATGCCCCGTATCCCCGAAGAGCCCAAGCCGAGACGTCCCGCCTATTTCTGGTGGTTGCTGGCCAACGCGTTGGCGATGTGCATTGCCTATATCAGTTTGAAGCTATGCCCGCAAATGTTCCAAAACATTGAGGTGCCTAGGAACTACGAGATTCTGCGCAAGCTGCATCGGCTGCCGGTGCTGCAAGCCTACTCGGTGCTGGATGTGCCCAATGGCACCGGGCTGGGACCCAAGGAACTGAATCAGAAGTTTTTCGGTTGGTCGGGCAAGGACCTGGAGCGATTCAACGGCTTGCTGATGCGCAATTATCTGACGAATTTCGCGCATCCCTTGTTGCTGACCTATATCGAAGGGGACTATCAAGTGTCGAGGGTGCGGGCGCTGGACGCGGCGGATTTCTTCAATCCGGGTTTTGTGATTCGGGCACAGGCGCTGCTCAAGCCCGATGAGTTTTCAGCACCGGCGCCCTATCCGGTGCACATTGAGTACATGTTTCCGACGGCGGACGTGGCGGCGGCTGCCTATTTCAAGTACGGGGATGTGCTGGGAGTGAAAAAGAGCCCGAACTGTGCCGCCGTGGTGCATGTGGGGAAACTCACGGTGGATGGCGAATCGGTGCTCCTGCTCACGGTGATCCCGATCACCTACGGGCCCTATCAGATCGGCTCGGTCCGCTCGTTCGACACCAAGCCGCCCGCGCTGTTGCGCCCGGGCGCCGCGTTCCCGATGTTCGGCAACTGAGTGCCGACAAGGCATTCGGCCGATTGCTGCAACAAGTGGGCCGCGCACGGCGTACCTGCCGTCACCCGTCACCGATCCCAGCCCCATGCAACCATGGCACATCAACGACCCATCACCCAACATTGCCTAACAAGAGTGGCGATGCTGGGCGCATTCGGCATGGCCGCCGCAGCCGCAGCCCCGCCGCTGGCGCCGCTCGTGACTGTGGATTACCCGCGGCTGGTGGCGGCGGCGGACATTCATTACGATGGGCCGATTGGCAAACCCTGTTACGGCATGCCGATTGGCACCGGCACGATGGACAGCCTGGTTTGGAACAAGGGCAATAGCGCGCTGGGATTCCAGATCAACCGGGCTGATGTGTTCGGATATAACAGCGCCATGACGGGTGTGAGCGGAAACGCGTTCGACGATGGGGATGTCACCAAGCTGTCATCGGACTTCGGGTGTGCCTGCGCATTTGTCACGATTGACGTGGGAGGAAATCCATTCACTGCGGCAACGACACATCACCTGTCACTCTATGATGGCAAGCTGACGGTTGCGGGCGAAGGGGTGGGCGCCGAAATCCTAGCCGGAGTGGATGCGGACGCGTTCGTGGTGAGGATCAAGGACAGCCGCAGCGTGCCGCAGGCGATCCGGGTTGACCTGACCCTGTTGCAAAAGGCCGGGGTCAACAAGCGCCCGCCTTTCGTCAGCCAGGATCTGACAAAGCTGGGAGAGACCGCCGAATCGCTGTTGGCCAAGGGGGCCGTCAAGCAGCACTATTCAACATTGGCCAACGGTTCGCAAGGCACGCAACTCTGGCTCACCCAGAGATATGATCAGGAAGCCGCCACCGAATTCCGCGAGTTCGATCACTATTGCGGTGCCAGCGTGGTCATCGATGTCGCCGGCCGCAGTGCTGCGCTATCCAAGCCGAACCCCGAGACGTTCAGTCTAACCATGCCTGCCGCTGCCGGCGAGATATTGGTGTATATCGCGAGTGCCGCCACCCTGAACAAGAAGGTCGGTGTGGAGCAGGTGCTCAGGCAGGCCAGGGATCGAGTGGCCGGGGTCAAAGCGGCGGGCTATGACAAGATGGATCGAGCCAACCAGGCCTGGTGGAGGGAGTTCTGGGCGAAATCTTATGTCTGGCTGCCTGGGGAGGATGCCACCTCCTCGATTGCGAACCGATGGTATTACTACCTGTATTTGTCCGCGATATGCCAGCGCGGGGAGTATCCGGCAAGTTTCAAAGGAAACCTCTGGAGCGTCAGCGGCAATAACTTCGCGTGGGGATCGATGTATTGGGGCTTCAACGAGGAGCCGATGCAACACTCATACGAAGCCGCCAATCACGGCGAGTTGCAGGACGCCACCTTGAGGATGCACCTGAGAAACTACGACAACTACAAGACCCTGGCCCGGCAGCAGTGGATCGGCAAGGACACCGAGGCGATTTTCATCGAGGAAACCCGGCCGTTCAACGGCCCGGAGAAAGTTCCTGATAGCATATCCAGGGATTTGTTGGCATGCACCACTCCGGATGGCCCCGGTCCCGTGTCGCCCGCGCTTGCTTTGTTCGGACTGGTCCGCCATGAACACATGTCGCGCTGGCAGTTGCCCTCCGGCTACACTGGCCTGACCACCATCAACGCGGCCGAAAAAGCCGAGCACTTCTGGGATCGTTACCAATACACGCTGGATCCCAACACCCTCAAGCAGTCCTACAGGATGATCAAGGGCGCGGCGGAGTTCTATCGGAATAGTCCCCACTTGAAACTCGAGGCGGACGGATTCTATCATCATTACAAGAGCAACATCCACGAACACATTTATGGTGCCAAGGATACGGTTTGTGATCTGACCTTCATCCGCGGCGTCATGACCGCGGCCATCAAGGCCGCAGTGGTGTTGAATGTGGACAAGCCGCTCCGAGGGGACTGGCAGAACATCCTCGACAAGCTGGCGCCCTTTGCGCTGAGCAGCGATGCCGATGCCGTCGGTGTGCTGGACCACAGCCCCGACAAGCCGACCTGGGCGCAGGCCAAGCGGCCGGTGATCAACGGTCCGGGCGATGGCGTGTGGGGGGCGGAGAGTCCGCGGCTGCGAATGTTGGAAAACTTCGACGTGCTCACCTTGGAGACTCTTGAGCAAGCGAGGGAGTTGCTGAAGACCCGGCCGACTGACAAGCGGGCCTTGAAAGCGGTCGAGGATTGGAAGCTGGCTAACAACACCTTTGAGAGGCACCCGGGGTATCGCTTGAATCTGGAGGGCTTGGACTGGAAGGGCAACAAATCCGAGAACACATACGGGTATGAAGGCGGGAAATTCATCCTTGATGCCGCAACCCTCGGGCGGCGTGAGTTCAACGCCATCCTGGCAAGCGAGGATCGCAGCTTGAATCTGCAACTCGGTCCGAGTGCCAACCGGATTCGACACTCGGTGAATTACGACCAGATGCAAGGCTTCGGCATGCTCAGTGCCGGCCTGCAAAAGGGGCTCCTGCAGAGCGTTGCTCCGGATGCCGGCGGCGATCCGGTGATCCGGGTGTTCCCGGCCTGGGATGTTGCAAAGCCGGCGTTTTTCCGCCTGCTGGCCAAGGGCGGGTTCCTGGTTGCAGCCGCGGCGAAGAACGGGGCTGTTAGGCATGTCGAGATCGTTTCCCAGTTGGGCGGCACCTGCCGCATCCGCAACCCGTGGCCGGAGGATGAAATCGATTTCTACCGGAATGGCGTGAAGGCAAATGACTGCACCGTGACGGCGCAAACCCTGGTGACTTTCGGCACCAAAAAGGGAGAGAACATCCGAATCGTCAAGCGCGGTGTGAATCCGGATGCCCTGAAGGACGCCATCGGGCGATGAACGAAGTACCGGACAATATCACAATCGAAACGAAAGGCAATCACCAATGAGATCTGAGGCAATTGGACAGTACGCGGCCATCGCCCTGTTGCTGGAATGCCAGGGTACGCCGGGGGAAGCCGCCGAATCGCAAGCCGGTTCATCCATGACCACGACGGACTTCGCCAGGTATCTCGTTCCCATTGATTTGCATTTCACCAAGCCCACAAAGCCAATGGAAGGCGTTCCGCTGGGCAACGGCAAAATGGGAACCCTGGTCTGGATTGACGGGTCGGGCTCCAAGCTGCAGTTCAATTTCGGCCGGCCGGATGTCTTCTACGTGGGCAGCGCAACGTCCACTTGGAGCAACAAAGGCCACACCGACGGCAACTCCAAGGTCGGACATGTCGATATCGGTTTTCAAGGAAGTCCCTTTGCCAGCACCTGCAATCAGGACCTTCACGCCTATGCCGGCTATGAGAGCGTGCAGGGTGCCGATGTCAGCGCGCGAATCGTCCCATGGGTACGATCATGAGGTCCGTAACAGCTCTGTCGAGCCATGAATATATGCGGGACAGTTTGTGAGCTGGAATGCTCCCGCACGGGATCAGCATCTCACAAGGCCGCAACTAGTCCGGCAAACCGCGTCCGGGCATCTTTTTCGTATTCCGGCAACTTACGGTTCCACATCCGCAACCAAACCCCAAAGCACAGAAAAGCGAGAGCAGGGTTCGACAGAGCCCTCCGCTTCCTCTGCGTGCTCCTGTTCAAGAACCTGGATTCCAACAATTTGAACGGCAGGAAGCAGAGGGGCTGAAGCAAAGAGTTGTCGTTGCTTGTGTCGATCCACAGTCGCTGCGACGGTCACAGACCGCCGCTACAATTCCACGAACCGCGGTCCCTGCGAATTCCGCTCGTGGTGCATACGCGAAGCTGCGCGGCGGGTTGTTTGAATCCCCTAACTCAAACGATGCATTCAACCAATACCCGAAACGAATCGCGGCAGTTATGTTACACGCGAAATCGGCGAGCCGCATGACGCATTCCGACCGGAAGATGACCCGCTGAATTGCCCGCATTCCATGCTCATGGCTAACCTGTTACGCACGCATCGCAGCAATGACCACCAACCGGCCCTGGCGGTGTTTGCGGCGCTTGGTGCCATCTGGGTGTTGGTGCTGGTGGTGCTGGGGGCGTTCACGACGAGCATTGGGGCGGGGATGGTATTCCGCGACTGGCCGCTTTCAAATGGATCACTGAATCCCGTCGGCTGGCTCGACAATGTGGCCATGTTCGCCGAGCACGCGCACCGCCTCAGTGCGTCGGTGATGAGTCTGGTCACGATTGTTCTGGCGGTTTGGCTGTGGCATGGCGAGGCCCGCGCGTGGCTGCGCAAGCTGGGATATTTCGCGGTGGCGCTGGTGCTGGTGCAGGCGCTTGTCGGCGGGTTGCGCGTGTTGCTCGATCCATACCAGGTTGAATGGGTGAACACGAGCAGCGGCCGGTTGTTCGCGATGCTGCATGCCGGTCTGGCGCAGATGTTCGTGTGTGTGCTGATCGCCATCGCGGTGGCATGTTCCCGTGCCTGGCGCAGGGGCGGCGTTGCCACCTGCGCGGCGCTGCGACATGTCGGGGTCGGGTGTTGCATGCTGCTGTTTGTGCAACTGGCGGTGGCCGCAGTCATGCGGCACAGTGGCGCGGGCCTCGCGATCGCCACCTTTCCGTTTTCCGGCGCTGAGGGCCGTTGGCTGCCGCCGGATTGGGACTTCCGCGTGGGCATTCATTTTGCCCACCGGCTGCTGGCGCTGCCGATTGCCGTGGCAAGCGGGTGGTTCTGCCTCATGATCTTTCGCAACTCCGCAACCTCGTGGGCCATGCGTTGGGGCGCGGCGGTTCTGATCGGGCTGCTGACACTGCAAATCCTGCTAGGCGCGTCAGTCATCTGGACCCGGCGCTCCGCCGAAATCACCACCGGACATGTGCTCATTGGCGCAATGACCCTGGCGATGACGTTTTGGCTGACGTGGGTCACGCACCGTGATGTCATCGAAGGGAGCAACCCACCATGAGCCAGCTCATTGCGCCCACGTCGAGGTTGTCCGATTACATCGAACTCACGAAGCCACGCTTGAGCCTGCTGTCGGTGATGACGGCGCTGGTCGCTTATGTGGCCGCGCGTCCGCCGTGGGATGTTTGGATCCTGTTGCTGCTTGCGTTGGGCACGACGCTTGCGGCAGGAGGAGTGGCGGCACTCAACCAATGGATCGAGTATGACACCGACGCTTTGATGAAACGCACGGCCGGCCGGCCGATCCCTGCCGGCAAAGTCACCCGGCGTGCCGCCCTGATGCTGGGAGCGCTGATGTGTGTGAGTTCGCTGGTTGTGCTATATACGCTGGTACGCCCGCTGGCCGCGCTGATTACCGTGGTGACGATATTGTGGTATCTTGGCTGGTACACCCCGGCAAAGCGCTGGTCACGGTGGAGCACGGAAATTGGTGCCGCCGCGGGTGCCTTTCCGCCGTTGATTGGCTGGGCCGCGGGTGAAGGGCAGATGACGGCACTCGGCTGGATGATGTTCGGCATGCTGTTTTTCTGGCAGATGCCACATTTCATGGCGGTTGCCTGGACGTACCGCAAGGACTACTCCGCCGCGCATTTTCCCATCCTGCCGGTGCGTGACGCCAGCGGTGGCAAAGTCGCTCGCTGGGCATTGATCAACACCGTCGCGCTGGTCGTCATCAGCCTGCTGCCCTGGCTGTGGCGCTTCACCGGCTGGTTCTATCCGTTGGCCGCGGCCGGCGCCGGCGGCTGGCTGCTGTGGCGGACCATCGTCTTCCTGCAACCCGCAACGCGTGATGCCGCCGCGCGCAAGCTGTTCTTCGCGACAATCACCTATCTGCCGCTGGTGCTCGGCGCACTGGTGGCGGACCGACTATTGCTCGCATCATGAAGATCCACCACTTTCCGAGAAATCCCGACGATGGATGACAAAAGGACGAACATGCTGATATTTCCACTGGGCCCATGAATCAATTTGTCTGCGGCACTCCGGCAATTCTTGACATCCGTTCGCAAGGAGGTATCATATAGATTGGGACATCTCCAGGTTCGTTGAAACCAATTCCAAAACGATGGAAACCAAAGCCCCACAAAATAGCGGAAGGCAGCTGTTTTCAGCGTCTTCCAACGTGATTGTGAAATGGGTGATCGCGGTGCTCGCGGTGACATTGGTCACGGTTACCTATGCCGCCTACCGCGGTTACCGGTCCGACTGGTGGCAGGGACGCCACTTCGCCCCCGCACAACCGATCCTGTTCAGCCATCACCATCACACCGCAGAGCTACACATCGACTGTCGGTATTGCCACACATCCGTGGAAACCTCCGCGTTCGCGGGCATGCCAGCGACTGAAACCTGCCTGAGCTGTCACTCCGGCGTGTTCACTGACAGCCCGATGCTCGCACCGGTGATCAAGAGCGCCGTGTCTAACAAACCAATCGTCTGGAACCGCGTTTATGCGTTGCCGGGCTATGTCTATTTCAACCACAGCATCCACATCGCCAAGTGCATTGGCTGCACCACCTGCCACGGCGACATCGGCGAACAACGGCTCACCCGCAAGGCGCAGCCGCTCTACATGGGATGGTGCCTCGGATGCCACCGCGCGCCCGAACAATTCGTCCGGCGCCCGGAGGATGTCTTCTCCCCATCCGCGCCGGCAAAACCCCAGATCTCCGATGCACAGCGCCAGGACCTTGTCAGCCGCCTTGGGATCGGCGGCAAACATCTAACCGACTGCACCACATGCCATCGCTGACACCACACCCCGCCCCATCGTGGCGCTCGTTGGAGGAATTCGCGGGCACACCCGAATTCCGCCAACTGCTCGAAAACGAGTTTCCCAGGGGCGCCGCCTGGCTCGACGAGGTGGAGGCCGGCGCAACCGCCATGTCACGCCGCCGCTTCATCCAACTCATGGGTGCCTCGTTCGCGTTGGCGGGCCTGACCAACTGCGGCCGACCGCCGCGCGAGAAAATCGTGCCCTATGTCAGGCAACCGGAAAACGTGTTGCCTGGCCAGGCACTCTACTATGCCACCGCGTTGCCGTTCCGCGGCCACGCGCGCGGTGTGTTGGTGGCAAGCCATCTCGGCCGCCCCACCAAAATCGAGGGCAATCCGGACCACCCGTCAAGCCTCGGTGCCACCGATGCGGCGGCCCAGGCCGCGGTGCTCGACCTTTACGACCCGGACCGCGCCAGAACTGTTAGACATGGCGGCGTGGTGGCCACCTGGGATGCCTTCGATGACGCCCACCACCAGCGCCGCATCATGCATGCGGAAAAGCGCGGCCACGGCTATGCCATTTTGATCGAGCCGACCAGTTCACCGACCTTGCAACGTTTGCTCGCCGGGTTGCTGGCCGAGTTGCCTGAGGCGCGGATCTATCAGCACGCGGCGGTTCCTCCGGCAGCGCCGGCCGGGGAGGTTGATCTAACCAAGCCGGATCTGGTGGTGGCAGTCGATGATGACTTTCTCGCGGACCATCCCGAGAGCTTGCGTTTTGCCCGGCAGTTTGCCGCGCGGCGTCGGGCGGGTGGCGAGTTCAACCGTCTATATGTGATCGAGCCGACGCCGACGCTGACCGGGGCCATGGCCGATCATCGCCTGGCGGTGAAGCCATCGCGGATCGCCGCCATCTGCCGCGCGGCGCAAGGGGACACGGTCGAGCTCAATCCGCGGGAGGCGGCATTCGTCGGCTGCCTGCGCGACGATCTGGAAAAACGCGCCGGTCACGTGCTCGTTCGCGGCGTTGCTGCCGGCGGCTTGCTGGCCCATTCAACGGACGGCAATCCGGTGCCGCCGACGATGACCCATTTTCCGGGATTGGCCGCGCTCACCTCTGATCTAACGGAAAATCGGATTCAGACGCTTTTGATATTGGGAGGCAATCCGGCATACATGGCACCCGGCAATGTGGGCTTTGTCGCGGCGTTGAGCCACGCGGAATTCACCGCCCACCTCGGAACGCACGAGGATGAGACATCAGCGCTGTGCCAGTGGCATCTTCCCGCGGCGCACCTGCTAGAAGCGTGGGGCGACATCCGCGCCTATGACGGCACGCCGAGCATCCAGCAGCCGTTGATCGAGCCGCTCTATCAGGGACGCTCGGTCCTTGCGCTGCTCGCGCGGGACAAGGATGACTATGGGGTGATCCGCGAAACCTGGCGGCTGGCGGCTGACGGGCCCGATTTCGGCGCCCGCTGGGAAACCACCCTACACGATGGCTGGGCCGAGGCCCGAGCCTGGCAGTTCAAGGCCGCCATTCCGATGTTAGAAGCCGCGCCCCAAGCCAATCCAATCTCCGAGGAAGCGTCGGGCATTGAATTGGTGGTGCGGCCGGACCCGAGCGTGGGTGCCGGCGAACGGTCTAACAACGGATGGCTCCAGGAGCTGCCGCGGCCGTTCACCAAATTGGTGTGGGACAATGCCGCGCTGATTTCCCCGGCTCTGGCGAAGCGTCACGGCCTGGCTAACGGCGATGTGGTGATGCTCCAGCCAGGCGGCGTGCATGCACCCGTCTGGATCCTGCCCGGACAGGCCGACGACACGGTCACCGTGCACCTCGGCTATGGCCGCCGCGCGGCGGGCACCCTCGGCAACAATGTGGGTTTTGATATCTATCCGCTCATGGGACGCGAGCGCTCCGTCACTCTGGCGCCAACCGGAAAGCGCCACGAGCTGGTGAGCACCCAGCACCATTCGCTGATGGAGGGCCGCGACCTGATCTGGCGTCTCACAGCCAGAGAGGTGGCGGATGGCACGTTGCCCGAGCGCCCGCCCGCGGCACCCGATGTCACACTCTATCCAGACAAGAATGAACAACTCAACGGCCGCTATGCCTGGGCCATGAGCATCGACCTGAGCACCTGCATCGGTTGCAACGCCTGCGTCCTGGCCTGCCAGGCGGAAAACAATATCCAGGTCGTCGGCAAGCGCGAGGTCGCGCGGGGCCGCCACATGCACTGGCTGCGGATTGACCGCTACTTCGCCGGCGAAGATCCTGACCACCCGGACGCCGTGTTGCACCAGCCGGTGGCCTGCCAGCATTGCGAGCTGGCGCCGTGCGAGGTCGTGTGCCCGGTCGAAGCCACCGTCCACACCGCCGACGGGCTCAACGCGATGGTTTACAACCGCTGCGTCGGCACCCGCTACTGCTCTAACAACTGCCCGTACAAGGTCCGCCGCTTCAATTTCTTCGACTTCCGGACAAAAGGCGGGAAAGCCGACCCGCGCTCGTTGCAAGCCAACCCTGAGGTCACGGTCCGCGGGCGCGGCGTGATGGAGAAGTGCACCTACTGTGTTCAGCGCATCCAGAATGCCGTCATCAAGGCGGACAGGGAGAACCGCCGGGTAGGAGACGGCGAGATCCTCACCGCGTGCCAACAGGCATGCCCGGCGGAGGCGATTGTCTTCGGCGACCTCCGCACGCTCGACAGCAGGGTGGCGCAACTCCGCAAGGAACTGACAAGTTACGCCTTGTTAGGAGAACTCAATACCCGCCCACGAACCAGTTATCTGGCAAAAACCACCAATCCCCATGAATGACCCTGATCCAGCGGCAGTAGATTTGTTCGAGACGGCCCCGGCTGTCATCGCGCTCGACGACGCGGTGGCGGGCGCCGTTTTGGAGCGACCGCTGCGCCGCGGGTGGCTGGGCGGATTCCTCCTGGCATTCGCATTGCTGAACTTGCTGTTTGTGTCGGTCGGCTGGCTGTTCACGAAGGGCGTCGGCATTTGGGGCATTGACATCCCCGTGGCGTGGGGCTTTGCCATCATCAACTTCGTGTGGTGGATCGGGATTGGCCATGCCGGCACGTTCATCTCCGCGATCCTTCTGCTGCTCCATCAGGAGTGGCGCACCTCCATCAACCGCTTCACCGAGGCAATGACACTGTTCGCGGTGGCTTGCGCGGGTACGTTTCCGCTCCTGCACCTCGGCCGGCCGAAGTATTTCTACTGGCTCGCGCCTTACCCTAACACAATGGGCCTATGGCCGCAGTGGCGCAGCCCGCTGGTGTGGGATATCTTCGCGGTGTCCACCTACGCCACGGTTTCACTGGTGTTTTGGTATGTCGGGCTGGTGCCCGATTTGGGGGTGATGCGCGACCGCGCATACACCCGCGGCAAGCTCATCCGGGCGCGCTTGTTCGGGGTCTTCGCCCTCGGTTGGCGCGGCTCGGCGCGCCATTGGGAACACTATCATCGGGTCTATCTGATCCTGGCGGGCCTGGCCGCCCCACTGGTGATTTCCGTACACAGCATCGTGGGCATGGATTTCGCGGTGGGCGTGGTGCCGGGTTGGCATTCGACCATCTTCCCGCCGTTCTTCGTCGCGGGTGCGATCTACTCGGGCTTTGCGATGGTGCTCACGCTGTTGATTCCCGTGCGCAGCGCCTATAACCTCCAACCCTATATCACCGCGGTCCACCTCGACAAGGCCGCCAAAATCATGCTGGCCACCGGCACGATGGTATGGTTCGGCTATTATTGCGAACTGTTCATGTCATGGTATAGCGGCGACCAATACGAGCGGTTCCTCGCCTGGAACCGTGCCGCCGGTCCCTATGCCCCGGCATACTGGGCGCTCATTGCCTGCAACGTGGTGATCGTGCAGGCCCTCTGGTTGCGGTGGGTGCGGGCCAATCCGGCCGCGCTCTTTGTGGTGGCCATTTTCTGTAACATCGGCATGTGGTTGGAAAGATATGTCATCATCGTGGTGAGCCTGCACCGCGATTTCCTGCCCTCGTCCTGGGGCATGTATTATCCGACCTTCTGGGACCTGACGACGTTTGCCGGCACCCTGGGACTGTTTTTCACCCTGATCTTCCTGTTCATCCGCCTGGTCCCGATGATCAGCCTGTCGGAGATGCGCGAGGATTTGATAGAACAACGCCGGAAAGGAGGCGGCTCATGAATCCGATCCATGGATTACTGTTGCAGGTGAAGGGCCCGGACGAGCTGCTGGACGCGGCCAAACGAGCCGCCGCCAGTGGCATCACTCCGCTCGATGCCTTCTCGCCATATCCGGTCGAGGACCTGACAGAAGCGCTCGGGGTCGCGCCCTCGCGCCTGCCGTGGTGGATGCTGGCCTGCGGGGTGACCGGCGGCCTGACTGCGTTCGGGACGATGACCTTCGCCGCCGTCGTGCACTATCCCTTCAATGCCGGCGGACGCCCGTATTTCAGTTGGCCGTCGATGGTACCCATCACCTTCGAGCTATCGATTTTGTTCGCGGCGCTCGGCGGCGCCTTCGCACTGGCGGTGGTGAACCGTCTGCCGCGCTTGCATCATCCTGTGTTCAATGACCGCCGCTTCAGGGATGCGGCACAGGCGGGGTTCTTCCTGCTGCTGCCGGACACCGCAGAAGCCCGGGCGTTTCTCGAAACGCGCTACGCAGGGGCGTGGAAGGAGGTGGCGGAATGAAAGCCCGTTATGCCGCCGCCGCGTTTGCCTGCGGCCTGTTAGCATCGTGTACCGATGATGAGATGGCGAAGGTGCCACACTTCAAGCCCATGGAGCCGTCGGAACTGTTTGCCGACGGCACCTCGGCGCGCACTCCGCCGGCCGGCACTGTCGCGCGCGGCCAGTTGACCACCGATGTGGCGCTGAATTTCGGCCGCGACCCGGCCACTCGCAACGCCGTGGCAAAGTCGCCGCTGCCATTCACCGCAGAGCGTCTGGCGCGCGGCCGCGAGCTATTCAACATCCATTGTGCGGTGTGCCACGGTGCGGACGGCTATGGGCAAGGCATCGTGGTGCGCCGGGGATTCCCGCCGCCGCCATCCTATCATAGCGAGCGGCTGCGGGAGGTGCCGGACGGACATATTTTCGATGTGATAACCAACGGGTACGGCAAGATGTATCCCTACCGGTCACGAGTCAAGGTGGAGGACCGCTGGGCAATCGTGGGCTACATCCGCGCGTTGCAACGCGGCCAGCACGCCACCATCGAGGATGTCGGCGACGCCGCCGAGCGCGCGAAACTCGAACGGGAAGGGAGCGTGCCATGAACCCGCGCCGGCTCTATCAGATCTCCGGCGCCGCCGCGCTCATCGCACTGCTGGGGGCCGCGTTCTCACCGGCGGCCGCAGTGCGGGCCTATCATTTCGCGGTGCTTGTATGTTTGCAGCCGGCACTGGGCTGCCTGTTTCTCATCCTGATGCACCAAACTACCGGCGGCAGGTGGGGTGTGCGCATCATGCCGTCCTTGCTGGCCGGAATCCGGCTCATTCCATGGTGCATTCTCGCGCTCGTCCCGGTGTTGGTGTTCCTGCCCGCCGTCTATCATTGGGCAGGAAACCCGCAGGATGTCGGCGACCGGGCGCGCTTCCTCAACTGGCCGTTCTTCACGCTCCGCGCGGTTATCTATCTGCTCGTCTTCGGTGGTTTGGCGCTGGCGGTGCGCCGCGGTCGCAGGCCCGCCTCGGGCGGCCTGATTGTTTTCGCATTGATTGGATACTTCCTGGCGATCGATCTGGTCATGGCGATCGACCCGCAATGGTACTCCAGCGGCTTCCCCGTGGTGTTCATGGCCGGCCAGGCGCTCATGGCGCTGGCCATGGCCGTCACCGTATGCGCGAGCTACGCCACAGACAATGGCGAAAGGGAGCAACGCGCGATCTGGCGCGATCTGGGAAACCTGTTGCTCGCGATGGTTGTGTTCTGGAGTTATGTGGCCTTTACCCAGTTCCTGATCATCTGGACGGGCAATCTGCCGCGGGAAATCCAGTGGTATGCCCAGCGCGGCACGGGTGTCTGGCGTTGGGTGACGGCCTTTCTGGGGGTGTTCAATTTGTTCGCGCCGTTCTTTGTGTTGCTTTCGCGGGCGATCAAGGACCACCCCGAGCGTCTGCGCTGGGTTGCCGCGGCCCTCCTCGGCGGCCAGGTCGTCTATCTCTATTGGCTTGTCGCGCCATCAATGCCGGGTCGCGCGTCAGGATCACTGTGGCTCGATGCCGTGATGCTGGTGGCCGTCGCCACCCCGCTTGCAGGGCAACTCATCACTATCTATCAGAGGAGCGAAAGCCATGAATGAATCAAACCCACTTCCGCCGCGCGGCCTGTTGAACAGGCTCAGGAATGCGTGTCTTACCCTGCTGGGAAAGCTCCATGTCGGCAGGGTGGGTGCGGAGCGCGCGGACCAGCCCGAACCTCCGGAAGATGAATCCCGGCGGCGCGGCTTCGAGCTCGTCGATGCCAACACCATTCGAATCGCGCTGCTGTGTTTCGGCCTCGTGATTTTCGTGGCGCTGAGCATGGTTGGCGTCACAATAATCTATGACCAGCGATTCAAAACGCAAACCAATGCCTTTGGGTCAGGCTATCAGGGCGGGGCCAGCGCGCGCACCCCGATCGAGGAGACATGGAAAGCGCTCGACGCCGACAGCGCGGCACATCTCGGTGGTTACAGGTGGGTTGACAAAGAACGCGGAGAGGTACAAATTCCCATTGATCGGGCCATGGAACTGGTCCGGGAGAAACAGGAGGTTCATCCATGAAGGCGCTTCCTCTCATTCTATCGCTGCTATGGATTCATCCCGCGTTCGCTGGGGCCGCACAAATTGGGCCGCCGGATGTGGGCATCGACCAGCACATCGGAACCCAACTCCCGCTGGAACTGCCGTTCCGCGGCGATGCCGACAACCGCCAGCACCCGCTGGGTGACTTCTTCCGTGACGGCCGCCCGGCGATTTTGGTCATGGGCTACTTCGGCTGTCCGCAGCTTTGCACCGTGGTGATGAACGGCCTGGTCGAGTCGCTCACCGAACTCCAACCGCGGGTGGGACGCGATTTTGACGTGTTCTTCGTCAGCATCGACCCGCGTGAGACCGCCGAGCTGGGAGCGGCGAAAAAGCGCGGCTATGTCAAGCTCTACGGCAAACCCAGCACCGCCGATGGCTGGCATTTTCTAACTGGAGATGAGAAGTCGGTAGCCGGCCTCGCGCAGGCGGTGGGTTTCCGTTATCGTTATGATCCTCAAATCAACCAGTTCGCGCACGCCAGCGGGGTGGCGATCATCACTCCGAGCGGGCGGATTTCCCGCTATTTCTATGGCATTGAGTTTCCGGCGCCGGACCTGGCGGCCGCGCTGAGGCAGGCGGCTGACGAAAGGGAAGGCTACAAGGTGCCGGAACTTCTCCTCCTATGCTATCACTATAACCCGATCAGCGGGCGCTACGGCATGGCAATCTGGCGGACCATGCAAGGCGGGGCGCTGCTGACGTTGTGCGGCCTCGGGTTTTTCATCGTGCGCAGCCTGCGCCAGGAAAAGGAGGCGGCATCATGACCCTCGCACAGATACCGCTTTTCCCAGTTAGCGCCAGCGAGCATGCGACCCAGGTCGATTATCTGTTTCTCGGGCTGATGGCCGTCAGCGCCGGCGTCGTATTGCTGTTGACGTTCCTTATTTTGTTCAGCATCATGCGTTACCACGCGGGCTCCGCGGCGGACCGCACGCCGCCGCGAATCAACACCCGGAGGCTGGAAATCACCTGGACCGTTCTGCCGATGATCATTTTCACCGGGATCTTTGCCTGGGGCACGTCCCTCTTCCTGGACCGTGAGAAACCGGGTGAAACGCCGAAGGAAATCTATGTCATTGGGCGCCAATGGATGTGGGAAATCCGCTATCCGGACGGCCGGCGCGAACACGACCGCCTGCATGTCACGCTCGGTGAGCCGGTGCGCCTGATCATGACGTCCGAGGATGTGATCCATAGTTTCTTCGTGCCGGCCTTGCGGGTGAAGCAGGACGTGGTGCCGGGCCGCTATGTCACGCTGTCATTCACGCCGAACCGCTGCGGCGAGTATCCGATTTATTGCGCCCAGTATTGTGGCACGGCGCATGCTGAGATGGTTGGAGTGCTGGACATCATGACGCCGGTGGATTATGCGGCCTGGCTTGCGGGTGGGGTTCCGCCGGATTCGCTGGCGGCCCAAGGACGGGCGCTCTTCGCGGAAAAGGGATGCGCCGGCTGCCACACACCGGGTGCCGCGGTGCATGCGCCGCGGCTTGAGGGACTGTTTGGCAAGCAGGTTCCTCTTGCCGACGGCAGGTTTGTGACGGCTGACGCCCAGTATATCCATGACTGCATTCTGCTTCCTCACCGAAACGTGCCAGCGGGCTATGAACCGATCATGCCGTCCTATCAGGGGCAGTTGCGGGAAACCGAGGTCATCGCCCTGGTGGAATATGTCAAATCCCTGCGGCCGCCCGCCGCCGACATGCGCGGGCCCGAGGTCGGGCGGCCTGACCCCGAAATGAAGCAAAAGGAAACCCCGGCCCCATGAATGAGAGTTATCTAACGGCAGGTGGCAACGGGTTCCGGTCGTGGCTTCTGACCAGGGACCACAAGCGGATTGCCATTCTCTATCTGATTTCGATCAGCGTGTTCTTCATGTTCGGGGGGGCGGCGGCGTCGATGATGCGGGCCCAGTTGGCGACGCCCAAGGGCGACGTGGTGACATCGGAGGTTTACAATCGGTTGTTCACTCTGCATGGCGTGATCATGGTGTGGTTTTTCCTCATTCCGTCGATCGTCACGGTGCTGGGCAATTTCCTGCTGCCGCTGATGATCGGAGCGAAAGACCTGGCGTTTCCGCGGCTCAACCTCGCGTCATGGTATATCTTCGTGCTGGGCGGGCTGCTGGCGCTCTACGCGATTCTGCTCGGCGGGGTGGACACCGGCTGGACATTCTATACCCCCTACAGCAGCACTTACTCCAACTCTTATGTCATCCTGATGGCAATGGGAGTCTTCATTGCGGGCTTTTCGTCCATCTTCACCGGTTTGAATTTCGTCGTAACCACCCACAAGATGCGCGCGCCGGGCTTGCATTGGTTCCGGCTTCCTCTGTTTGTTTGGGCGCTGTATTCGACCAGCGTCATCCTGGTGCTGGCGACCCCGGTGCTGGCGATCACGCTGGCGCTCGTGGCGCTGGAGCGCCTGATGGGGGTGGGCGTATTTGATCCCAAACTCGGCGGGGATCCGCTGCTGTTCCAGCATTTGTTCTGGTTTTATTCGCACCCGGCGGTGTACATCATGATCCTTCCGGGTTTCGGTGTGATCAGTGAGATCATCCCATGTTTTGCCCGCAAACAGATCTTCGGTTATCATTTCATTGCATTTGCCAGCATCTCCATCGCGGTGCTCGGGTTTGTGGTGTGGGGGCATCACATGTTCGTGAGCAGTCAGAGCCTGTATGCGGGAGTGGTGTTTTCGTTTCTCAGCTTCATCGTGGCGGTGCCCTCGGCGATCAAGGTGTTCAACTGGACGGCCACCCTGTACAAGGGCCGCATCGAGCTGGCCACGCCGATGCTTTATGCGCTCGGGTTCATCGGCTTGTTCACCATCGGCGGCCTGACCGGGTTGTTTCTGGCCACGCTGGCGGTTGACGTGCACCTGCACGACACATATTTCGTGATTGCCCATTTCCATTACATCATGGTGGGCGGCATGGTGATGGCCTATATCAGCGGGATGCATTTCTGGTTGCCGAAGATCACCGGCAGCATGTATCCGGAGATTTGTGGG
>Ga0073936_10002985_pt1 | contig 24685 bp, 15 predicted proteins | sample AliMusrvi5mmetaG_FD_87041 | JGI IMG/M metagenome (GOLD analysis project Ga0073936, IMG submission 87041) | Freshwater lake bacterial and archeal communities from Alinen Mustajarvi, Finland, to study Microbial Dark Matter (Phase II) - Alinen... | ecosystem: Environmental > Aquatic > Freshwater >... | reverse complement strand
TGTCGCTGGTGTACCAAAGAAGAACTTCGTCGAGAAAGATGAAGTTCTGCGTATGGTGCAGGATTTTTTTGGCAAGGCCGGCAGTCAACAGGCGAAAGGAGGATCCCTCACCGGGGGAATTGTGAAACACTTTAGCCGAAGTTTTAAGCGACTGGCTTCCGATGTTCCTGATCCGCGAGTGGCTTTTCCGGCCATTATAGCCATAAACCAGGTCAGCTCCTGAATTATTATAGACCCCGATAAGTTTTACAACCTCTGAAGGCGGGGTTTGCAGGTCGTCGTCAATGGTGATGATCACCTCCCCCCTGGCAAAACTGAATCCACAAAAGGTCGCGTTGTGCTGCCCGAAGTTTTTACTCAGCCTGATTGCCGTAATCTGTTCCGGAAATTGCTGTTTCAACCCGGCAATCACCTCCCAGCTATGGTCGGAACTGTTATCCTCGACAAAAACCACCTCAAACCGTTCCTGCTGCATGTCAAAAACCGACTTCAGCCCTGCAAACAGTTCTTCAAGAGAAGGTTCGCTGTTGAACACCGGAACCACGACGGAATATTTAACGGGAAGAACCATGCACGATTTACGATTTACGATTTACGATTTACGATTTACGATTTACAAATATGGTGCTACTAAGCCTTCACGTCACTCGTCACTCGTCACTTGTTTTCCTATTCCCCTCCCATGATGAGCGACGTTCCTGTGATCCATTTTGATGTGTCGGCCATGAAAAAGATGATGGCATGGGCAACGTCCGTTGCCTGGCCAATCCCCAGGGGATACCTGGCCAGGTAACGTTTCAGAGCCTCTTCCTGCATGTTTTTTTCCGACGGATTCGAGATCATGGGAGTGTCGACCAGCCCGGCCATGATGCAATTTGACCGGATCCCCCTGGAGACCATCTCAAGCGCAAGTGTTTTGGAATAGACTTCGAGCGCTGCCTTCGACCCGCTGTACAATGCCCCCCCGAAATAGGGATTTTTCGTGGCGATGGTCGACATGAACAAAATAGAGGCGCCATCGGCCAGTTTCTTTTTCCGCAGAATTTTGCTGGTGAGGTTTACAGGAACACAATAGTTGATTCCGAACATCAGGTCAATATCAGCCTGGGTGATGAATTTGGAAGGCAGCGGGCCAACGATGCCGGCACAATGGACGATTCCGTCAAGTTTAGGGAGATCGCTGATGAGGGCATCCATTCCAGATTCAAGGGTAAGATCCGTAACGCATAATGAATGACTTGAATCGTGACACGTGACGGGTGACGGGGAGGCTGGTTCGTCAGCCTTGTCACGTGTCACGTGTGACGCGTCATCACTTTGCCCAAGCTGGTCAAACGTTTCCTGCAACCTGCCCCGGTCCCGGCCGGTGATGTACAGTGTTGCTCCAAATTTAGCTGCAAGGATGGCGGCTGCCCGGCCGATGCCCGACGAGGCGCCCGTGACCAGGATCTTTTTTCCGGATAAAGAATATTCGCCGATCATACTTCAACCAAATCAGGAATACAAACAGAATCTGTTTCAACAATTGCTGAGCCCCATGAAAGTCCTACCCCGAAAGCAGAAAGCAACATTCGCTTTTTGCCCCTCTTTAAGGGCTCCTGCAGCGCGGCAATCATGGTAAGGGGAATCGAAGCGCCACTGGTGTTTCCGAAATCCCGGATGGAATAGGGCACTTTTTCCACCTCCAGTTTCAGCATTTTCCGCAGGGTTTCATTGATGAGGCGGTTGGCCTGGTGAAAAACGACAAAATCAATTGCCGCGAGTGATTCACCGGTGCCGGCAAGCAGTTTCTTAACATTTGGGACCACTTCGCGCAGGGTGAAGTTGAATACTTCAATCCCGTCAAGTTCGAGGTGCAGGTGCGAGCGATAAATTCCCTTCCCGATCTTTTTAATTTCAAACGACTGGCGCGACATGACATTCCGGGCACCCCCATCCCTGATTATTAGCGCCTTGTAACCCGACCCATCCGTTTGCAGGTTGAAATGCATCATCGGGGCATTTACCTGATATTCCAGTGCGGTAACGGTGCCTACATCGCCGAATAAGGGGTAAGTGCTTTTATCGCGGTAGCAGGTGGTGAGAGTGGAAATATCGCCCACCATCAGAAGTGCCTTTTTGATGGCGCCCGACTGCATCATCCCCCCAATGACGGAAAGCCCGTAAACGTAGCCGGAACAACCCAATCCAATATCAAAGGCCATGCAGGAATGGGGAAGCCCCAAACGGTCCTGTATGATACAGGCTGTTGTAGGAACAAGGTAATCGCGCGATTGCGAAACAAAGATCAGCAATTCGATTTCGGAACGATCCCATTTCAATTCGTCCAGCAATTTTTCTGCGGCAACCACGCATAAATCAGAGGTGGTGGTTCCCTTCAGGGCTACGCGGCGTGTTTCCACACCGATGTTTTTCACCAGCGATTCCCGTTCCCTGACTGAGATCCATTTATAATCGGCAGTGTGTTCCCGGTTTTCAGGAACAGCCGCTGAAATTCCGCTGATTTTTATCCCGGGAAGGGAAAAGAGGGCCATGGAGGATTTACGATTTACGATTTTCGATTTACGATTTTCGATTTTCGATCAGGGTGTAAATATCCTTCACGGATTTTGATTTGATCAGGTCGTCGGCCGATAAGGTAACATCATATTCGGTTTTAACCATGGCGATTAATATCAATGCGTTGATCGAATTCCATTCAAACGATTCCCTGAAATTACTTTCAGGTTTCAATATGCCGGGTTTAAGATCATCAAATTCATCCTCAATATGTTTAATAAACTCTTCAATGTTCATTTTCAACTGTTTTAGGAGAGCAAAGGTAAATAATTTTGCAATAACAGGATAAAAACTTAATTTGGCCCCCTGTTGCGCAACAACCCAATGAATGAATAAAACACAGCCAAGACTGCTGCTGATCAACCCCGCTAATTCTTACCGCAAGGGATACCTCCTGCGCCGGGAATCAAAACAGGCTCCGCTGGGATTGGGCATTGTCGCATCCCTGACCCCTCCCGGCTGGAACATTAAAATCCTGGACGAGAACTTCAGGGAGTTCCGCTACCGCGATGCTGACCTGGTTGGAATAACCGCGGTGACCGCTTCGGTAAACCGGGCCTATGAAATTGCAGCCTTGTACCGTGAAAAGGGGATTCCTGTCGTCCTGGGCGGGATCCATGCCTCCTCCATGCCCGAAGAGGCACTCAGGTATGTTGACTCGGTTGTGATCGGCGAAGCGGAAGGTTCATGGCCGAAACTGCTCGAAGATTTTGAGAACGGGAGGCTCCGTCAAATTTATACATCAGGATTATCTGACCTGAAAAACGCGTTGCCTGCGCGGCACGATCTTTTTCACCCGGGATATTATTTTGCATCCATTCAAACTTCGAGGGGATGCCCCATGGACTGCGAGTTCTGCTCGGTTCCCTCCTTCAACGGCAACAAGTACCGTTTGCGCGACCCGAAATCGGTCGTGGATGAAATCGCATCGGTTCCCCACTCCCTGCTCTATTTCGTAGATGACAACCTCATCGGTTACAACAAGAACGCGGAAGATCATGCAGCGGCCATTTTTGAGGGCATGATCCGCAGGAACCTGAAAAAAGAGTGGTTTGCCCAGACCTCCCTGAACATCATCGAAAAACCTGAACTCCTGAAACTTGCGAGGAAAAGCGGGTGCCGCATGCTGCTGATCGGGATCGAAGCGGAAAATGATGAAGCGCTGAAAGATTCCAACAAGAAAGTCAACCTGCGTCTGGGAGTTGATAATTATAAAAAAGCATTCCGCATGATCCACCGGCATGGGATCGCCGTGCTGGGGGCGTTTATTTACGGCATGGACAGCGATACCCCTGAAGCGTTGGAAAACCGCACCCGGTATATCCTGTCCAGCAGTGTGGATGTGACCCAGGCCAGCGTGATGACCCCTCTGCCCGGTACCAGGCTCTTTGAGAAGATCAAACAAGAAGGGAGACTGCTGTGCCGCGACTTTCCGAAGGATTGGCAGCACTTTCATTTCTCCGATGTGGTCTTCAATCCATGCCGGATGACCCCGAAGGAACTGGCTGAATCGACAAACCGGGCTTACCGTGAAATCTGCAGCATGAGCACCCTCCGAAAGAAATTTATCCGCACCTGGTGGAATACCCGGAGCCTGCGCAGTGCGGTGTGGGCATGGAATTCTAACCTGAACTACCGCAGCGTGGGGCTGGAAAAGCCGAGCGAATACCGGTACTGAAAGTGTGGAATGAAAACAATGCAGACAATGAAAACAATTCAAACAATGCAGACAATGCAGACAATGAAAACAATTCAGGAATGCAGGAATGCTGTAGCTTTGCATTTTGATTTTGCAATTTGAATTTTGAACTTATTTCATCCATGTCTGATAAACGGAAAACGCTGCTCCTGGTCAATCCTGCAAATAAAAGCGGGAGCGGGTTTATTGTCAACAAGGATACCCGATACCAGCCCCTGAGCCTGGGGATTATTGCTGCCTTAACACCACCTGACTGGAAAGTGAAGATCATCGATGAGAATTTTCGTCATTTCAGGTATTATGAGGCCGATTTTGTCGGTTTCACTGCATTCAGTTCAACAGTATCCCGGGCATATGAACTGGCAAAAATCTATCGCGACAAGGGAATTCCCACGGTGATCGGAGGGATTCATGCATCCATGTGCCCGGATGAGGCCGCCGGATTTGTTGATAGCGTCGTGGTCGGGGAGGCGGAAACGATCTGGCCCAAAGTAATCAGGGACTTTGAGAACAAGACTTTACAGCAGATATACCGGGGGGCGCTGAGCGACCTGATTGAGTCACCGAAACCCCGTCGGGAATTGTTTCACCCGGGGTATATCTTTGCCTCTGTCCAAACGACCCGTGGATGCCCGATGAACTGCGACTTTTGCTCTGTCACCGCCTTCAATGGCAGCCAGTACCGATACCGCCCCATCGGGGAAGTGATCAGCGAGATGGAAGAAATTCCCCAGAAAAATATTTTCATCCTGGACGACAACATCGTAGGAAACACCACCAAAGCCCAAACTCGGGCGATCGAACTTTTTAAGGCCATGATCGCCCGCGGGATCAGAAAAGAGTGGATCGGGCAGGCTTCTCTTAATGTGGCCGACAACGAGGATGTGCTGAAATATGCGGCAAAGAGCGGTTGCCGGATGTTGTTTATCGGCATTGAATCGGAACGCGAGGACCAGCTGATGGGAGCCAACAAGAGGCTCAATGTCAAAATGGGTGTAAATTCCTACGATGAGGTTTTCAGAAAGATGCACAAATACGGCATTGCGGTGATCGCCGGCTTCATTTTCGGATGGGAAAACGACACCATCGAACGGCTTGACCACCGAGTGAAATTCACCCGCGAATGCCAGGCCGATTCAATCCAGTCGACCCTGCTCACCCCTTTACCCGGCACCAGGCTTTTCGAACGGATGAAAAACGAAGGGCGACTGGTGATGAATAACTTCCCGGATGACTGGCAGCATTATGGTTATGAATCACTTGTGTTCAACCCCGCCACCATGGACCGGAAAGAGATGCAGGACTACATATTCAAGGGATTCGACAGAGTGTATCAACCGTCATTCCTGAAACGCAGGATGCTGAAAACCTGGTGGCGTACTGGTAGTTTTATCACGGCCTACTGGTCGTATATGAGCAACTGGAATTACCGCAGCATGGCCTTTGGGCACATTAAAAAACCCAAAAACTGGTTACTCGACTAACTCCATGAAACGGAAAACGCTTCTCCTCATCAACCCTGTAAGCCAGCTGCGGCCAGGGTTTCATATCAACAAGGTTACGCGGAACCAGCCTCTGAGTCTTGGGATCATCGCAGCGCTCACCCCATCGCACTGGAAGCTCAGGATCATCGATGAAAACTTCCGTAAATTCAGGTATTATGAAGCAGACCTGGTGGGGCTGACCGCATTCACCAGCACGGCACCAAGAGCATATGAAATCGCCGCCATTTATCGTGAGCGGGGCATCAAAACCATCATGGGCGGTATTCATGCGTCGATGGTTCCCGATGAAAGCATCCGGTTTGTCGATTCTGTCGTGCAGGGGGAAGCCGAACCTGTGTGGGCACAGGTGCTTGCGGATTTTGAATCGGACTCCCTGAAAAAGTTTTACAGGAGTTCATACGCCGGTGAGGTAAACCAACCGGAACCCCGCCGCGACCTTTTTCACCCCGGGTATATCTCCGCCAGCATTCAAACCACCCGGGGATGCCCGATGAATTGCAGTTTCTGCAGTGTTTCCGCATTCAACGGCCAGCATTACCGTTTTCGTCCCATCGGGGATGTGCTTGACGAACTTGAGAAAATCCCCCAGAAGTATATCCTGTTTGTGGATGACAACATCATCGGGCAGAACAGGGAATCAAAGGAACGGGCAAGGCAATTGTTTGAAGGGATTATCCGGCGGGGAATAAAAAAAATCTGGATATCACAGTCGTCGATCAATTTCGCCGATGATGAAGAATTGCTGAAACTCGCTTACCGCAGCGGTTGCCGGATGATTCTCCTCGGGATCGAGGCTGAGACGGACGACCAGTTGAAAGAGGCCAATAAAAAACTCAACCTGAGCCGGGGTGCCGCTACCTACCGGCAGGTGTTCAGGGCAATCCACAGGCAAGGCATCGGTATCATCGCAGCCTTGATTTTCGGGTGGGATTCAGATACCCCTGAAACGATCAGGGCGCGGACACGATTTGCTTTGAACTGCGGTGCGGATTCGTTCCAGACATCCATCCTGACACCGCTTCCCGGTACGCAGCTTTTCGATAAAATTGCCGGTGAAAAACGGCTGTTATATTCAAATTTTCCGCATGACTGGCAACGATACGACTATTTCGAGACAACGATCAGGCACCCGGTAATTCCGGCGGTGCTGCTGGATCATGAGATCTCAATTGCACTCCGGAATATTTTTTCGCCATTCAATATAGTCATCAGGAACATTAAAACCCTGTGGAATACGCGCCGGTTCAGCACAGCCATGATCTTATCACTGAATTACTGGCATTACCGGAATATCTTCATAAACGGGAAGAAAAAACTCAGTGAAAAAGAAAAAAATTAAAATAACCGGTAAAACCGAGGTTCCTCCCTGGGGAAGAATGCTCATCACCATCGCGCTGCTGGCCATTTCCGCGATTTTTTTAGCCCAGAAGATCGACATGACTTCTGCCGACCTGGGGAGACATCTCATGAACGGCAGGATCTTTTTTGAGCACTTATCACCTGTAACAACCAATTACTACTCTTTTACCGAAAAAAACATCCCTGTGGTCAACCATCACTGGGGTTCAGGGGTTATTTATTTTATTATTTACAAATTACTGGGTTTTACAGGACTAAGCTTATTCAATATCCTTCTGTTCACGGCAGCAGTTTTCCTCTTTTTCCGGCGCGCCATCCTCAGTTCCGATTTTGCAACGTCTCTCTTCCTTACCCTTTCAATCCTGCCCATACTGGCAACCCGGGCCGAAGTCAGACCCGAAATCATCAGCTTTCTTTTTACCGGGATCACTTTTTCCATCCTGGAAAAGTACCGGGAAGGAAAGATTGCGTTCAGAAGCACCTGGTTGCTGCCCTTCCTGATGCTTTGCTGGGTTAACCTTCACATTTTTTTTGTCATGGGGCTGATAATCCAGGGAGTGTACCTGGCTGACGGCTTTCTTCGGAGAGATCCAAAAAAAATAAAAAATTACGGTGTCCTGCTACTGGCATCGCTCCTGTTGTGCCTCCTGAATCCTTCTGGCCTGTGGGGAGTCGTGGAACCGTTCAGGATATTCAGGGAATATGGTTACCGGATCTCCGAGAACCAGTCCCTGTTTTTCATGCAGCATATGTTCCCCGGGACAATCCTTTACATTTACTTCGAAATTCTTGCCGTACTATCTATTGTTGTTGTCCTGTTAAGAATGATAAAAAGCAGGCAGATCCTCCTTCCTGATGCGCCGGGTGTCGGGCTGCTGCTCCTGTTTACTGCATTCGCGGCAGGTATGATCCGGGTGATGCCCCTTTTCGGTTTCTTTTTTATCCCGGTGATGGCGGGTTCTATCCAAAAACTCCTGGAAAAATACGCTTCCCCTGTCTTCAGGCTGAATACCCGAAGGACCTTCCTGGTAATGAGTTTATTGCTGGTTCTGTTCTTCCTGTTCAGCAATACTTACCCCTTTTCAGCCGTCAGCTCCCGGACCGGGCTTGGTTGGGATAAAACAGCCGATGGTTCTGCCGTATTTTTTAAAAACAACCGCCTCAAAGGCCCGGTTTTCAACAATTATGATATTGGCGGGTACCTGATCTTCAACCTTTTCCCGGAGGAACACGTTTTTGTCGACAACCGTCCCGAGGCTTATACTGTCTCATTTTTCAAAAACATTTACGAACCGATGCAGTCGTCGGAGGAAAAATGGAAAGAGATGGACCGGAAATATCATTTCAATGTGATTTTTTTCAACCGGCTAGATTATACGACCTATGCCCAGCCATTCCTGTTCAGGAGAATTTCCGATCCGGATTGGGCTCCGGTCTTTGTCGACGACCACACGATTATCCTGGTGAAGAATAACAGCCAGAATGAGGCGCTGATCAGGCAGTTTGCCCTGCCTTCCTCCATGTTTGGGGTAGAAAAGACCCGATAGTCCCTCACCGGCCTGTTTTTTTTCCATGATTGCGAATATTTCACACATCCTGACGTTCTTATTCAACATAAAAACATAAACCATGTATAAAATGAAAAATTCCCTTAGGATGTCAGTACGCTTTACAGGCATCATCGTTGCCTTGATCGCAATGTTTTCAATGACTGCTATGGCGCAACAAGGTCAGAAAGGCGGAGGCCGGGGGGGAGCAACTCCCGAAGAACGCGCCAATCGTCAGACTGAAATGATGAAGGATAAACTGTCGCTCACCGCTGCCCAGGAACCCAAAGTTTCAGCCATCAACCTGAAGTATGCGAAAAAGATGGAAGATGTGAGAGCCATCGCGGATACCGCCGCCAGGCGCAAGACGGCTTTGAAGTTGAACGACCAGAAAAATGGAGAATTGAAGGTCGTACTCACAGCCGATCAGTACAAATCGTATCTGAAACAGGTTGAAGAGATGAAAGCACACAGACACGAAATGCAACGCTAGCCATGACAGGCATGCATTTCTAAAAATCGACCATGATCCCGATTGAAGGTAAAATAGTGCCGGCACTGTTTTCAATGGTTCGCAGTTTATATCTCTCCTGACCCTGCTGGTCAACATAGGTCACCACCGAGCCGTCTTCCTGGGTGTTGACCAGCAAATCAGGCTGTTGTGCTTTGAAATTCAGTATGTTCTGTACATCAAGGTAGAACATCAGTGACCATTTTTTGAAATAGAATCCTTTATCGATCCGGATATCAAGTTGGTTGAAAGAGGAGAGCCTGAGCGTATTAAACGCGCTGTAATCGAGGTAACCCCTCCCCTGGGCATTCCATGCCGAAACCAGGCTTGATTTATTCAAGTCCCACGGAGTGTAAGGTTGTCCCCCTGCATACCGCCATTTGGCGCCGATTTCCCAACTGTGTTTGAATTTCCTGCCTATGGTCACATTGAAGAGGTTGCGATTGTCCCATGCCGACGGGATATATTTCCCGGCATAATCTGTAAACTCGCTGCGGACAAAGGTATATGACATGATCGCGTTAAACTTGAAGATGTCGGTATTTCTCACCAGTATCTCAAAGCCATAGGCACGTCCTTTTGAAATGGAGAGCAGCGGTTCATCTCCCACTGCACCGAATTCGGCACCCTTGCTTGCCAGAGCGACAGAATCTTTTATCGAAAAAGGATAGTTGCGGTAATACTTGTAAAATCCTTCCAGCGAGATTTTGGCATTTGGTTTTGGCTGGTATTCAAGGCCCAGCACGACATGGTCGGCCGAAATATACCTGATACCCAGGGAATCGTTCACGAGCGTGCCATTGTTGCTCCGGAATCCCAGCGAGGTATAAGCCGGCAGCTGGTAGTAGCGTCCCACGTTGAAATTGAGAAAAAATTTGTCGGGAACAAAGGCATAGGAGGCGGAAAATCTTGGTGAAAACTGCTTCAGCATGTTGACCATGTTTTTCGAATAACTGTTCGCATCCATCCTGATTCCAACATTGAGATTCAGCCGGTCGTTGAAAAATGCACGGTTTACCTGGCCAAACAGGTTCCATTCCAACATTTCGATCCTGGAGTTGTAATCGAGCGTACGAACCTCATTCCCGGCAAATATTTTCTGGTAGGTATTGTTGGTGTACTTTGCATACTCCAGTCCGGCTCCGTATGTGATTTTCCATTTTACCAGGTCGGTAAGCCCTTCGTACCGGAATTTATTCTCGATTTCCTGCGAATTGTACTTGAGCAGCAGGCTGTCGGGAACCTCAACGTTGTCGGTGTATTTGATCTGGTCATTGTTGAGCATGTTCCGGCTCAACACCCAGGTATCGTATCCTTTGGCGCGAAAATGGCGGTAAACCAGGCCAAACACATAGCTCCACTGATCATTTACCGGAAGTGCCTGCAACACATAATTCTGAAAAGCATCCGGGTTGGAAATGCCCGTATTCAGCTTGTTTTTATCGAGAGCCCCGATCGAGATGACCGTAAGTTGGTTACGTTTATCAAGATCGATCTTGTATTTAAGCTGGTAATCATTGTAGGTAGGCAAAAACGGCAGTTTCAGGGCACTGAAGAGAAATTGCAGGTATGAACGGCGCACCGAAAAGATCACGGATGAATTTTTCGATACAGGGCCGTTCAACGTCAGGGCAAAATCGCTGGAGCCCACGGATACGCGTCCTCCGAATTTCTCCTTGTTGCCGTCAATCTGCCGCAGTTCCATCACCGAACTTAGGGCATTGCCCCTGGATGTAGGAAAAGCGCTTGAATAAAGCTGAACTTCACGGATGAAATCGACATTGACGATGCCGATCGGCCCGCCGGAAGATCCCTGGGTGGAAAAGTGATTCAGATAGGGGATCTCGACCCCGTCGAGGTAGAACCGGTTTTCACCCGGGCCACCGCCCCGCACGATCACGTCGTTGCGGAATGAGGGCGAATAGGCAACCCCCGGCAAACTCTGGATAACCTTTGAAATATCACGGCTCGAGCCCGGACTTCGTTCGATCTCCTGGATGGAAAGTTTTTGCAGTGATACCGGGACTTCTTCGTTCCTTTCAACTACGGAGGGCTTGATTTCTACCTGGGTGAGCGTCGTCACCTGTTCATCCATGGCGATATCCAGGTCGGTCGTTTTGGAATTCGTCACCAGAAAATCAGCAGATGTGAATTTTTTAAATCCGACGGAGGATGCAACCACCCGGGCATATCCCGGGGAAATCCTGGTAATGCTGTACTTCCCGTCAATGTCGCTTGTTGCGCCCTGTGTGGATTTTCCTTCGATGATTATGTTCACGAAAGGGATCGGTTCATTGTTTTTATGGTTATAAACACGACCTTTTATGATCCCTGTCTGTGCAAATAAAACGCTGCTGAAACATAAGATCACGAATGTCAGAAATTGTTTTTGCATAAGAGAATTTAAAAATCTGAAAATGGATTGGTTTTATTTGAATCTGATCTGAATATTGACAATTGTCATGCCAGACGATCCTGACCTGATAAAATTACAGGAGGGAGGATTATTGTGTGATAAAAATGCAAATTGCAAAATGCAAATTGCAAAATCTGATAGTCAAATTTCAGGTGCCGGTGCGAGCTGAGGGGTGGGCTTTGCCCGGGTCAGTTTATCAGGGTCATTTTCCGGGTGATGGCAGTGGAGGTTGTGGTGAGTTGTAACAGGTAGATGCCGGGAATGGGCTTCCGGGGATCATTCCATGCCATCTCATAATCACCGGCATTGAGGAACTTGTCCACCAGCGTTTGGATTTTGAATCCCTGCAAATCGAAGACCTCCAGTTTTACGGGTCCGGCTTCCATTACATGATAAACGATGGTAGTGAACCCTGGAAAGGGATTTGGGTAGTTCAGGAGTGAACTGCCATCAGGGGCATGATGCTTCTCCATACCGGTGACGGGGGTGCATGGATGGAACTGGAGTCCATCGACCCATAAGGTAAAACCATAATCCCAGGTATCTGCATGAATTTCAACATAATTGGCCTGTCCAAGCGACATGTTTCCTGTCGCGGTGCGCGAAAACTGGGAATTGCCCGACAAGGGAAATTTATAATACTTCCACGCCAGGTTTGCAGCATTCAACAGGGTCGGCGAGGCGGCATATTTGTAGTAATTCCCATGATCGTCGCCAATGCGGACTGAAAAATACTGGAATCCATACTGGGGTTGCTTTATTGTGCGCACCCAGAAATAGAGAGTGTCGGCATCTGAAAGGGTCCATCGTGACAAAGAGTCACCTGCAGGACGGTAATTGAGCGCAAGGTCATATCCTCTGCTTGTAACCAATTTGACTGATGCCGCGCCTGTTTTCTTCTCGGTGCTGTCGAAATAAACCGTGTCGGGAAACTTATCCTTTGCGGGGTACCCAACTTCAGGATAGGCGTACCAGACAGAGCCGGGTTCAGCCATATCGCAGGGAGGCTGGATTTGAAAAGTTGTCGGAGCCCCCGGGATGGCCGGTTCCCACAACACTTCTCCTTTGGCCGTGTTGTCATGCTTATCAAATATTTTCGCATTGATCAGCGCAGTATCCGAAGGCAGGAACATATTCCCGGAAGCATATTTGGTGTTGGCGGAATTATTATAGATGTGGTACCCGGCAGGCATCCTGAAATTGTTGCCTCTGATAGTATCCGTGGCGGAAGTCCCATCGAGGAAGATGGACGAGGTCTGGCTGTAATTGAAATCATTGTTGGTGAACAGGGCATGTTTGGTATTGGTTGAGGATACCGCCATGGTATTTCCGTCAAAGGTGTTGAGACGGATCGGGTAATCCTGTGAGTGGAAACCGGAGTAACCTGTTGCGGGTGATCCCTCCCACAATTCAATCCCGATAGGGTTATTCCTGATGATATTGTTTGAGATGGTATTGTTGAAACCGCGGTCGACGGCAAGACCCGACTGGTAATTCCCGATGATCTCGTTGCTGTCGACCACCGTGTTGAATGAATACCCCAGCCACAGTCCGTAATGACTATAGTTGCATTTGTTGTGTTTGTAAACATTGCCATCGGCAAAAGTGGCCTCAATGGCATTGTGCGGTGAGTAGGAGCATTCGTTCCAGGCAAAATAATTATTGTTTGGCACATTGGAATGCTGGTACTGCCCCAGGAACACCCCGTCGCCCGACCAGGAGAGGTCGTTGTTTTCGACCTTGTTTGCATTGGAGACTATCAACAGCAGGGCGCCGCAATCACTCGGGTCGGTTAGTGGGCGGTTCACATGGGAGCAATTGTTCCGGTAAATGTGGCATGTGTCTGTCCAGAACATGCGAATGCCGTAAGAAGTGTTCCATGAGAAATCATTGTCGTGAATACTGACACTGTCGCTGTGGTAGAGAGCTACCCCGTCGTTCTGCATTGTCATGGTGTTGTTGAAGATACTGACCGCGCGGCTTTGGTACAACATCACCCCCCCGCCGAGGGCCTGCGTGTAGTCGGCCCATACATCGATCCATCCCGATGAATCAACTTTGTTCCTGCAGAAAACATTCCCGTTAATGGTGATATGGTTGGAATTCGTGATGTATACCGCATACTTGTACTTGAAGACTGAATCGAAGTTCTTTATTACAATGTTGTGCGAGTTTGAAATCCGGATCATGTAGCCAGCCTGCCCGACCCCGTTTACCCGGCAACTGTCACCGTCGAGAATGACATTTTGCACACCATTGAGCTGGATCACGCCATCTGCCGCAGCATCGGGGAACAGATAATTTCCTGCCGCAAATTTAATGCTGGAATTGCTGTTTACCACCAGGTTGTCGGTGATGGGGATGTAGGACTGGGCCGATACTGCTATCATGAAATGCAACATCATGCCGAAGAACAATGAACGTTTCATAACCCATGTTTTTATAGGATTAACTAATTTTCCTTCAGGATGAAATCGTCGTACTCGATTTCGAATGCAAGTTTATGTTTTGATTCTTCAATGGCAAGTTTCGAAAACAGCGCTTTCACATCGGGATCTTCCGCTTTTTCCGCCAGCTTTGTATACATCCTGAATGCGGCTTTCTCCTTTTTCATGGCCAGGATGAGCGCATCCTGGTATGACATGCTGGCAGATGGCTTCACATCCACCAGGTATTCGGCGATCCGGAGGTCTTTTACCATGGTATCCGGCAGGTGAAAACTGCCGGTTTCCCTGATGGAGAGCAGGTTGGCCTTGTGATGCATCTCCTCTTCGGCATACTCTTCGAACACCTTTTTTGTCTGCTTGTTTTTCGATTGAGCTGCAAGCTGCAAATAAAAATCTACGGCTGCCTGCTCCTCCCCGATTGCAAAATCAAGGATTTCGGTTATGTTGGTGAACTCTTTCATTTGATTTACGATTGACGATTTACGAATGACGATTTAAATTCCTCCTCAAATCTTCCCGCGACGGCATCACAACCATTTCTATAGTGGCGTTTGTTGTTGTCCTGCAAAGTCGGGCGCATGTGTAGTTTGCCATGCTCTTTTTTCGCCGGGAGCAGTGTGATGATCTCCATGAGAATTTCGTGCGCACTATCCGGATTGCTGATACCGAACGCCTTCAGTATTCCGGCAAATTGCTGGAGTGAGGTTTTCTCCACACGGGGTTTCATGTTTTTTTCGAATTCCTGGATCACTTTCTGGGCATTGGTATAGGTGCCACCGGTTTCAGCCGGAAAGGACGCCGGTAACACAAGGTCGGCGGCTTTGGCAGAATCCGTCATGAAATAATCCTGGACTACTTTGAACGTTGCCCTGGCAAAAATCTTTTCTATGGCCGGGCGGTCGATGGCACACCCCATAGGGTCCTCCCCGAAAATAAAGAGGTTGCGGATGGCACCATCCTGCAGGATGCCATGCAGGCATTCTGTCTGTCCGGATGCGGTTTCGGCCACACCCCATTTTTCTTTCAGCCGCCGTGAATAATCCTGATCTGCGAGTTCCTGTCCGCCTATGCCCAGATGCGGGCTGACGCCCATGTCGAATACCCCTTGAGAATTATTCTTCTCCTTCAGTGCGATCAGGCCGTTAGCTGTTTTCCCCAGCTTCCCGGTAATCATCGCAAGGTTGAACAGTTCCTTGGATGTGTTGCCGGAAGCCTCCTTCTCAGAAAAGATCAGAACCGCATTTATTTCGTTGTTGTATGCTTCGGCAAAGGCGGAAACCTCAGCGGAGGTGATGCCGGAGGAGGTGACCAGTACATTGAAATCTTCTTTAAGCAGGAGGCCTTTATATTCCTCAAATCCTTCCACGCGATCGCGCAGGAACAGGGCGTTTTCCAGTCCTTTTGCAAGCAGGTAATGGTTCACAGCCTTCACAAAATGGTAGTAAGACTTCACAACGATTTGCCGGGTCACCTTTTGCGACATGGTATTTTCCGCCTTTTCAGTGACCATGATGACCGGGGTTTTCTTAAGGAAATGCGCCTGCTGAACCATGTATCCAACAACAGCATGATCTTTGTTTATTTCGGTTCCCAGGAGGTAAATGGCGCTGGCATCCCCGATTTCCGCAAAGGGTGCATTGAGGTCGCAATTGTCGCGGTAACCCTCTCCCCGGCCCAGGTAATGAAAACTGCCCACATTGTTGGTCTTCGCCGCAGCGCGGGCCAGTTTGTGAACCATGTAGAGTTCTTCGTTCGAAAGTCTCGCTCCGCCAAAGAACCCGTTCTCATCGGGGTTTACCGATGCTATTTTTTCCCGGATCAACTGGAAAGCCTTCTCAAAGGAGATCTCTTCAAATTTTCCGCCGACTTTCAGCATAGGTTTGGTGATGCGTCTGGTATCATTGAGGTACTGATACCCAAATTTGGGGTATTTGCAGATGTTCCCATCGGAGTTGATAAGCCCCTTTTCCCCTGTCACACCCAGGACAAAGCCGTTTTTATGGTGCAGCCCGATGGAACATCCCACCGAACAATAGTTGCAGATGGTATTCACGCTATCAGACTTCACAGGTCCCGGCTTGAACAACACATTTTCGGTGATGGCGCCGGTAGGGCATGTGGAGATGCACATTCCGCACGATTCGCAGGGGGTATCCTGCAAGGCTTCTCCCATGCTGGGGGCCACGTAGGTGTGGAATCCGCGGTTGATCAGACCCAGCGCGCAGGCTCCGACCACCTCGCGGCAGATGCGCACGCAACGGGCGCACAAAATGCATTTATTATTGTCGATCTCGATATAAGGATGACGGAAATCGACCTGGTATTCCCTGAATTCACCCTCAAAGGACTTCTGCTGTGCATTGTACTCGCTCGAATATTTCTGCAGGTCGCAATCAAAGAAAGCGACACAGCCGCATTCCAGGCAGCGCTGGGCCTCGTGGTGCGCCACTTCGGCCCCGGCATATCCCAGCTCCACTTCATTGAAGTTAAAACGGGCATCGGCGGGCAGCGTCGGCATCTCCTCGCGAATCTGGTTTTCGAACCTTCCGAGATACTCTTCTTTCTGTTGCTTTTTAAAATTATCGCGCTTGCTCGTAAAAGGTTTTTTGGCAGGTTGCAGTGGCAAACCCATCAGGAACTGGTGTGCGCTGGTAGCTGCAACTCTTGCCTGGGCAATGGCTTCGATGATCGTAGCAGGGCCTGTCACCCCGTCCCCGGCGGCAAACATCGAAGGAATACCGGTTTGCAGGGTGGCTTTATCGGCATCGATGTCGCCCCATTTGTTCACCTTCAGTTCACCGCCTGCCGCATTGGCATTGATATCTTCGATGAAATCGACATCGGTTTTCTGACCGATCGCGGCGAGAATATAATCAATTTTCAGGTTGAAATCGGATCCTTCCACCGGGACAGGACGGCGGCGTCCGGAAGCATCCGGTTCACCAAGTTCCATTTTGATGCAGGTGACCGATTCCACGTCGCCGGCGGCGTTTTTGCTGATCTTTTTGGGAAGGGTCAGGAAGAGGTACTCGACCCCTTCGAGTTTCGATTCATGAATTTCGATGGGGTTGGCGGGCATCTCTTTTTCGGTGCGGCGGTAGATCACATATACCTTGTCGGCCTTGCACCGGATCGAGGTGCGGCAGCAGTCCATGGCAGTATTGCCGCCACCCACTACTGCGATGGTCTTTCCGCGGAAGTCGTATCGCTGGCCGGTTACCTCCATGTTTTTCAAAAAATCAATCCCTGAAAAGACATTTCCGGCATCATCACCTTCACAACCCACGCCGGTCCCTTTTTGCGAACCGATGGTAAGAATCGTTGCATCATAGCCTGAGTTAAGTTCCCGGTAGCTGATGTTTTGGCCAAGCCTTTTATTATAGAAGATGTTAACCCCCAGATCGGTAATATTTTTCACCTCCTGGTCAAGGATGTCATTGGGCAGGCGGTACTCGGGAATCCCATACCTCAGCCATCCTCCCGATTTCGGGGCGGCTTCAAAGATATCCACCTGGTGTCCTTCGATCTGCATGAAATGGCCGACCGACAATCCACCTGGCCCGGCCCCGATCACAGCAACTTTTTTACCCGTGGAGGGCTTAACTGCGGGCACATACTTATCAGGTGATGCAAGGTCGTAATCTGAGGCGAACCGCTTGAGGTAATCGATTCCAACCGGGGCCCCTTCATCAAGAAGGTTGCGGCGGCATTCGGCTTCGCAGGGGCGCACGCAAACCCGTCCACAGATGGCAGGCAACGGGTTTGTCTCCTTTATGAGTGCCACGGCTTCGCTGTACTGCCCTTTATCGACCAGTGAGATGTAACCCTGCACATCCACTCCGGCCGGGCATGTTTGTTTACACGGACCGGTGCAATCGGCATAATGGTTGCTAAGCATCAGCTCCAGCGCCATTTTCCGTGATTTCCGGATACCTTCATTGTCGGTGATGATCTTCATCCCTTCGGTCAGTTTGGTCGAGCAGGAAGGTTGATGTCCCCGCATGCCCTCCACCTCCACCACACAAACATAGCAGGAGGTAAAGGGTTCCAGCCGGTCGTCGTTGCACAGGGTCGGGATTTCAACCCCGTGCCGGTTTGCAAGGGTCAGAATGGTTTCGCCTGGAAAACCTTTTACAATAGTTCCGTTAAGAATGATATTTAAAAAATTGTCAGCCATTGGAAGAAGAAGATTAGAAGTTTTAAGTTTTAAGTGGTTTATCAGTGACCTGTCACGCGTCACGGTTCACGTGTCACGACAGTAAGATCGACTCAAATTTGCATTTGGAGAAGCAAACACCGCATTTCGTGCAGGTTTCCTGGTTGATGATATGTGTTTTTTTACGCTCGCCTGTGATGGCTTTCACCGGGCAGTTTTTGAGACAAACCATGCAGCCTGTACATTTTTCTTCATCCACTTTATAGGTAAGGAGTGGGCGGCATACTTTGGCCGGGCATTTTTTGTGGCTGATGTGGGCTTCATACTCATCCCTGAAATACCTGATGGTGGTCAGTACGGGGTTCGGAGCTGTCTGGCCCAGGCCGCACAGCGAATTATCCTTGATCTGGTAAGCCAGCTCTTCAAGTTTCTCAAGGTCGCCCTCTTTGCCGTGCCCGTTGGTGATCCGGTCGAGGATCTCGAGCATGCGTTTGGTCCCCATGCGGCAGAAGGTGCATTTTCCGCAACTCTCCTTGCAGGTAAAATCGAGGAAAAACTTGGCCACATCCACCATGCAGGTGCTCTCATCCATCACGACCATTCCTCCCGAACCCATGATGGCGCCGGTGGCATTCACCGAATCGTAATCAACGATAGTATCGGATAAAAATTCGGGGATGCAACCGCCCGATGGTCCTCCCATCTGGACTGCCTTGAATCTTTTATTGTTCTTGATGCCACCGCCGAGTTTGAAGATCACATCGCGGATGGTCATCCCCATCGGGACCTCAACCAACCCTGAATGGCGGACCTTCCCGGCAAGCGCAAACACTTTCGTTCCCTTGCTCTTTTCGGTGCCATACCGGGCATATGCCTCGGCCCCGTTGATGATGATCCAGGGAATGTTGGCAAAAGTCTCGACATTATTGATGTTTGTGGGTTTCCGCCACAACCCCGAAACTGCCGGGAATGGCGGACGTTTGCGGGGCATTCCCCGCTCCCCCTCTATGGATGCGATGAGCGCGGTCTCTTCGCCGCAAACGAAGGCACCTGCACCTTCCTTGATGTAAATATCAAGGTTAAAACCAGCTATACCAAATATGTTTTTCCCAAGGTATCCCTTTTCGTGTGCCTGCCTGATGGCGATATTGAGGCGTTTTATTGCGAGAGGATATTCGGCACGGCAGTAGATCACCCCGCCTGTGGCTTCAATGGCATAGGCGGCAATGATCATTCCTTCGAGAATCGAATGGGGATCGCCTTCGAGCACCGACCGGTCCATGAAAGCGCCCGGGTCTCCCTCGTCGGCATTGCAGATCACATATTTTTCGGCCGATTTGTTGGCATTCGCAAATTTCCATTTCAGGCCGGTGGGGAACCCTCCGCCGCCCCGGCCGCGCAACCCCGATTTCAGGACGGTATCGATCACCACTTCCCTGCTGATCTTCTCCTCAGCAATCCGCTTGATAGCCTGGTAGCCTTCACGCGATTCATATTCTTCAATGGATTCCGGATCCATGTAACCGCAATTGCGTAAAACGATCTTCACCTGGGCCCCGATAAAATCGTTCTCCGGGGCATCGAAAAGGTCGGTATAAACAATGTAGTCGCGTATTGGATCCTGTTGGTGGATGTGTTTTTCAATAACCTCCACGGCCCGGTCGGCATCTACCTCACCATAAAGATAGGTACCCGTTTCATCCGTAATTTCCACAAGGGGTTCGCGATAGCACATGCCGACACAACTGGTTTTCTTGAGATGAAAATCAAGTTTGTCCGATTCTTTGATCGCTTTTATCTTATCATAGGTTTTGTTAGCACCCGCGGCGATTCCGCAGCTTCCAAGCCCGACAGTGACGGTAGTAGCCATAGCAATTTACGATTTACGATTTACGATTTACGATTTGCAATTTGATTTTGCACTTTGCATTTTGCACTCTGCATTTTGCATTTTTTTTAATTTTCCGCTGCCAGCCTGATATTTTTCACGATTTTAACAGCTTCATTGCCTGTTAGTTTCCCGTAAGTCTGGTCGCCGATCATCATCACCGGGGCAAGCGAACAGCAACCCAGGCATGCTACCGACTCAAGGGTAAAGAACCGGTCTTCGGTGGTCTCACCGTCCTTCACCTTCAGCATCTCTTCCAGCGATTCGGTAATTTCAATTGCATTCTGCACATGACAGGCCGTGCCATGGCAAACCTTGATGATGTTCTTCCCAACGGGACTCAGGCGGAACTGTGCGTAAAATGTAGCCACCCCAAACATATCGCTCAATGGAATTCCTGTTTCGCGGGAGAGCTTATCAAATGCGGCTTTTGAAATAAAGCCATAGAGCTCCTGGGCTCCCTGCAGCAGGGGGATCAGGTTCCCCTTTTTGCCTTTGTGTCTGGCAATGATGGGATCCAGCAGGCTGAGATCCTGCTCATCTCCTTTAATTGTATTTTCGCTTGTGTTGATTCGTGCAATTCGCATGAGATGAAGTATTAAGTTTTATGTTTTTTGGAAGGTGATGACTGAGATGCGTTGTTTCCCGTCCATTCTGACGGTAAGGGGTTTGTCAAATTTCACGATTGTAAAGTATTCGGTCTTCCGGATATTCTTCTGCTTTTTCAGGACATCGTAACGGATGAAACTATCCGAGAATTCAGGTTGTACGCAGAAATAACCCACGTTCATGGAGGTGACATTGTGGAAAAAATGTGATCCGGAGGAGGCATCGAGGGGGAAACCCTCCAGGCTTGTTTCCACGATCACCTTGGCGTTGCTGATTTGCGGCCACACCACCGGGATTCCGATCCAGCGGTCGCGCGTACCCCAGCGCCCGGGACCTATCAGGATATATTTTTTCCCTGCCTTGCCCATCTCAGCGTTTATCGTGCTGATCTCCTCCGCCATTTCAACTGTTTTCGATTTATCGAAGGTTTCGGGATCGACAAAAACCACCTCGTCAATGGTATCGAGCAACCCATTACCCATCTCCTTTTCCGAATAAAGCAGGATCTCCTCCCGTTCTATCTTATCCATGTCGATCACGAAATCGGCTACATTGCCAATCAATGGTTTGATCTGCAGGAGGTAGAAGGAAGCGCGGTAATTGTCATCCTTGTTCAGGTCGATGGCAAATTCAATTTCCACCGGCGAGCCCATGGCTTCCTTCACTACATCGAGCACCACCTCGATGGTCTTAGCCATTGGGATGTAGTTGTATTTCAGAATATCGGCAAAGTTGACCACCCGCGGGCCCATGTCGCGCAAACCGGCCGAAATGCGGTCGTTCTCAAGGTCATAAACAGATGCCAGGTGTTTCAGGGTGCCATGCATCTCAGCATCGTAGATATCGAGTTTTCTCAAACCGGCATCTTCCCCTTCAAGGAGGTTGACATCCTGTTTCTTCAGGTCAACTGCGTAAAAATAGACCTGTGAGCCTTTGTACTGGTCTTTGGCGGAGTTGATTTCGAGATTCGGATACAGCGGTGCGAACCTGAAAGCCTTTTCCCCCTCCACCACGTAGCGGCCAAGGCCCAGTGCGGCAACAGCAAACCCCTCCTCGGGTTTCATGTGCGCAAAGGGATAGTAGTTAAAAGATTGTGCAACCCCGCTGATATGGGGATAAAAGACATCACCGTACTGGTGGCCCACCACCTCCTGGATCACCACCGCCATTTTTTCCTGTTCAATGCGGTAATTTACCGCTTCGATATAGCCCTTGGCAACAGGTGAATAGACCGAGGCATATACCAGTTTGATGGCATCCATCAGTTGTTCCAGCCTCACGGCCGGATCAGGATGGTTGTTGGGGATCAGGTAGGTTTCAAAAATCCCTGCAAAAGGTTGGTTTTGTGAATCTTCAAAAAGCCCCGATGAGCGGATGGCCAGCGGTTTGACCAGGTGCCTGATGATGAGTTTCAGCTTGCGGATAAGGGTCTCCGTCAACCTGCCTTCGATGAACCAGCGTTTGATCAGGTTATAATCGGATTCATATACAGCCTTCTCCCGCAACTTATTCCGGTCGAGAAAATATTCAAATTCATCCGTACCGATGATCGACGTTTTAGGAGTCCGGATGTTGATATTGGGCAAATGCTGGGCAAAATTGTAATTGTATATCAGGGTGTTTACAAAAGCAAGCCCCCTTCCCTTGCCGCCCAGCGCACCTTCGGTCAATGCGAGGATGTTGTGCTCATCCTGGATGCACGACTCTTCAAAGGGGATCACTTTCCCGATGTTTTGTTCATTCCTGAAATTCTGAATGACATGGAAAAGGTATTCACGCAACGAGGCCGGGTCTTTGAGATCAGTGACCTTGGCGGGGTTGAGGATCTTGGCCACCTGGATCTCACCCCGGGCCATCAGCCAGAGGGAAAAATGGTCCTTACGGGCATGATAGAGCAACGACTCCTCCGGAATTGTTTTAAGAAGATCTTCGAACTCCTTCAGCGATTTGGCAACGGCGATCTGTCCTCCCTCCTTGTCACGGTATATAAAATTCCCGAATCCCAGGTAGTGGGTAATGAAACTCCTGAAATCGACCAGCAGTGTTTCTGAATTTTTATTTATAAAGGAGGCTTTCAGTTCATAAGCCTGCTGGGCATTGTGTTCATCCGACGATTGCAGCACAATGGGCAGGTCGAGGAGCTCTGTACGGGTCTGTCTCACAAGGCTGAATCCCGCTGTATCGTTCAGTTTTCCATCTTTTTTAAACTTCACGTCGGAGATCAGGCAAAGGATATTTTCGCGGTACTTGTTGAAAATATAGATTGCCTCTTCATAGGTGGAGGCAAGCAGGATCTTCGGGCGGGCCTTCAGCCTCAGAATCCGGTAAAGCTCATCGGTCGTCACATCCTCGATGATATTTTTTGTCTGCTCCAGCACGATGTTGTAAAGCATCGGCAGGTAAAGGGAGTAATATTTCGACGAATCCTCCACCAGCAGGATCACACGCACCATTCCGATGTCGGTGTCGTTCTCCACATTGATCTTATCCTCAAGATAGTTGATCATTGCGAAGAAAATTTTCGAATCGCCGTTCCAGACAAAAACACGATCGATCCAGGTGAGTTTTGCAGGTTCCTCCTCGTACACGGCAATCTCGGAATTGCTGTTAAGTAGCAGGAAAACAGGAATGTACTGGAACTGCTCTTTGACCTTTTTGCTGAGTTCCAGCGGAAATTGTTTATCGGAACCGATCATGATGATGATCAGGTCATAATGCTTGGAATTGAGCTGCTCCATCACCTCTTCGGTAGCCGACACTCCTGTGATGCGCGGCATAGTGCTCAGACTTAATGAATAAAACTCGCCAAGTACATGTTCTGAGAACCGGCCCTCCTTTTCAATGCTGTAGGCATCGTACAAATTAGCGACGAGCAGTATCTCTTTCACTTTAAAAGGCATGAGATCGTGGTAGAGATCGCGGTTGTAGTTTGTACGGTTCAGGAAGGTTTGAAGGAGCTGGCGGCTGTATTTTACCGGGGCCGAAGGGTGCTGTTTGGTTTCAGCTACCTCTTTCTGACTGGTTTTCCGGAGGAAGGCTTTTCCTTTAACCGAGTTCAGGTAACCGGTGATGAGGTTAGCAAGGTTGATGATCAGGTGGCGTTCTTCCTCGAGAAACGGCCCCTCGTATGAGGGCTGAAACGCTTTGAGGTAACATATCTGGATGTACCCTTCCTGGTTGTCGATGGTTTCGAAGCCTTGTTTTTGCGACCATTCCGTTTCGCGGAATGCCGGTGTTTTCACCTCGAAATTTCCATATTTGATCCTGCCGACGGTGTGCTCAGGATACTGCCATGCCTTCGGAAGAATCAGGCAGATCTGGTGCAATGCCTCTTCGATCGGTTTTCCCGTGCGAAGAATGGCTGTGGTCTGGTTGATCGCGGTCAGTTCCTTGAGCCGCTCCCTGGTGATGTACCGTCCTTCGCGGCCTTTCACCCCGTTGAGGTATCCCTCTATGAGGCTGGCAAGTGTTATAACCAGGTTGCGCTCCTCCTTTAAAAACGGCCCTTCATCGCATTCCTTGAACTCCCTGAGATAAAAAATGGCGATGGTCCCGGTCAGGTTATCGATGGTGTCGAAGGACTGTTCCTGCTTCCATTGGGTTTCAGCGAAGCCCGGGCTTGTAAATTCCATATCCTCAAAACTGATCCTTGCCACCGCAAATCCGGGATACTGCCAGGCTCCGGGCAATATCTGGCAAATTTCAAAAAGAGTCTCAGGAATCGACTTTCCGGCTTTGATAATGAGCGTGGTATCATTGATCGCGGCCAACTCCTTGAGCCGTTCCTGGTTATCATAAACCAGCTGCTTCAAATCAATCGCTTCAGAAATTAAACTCCCGGGTTTATTTTTTTTTTCGGATGGCAACATGAGGCATTGTCTGATGAAGGGCCAAAATTAGTACAATCTTTCCATCTTTTCAAATATCACATTTGTCATTCTTCAATCGTCAATCGTCAATCGTAAATCGTAAATCGTAAATCGTAAATC
>Ga0073936_10002967_pt1 | contig 24754 bp, 14 predicted proteins | sample AliMusrvi5mmetaG_FD_87041 | JGI IMG/M metagenome (GOLD analysis project Ga0073936, IMG submission 87041) | Freshwater lake bacterial and archeal communities from Alinen Mustajarvi, Finland, to study Microbial Dark Matter (Phase II) - Alinen... | ecosystem: Environmental > Aquatic > Freshwater >... | reverse complement strand
CCACCGAGGTCGTCCGCAGCGAGATCGAGGCAGCCGGATGCGGGTTCACCAGTCTCGCGATCGAAGAGCAGTGGCAGACTCGGCCCGATGCAGGCCACCAGAGGCAGGACGGGATGGAAGGCAAGGTCGGACGCCTGGCGCGGGCCTTCGGGAAAATAAAAGGTGGCAGCCACCGTATTTGGGAATAATGGGATGTCTGCGTTAGATGCAGCAGATAGCGAGGAATGAGCAGCCACCCGGAATGCAAAGAAGGCAGCCACGAGACTTGACATAATCGTTGACATCTTTGAATAATTTTGGTAGAAATTCATGCATGTCACGACCTACGCGACCTACGCGATATTGCCCGGGCGGCATGGTCTATCATGCTCTTAATCGAGGCGTCGGCCGGAGAATCCCTTTCTACACCCTGGATTTCCCATATTGTGTATATGTACCAAATTCAGTGACTAGCTGGGTGGCCCTGGGCGGTTACCCGCCCTGAAGGGCTCCCACAGATCCGTACGTGGACGCATTAGACCATACGGTTCCTCGGTCATGGTTTCGCTACTTGACGTATGAGTGAACGATCCGCGGCGTCGGAAGCGGATACCGCTTCAACAGCCGGTTGAATCGATCCCAAGTCATCTCACCTTGTCGGTTGCGACGGTCAAGCCACTTCCGCCATGCGCGATGAACTGCCAGCAGAAAGCACTGTAACGCTCGTGCGTTCGTTTGGCGATACTACGGGATCACGCATTTTTCGCTCCCTTCGTCGCTGCGTGCGGCAACTTCGGGCCTGGGGTTGGTCACTCGGTATCCCCGCCCGAGTTTTCTTTCGTAGAGACGACAGGATCTCCCAAGTTCCTGGGGAACCCCGATTCACGTTTGCACATGTTCTCCGACCCCGGCCGACCGATGCGTCCCTGACCGATTACGGAACGCTCGCATGGCCCCCGCCAAGTGGACGACGAAGGCGCCAACGAGAAGACTTTCGAGGCTCAATAGCATGGCTTCCGGGCTCACCGCCTACGTATCACGCATTGGTGCAAGGCTGGCTTCCAGGTGCTGGTCAGGCTCTCCTGGGCGGGCTTTCACCCGCAGGGCTCCGATAAAAGGTTTTCAACTCACTTCATTGTTCGTTGTCCTCCCTTTCCAAGCTTCTTGGCACAACCACCTTTTATTCTCTACCACCGTAACTCAGGACGGGGGAAGATGCTCCAAGTCGTCAAGGTCCTTGTGACGACCGGCGAGGAGTTTCAGTTTGCGCAGCCATCGTAAAGAAACAAATCGCAGTTCGTCGAACTCGATGCTGTCGGCAAAAACTTCGGCCACGGGCGTATCGGGCAAGCCGGGAATGTAGTCGTAAAGATCGAGAAAACCTAGATCGGTAGTCAGCATCATCAGGTGTTCGCCGCGCACGTAGGGCTGCGAAACCGGAACGATCCGCTCAATACCTGTGGCTGGGTCGCGTTCATTGCTGATCCAGCAGGCGTGGATGGACTGAAGGGCGCTGAGCAAGGCCGTTTCGGAGGCTGTGGTACGATGAAAGATAAGATCGGCGTCCTCCGTCGTGCGCACGTAGCCATGAAACGTTACGGCGTGCCCGCCGATAATGACAAACGGCACACCGGCACGAGCCAGAAGCTGAAAAAGAGCCAGTGGATCGTCAGTACTTGACATCGGTGCGTCGTCGGCGCAGATTGCGCTCCCAGTATCGCCTATAGCCGTCGGGCGATGCCGCGAGCAGTTGCATGGCCCGCTCCTGTAACCCGACGAAGCGCGCCAAGCGTTCGCGCGGTGTTAGCCGGATCATATTTTCCGACCGGCGAAGGCGTTCAATCGTAGCGTCCATAGTGATGAACCCAGGCTGTACGCCCCGGGAGGCACTGTCCAGGTGGTTCCCGTGCTGATGGAGATTTTCTCCTGCGGATATGCCTGATTCTAACCGGGGAGAGCGGATCAAGTCAACTCGCGGAATTACAGTTATTCTTTACGCGTCACGCCACCCGGCAAATAAAGCACTTCAAATACTCGGTCTCCGGACAGGTGGCCGATATGGGATAATCGGCCGCCGCGCCACGCTGTTCGAGTACCTGAATGTCGCGGCCGCTTTGCTGTGCCAAGGATATGAAAATTGATTCTCTGAAGCTCTGAGTCTAGCTAGAGCATATTGGTAAGACAAGGGGACAAGAGGGGCCATGCGGGGAGTGCGGCAATTGCCGCACTCCCCGCATGGCCCCCCGCCGCTTTTCGGTTGAAGTCTCTTGAGCGAAGTTTCCTGCCGGTCATACTGCATTCTGGTAGAGAATTTATAGCTCGTCTGGTGGTGCCGCCCACAGTATGCGCGTACCGTCCCCGGGCCGACTGGTCATCGGTGAGAATTAAAAGGCTGCCTCGAACGTATCGATGTCCACGTACGTTAGCTCCGGAGGCTCATCATCCGGGGCGTGGGCCCAACCGATCCCGGCAGGCGGTGCCCGCCGTCCATCGCTCCGCGGTGGTGCCCGCGAGGGTTGCCTCAGGCCGCAGTGGCGAAGAATCTCCTCGATCACCGCACCTTGCAGCGGTTCAATGAAGGCAAGCGAGCATGTCGGCCAACATGTTCCGGGCGGTCTTTTGCAACTCGGCATCCCGTTCCTTTGCGGGCAGGTTTTTGGCGTAGAGCAAGAATACCAGGGGTCGTTGCAGCCGGCGTTTCGTACGGTCTCCGCCAGGGCGCGGATTTCTTTCCCGGTGGGGATGTCGGAATTCGTCCAAAGCGAGCCGGCATGCGCAAAAGCGTGGCTCGTAGTTGCGGCCTCGAAGAGCCGCTGTGCGGCGGCATCCCAGGCCGGCGACTTCTTGCCGGCCTTTTGATAGGAATCCTTGTGCATGCGCGCGATCAGTTCACGTTTTTGCTTCAAGTACTCAGGCTCGGCGATCGACTTCGGGTTCTCGCTGCCCGGCAGAGCGGGCCTCTTACCGGTCGCTCGCTTGGCCGTCGCGGCGGTCGGTTGATAACTAACTCCAGCTTCGTTGTAGTTCAGCTGAGAGTGGTTCTCTTATTCATTTGTCTTTCGTTTGCGTCGGCCGAAGCAAGCGGAGAAATGCCTGGTCTTGCGTGCTGAGTCGCTTGAGCGGCACAACGTACTCCTTGCCCTCGCGCCGCAGCCGCACCGCGTCATCCTGAAGCGCGACGTATTGCGCATCAACGCGGTGCGTTTCGCCGGCGTCGTACCAGACGCGTTCGATGGCCGCCTCGGGGCCGGTGGTCTTGGCGGCCGAGAGAAGGAAAGCAGCAAGCTCCTCCGCGGGAACGGCGAAGCCGGCGCCCTCGATGCGGGCCTTGAGGGCCACGAGGCCGATCACCAGGCCGTTGCCGGCGAACATCGGCCCGCCGCTACAGCCGGGGTTGACGGCCGCCGAGGTTTGGACGTACGTTTGCCCGGCCAGGCTGCGGCGAGCGTTGCTCACGATGCCATCGGTCACCGTGGAGTCGAGGATCGTCTTCCCCAGTCCCGGATTGCCAATCACCGTGACGCGTTCACCGCTTTGCACTTCGCGGCCGACCGCCAGGCGCACTGCCCGCAAGAGGGTGCTGGAATCGATCTTCAGCAAGGCCAAATCGGCCTGCGGATCGGTACGGACGACCTTCGCGGCAGAGGTCTTCGTCTCGACCTTCTCACCAACTTTCACGCGGTAGGAAACCGAAATATCGTCGCCGCCGTTCACACAATGCTCGCAGGTCAGGATGTAACCGGCGTTGCCGACGACAAAGCCCGAGCCCGAGCCGTCGCCGGTACCGACGACAACCACCGAATCGGTGAAAGATTGGGCAATTTCCTTGGCGGTCATGTCGTGGACCTGGCCGCCTTTCAGTGCATCGAGTTGGGCCAAGGGAACCAACGTAGCAGAGGTCTGGCCCTGGCCAGCCGCCGGTGCCGCGACCGAATCGGCTGCTTGCTGTGCGAGACGGGAGTCGATCTTGGCGGACTCCCCGGTCTTGAGCTTGAGCCTGGCCTGATAGAGATAGTGGACCTCGTTCAGCGAGGTATCGAGGATCAGATTCTTGCCGTCCGCCGAGAACCAAAGACGGTGGATCTTCGATCCACCGAGGTCGTCCGCAGCGAGATCGAGGCAGCCGGATGCGGGTTCACCAGTCTCGCGATCGAAGAGCAACGGCAGACTCGGCCCGATGCAGGCCACCAGAGGCAGGACGGGATGGAAGGCAAGGTCGGACGCCTGGCGCGGGCCTTCAATCGTGTAGGTGACGGGGGCCTCGTCCAATTTCGCCGGGTTCCAAGCGGTCATGTTGCCGCCGGAAAGATAATTCACCCGCCGGCCGTCGGACGACATCCGCAGCCCGCCGGCGCCGCTGCCCGGCTTGCGGTTGAGGGCCTTGAAACTCGGAGTCCCGTCGCGGCTCAGACTGTAATAGATCATCCAATTGAGATCGCCATACTCGGGTAGGACATGGACCCGGCCGGGGTTGACCAGCAACCGCGAGCCGGAGCGGTAGATGTCATGGTATCCGGTTACCAGGCAGCGGCCGCTCGGATCGACCTGCAACCAGGCGCCGACGTATTCTTCCGACTCGCGGATTTTGCCCGTTTGCTCGTCAACAACCACGAAGGCGCAGCTCGGGATGTCAAACGAGTGCGAAAAGGAAACGTAGCAAAGCGGTTTAGCGGGATGGACGGCCATGTCGATGGCTTTCCCTTTGCCAATCGCGACGTGGCGCTTGACGGTCAAGGTTTTCTTGTCGATGAGATCGACCACAGCGGGCTGGGCGGCGAGGGCCACGAAATAGTCCGCACGTTCAGCGATGCGGACATAGGGTGTTTCCAGCTTGACCTGCTTCTGCGGCGTAATGCCGTCGGGCGCGAGGCGAACGACGCGGTTCCCTTGCAAGAGCAACATCGACTGCCCCCGCCGGCCGGGGCCTACGACAAAGTCTCCGTGCGGCAGCTCGAGTCGGTGCGCATCGATCTTCACGTATCCTCCGTCGCCGGCTGCGGAACCCGATCCACCAGGGCGCCGGCCCGATCCGGTCGACGGTTCACTTGCCACCGCATCCCCCCGCTCGACCGCCAAATCGAAGGCGTGCAAAGCGGTCTGCCCCGAAGAGTCGTTCAGGGAGATGACTACCTTGGCCGCGCCGCCCACCGGTCGCGACTTTATCGACCAGCGGACCTTTCCGGCCTTGGAAAGCGTCATGCCTTGCGGACCGCTGTCCAGCGTACAGGCGACCCCGCCGGCCTTCGAGCGGATGTCGAGTTGGTACTCAAAGCTCTCGCCCACGTGCGCGGCCCGCGGCGGCTGCGAGACCACGACCAGGTAATCGACGCCGGAAGCCTTCAACTCCTCCTCGATGTTGAAGCGGTTCAGGATGACGGCATCGCGCGTGGATGGCAGCACGGCGATGACTTCCGCAGCGGGAACCAGATACACGCACTTGTCGACGCCGATCTCCATCCGATTACCGACGTTGCGGGGCCAGACACATTGGGGCGCGAGGTCCGGCAGAACCACCAACGGCTGCGTCGCGCCCGCGAGGTGGACGGTCACGGGCCCCGGCTTGTCGCGGCTGTTTCCCGGGTTGCCCTGCGGAATGCGGAGGTAGAATGCGCCTTGAACCGCGGGGAGCAGCATGTTGGCAGAACGCATCTCGTCCCTCGTCCCAAGAGGCTTTGCCTGATGGTCATAGACTACCCCACCGCCGTAGATCCGCTCGCCCGACTCGTCGGGGCAGGCGTAGATCGGCGACTCGTGCCCCCAAGTCCCGTCCAATTGGTCGCCGAGAATCCGCAGCACGGTCATGCCCGTCCCGTGCCGAACGACGAACACGCGGCCGTCGGCCGATGCGCGAGGCTCGGCCCGCCCATGCATGGTCATCAGCAACTGGTCAGGAATCCGGTACGGCAGGGGCTTGAGTGTCTTGACATCGAGGAAGACGGGTTTGGCGAAGGGTTCGGCGGCAGTCATCAAGAGGAGAGGGCCCGTTGATGCCGCGCCCATCGCCATGCTCTGGACGTTGCCTTGCACGTTGAGCGGGCGTGCGACCTCGGAGGCCAGCGTATCGAGGCGGTAACGCTGAATGACCCGCTTGTCGGGATGGATGATCACGAGGTGCTCCTTGCCGGCGGCGAAGAGCACGTCGCCTCCGCCGGTGGGCACGTAGCCCGCGACCTTGGCCTCACAGAGGTCGAACACTGCCAATTTGGAGAGTGACTTCAGGGAAAGCACCAGATACCGGCCGCCGCCAGCCGCGCACACGTCGTCAAAGTTCGCGGGCAGCTTGCGCGTGACCTGTTTCTCGTTGAGCTTGGCGGGCGCGAGCGCGTATGCTCGCGCGATCGACGGTGGCGTGGTGGCAGGCTCGTCCGATTCGGCCGGTTGGCGTTTTGTTTCGTCGGCGACGGTTGGCCCTGTTGCGAGCGGGCGGCCCGCCGGCCCCTCGACGGCCAGGTTGAACGAATGCAGCGAGGTCTGACCGGACTCGCTGGTGACGGTGATGATCACGCTGTTGGATTCATCCTCGGGGCGCTGCTTGACTTGCCACCGTACCAGGCCACTCTTGGAGATCGCCATCCCCTCAGGACCCGAGTCCAAGCTATAGGTCAACTTGCCGCCCCTGGTTTTCACATCAAGCTGGTACTGGAAGGTCTCGCCGACGGAGACCGAGGTCGGCGGTTGCGAGAGGACCACCAGGTAGTCCGTGCCCGACTTCTTTAACTCCTCCTCCAGGTCGAATCGGCGAAGGACGACCGAGTCTTGTCCCTCGGGCAGCGTAGCCAGAACCTGCGCGCCGGGTACCAAATATATCCGCTTGTCGATGCTGATCGTCTCCTTGGCGAACCGGTCGCGGAAGTTGTCCGCCTGAATCGCGACGCCTTCGAGGGTGGCCAGCGGCTTTGTTTCTCCGGCAAGGTACACGGAGACCGTTGCGCCGGACGGGGTTGCAGCGGACTGGCCCTCCTCTTTCCGGTTCCTCCTGGGGTTTGCTCGGGAGGAGTCCGTGGCGGCAATGCGGACGTAGAACGGCCCGTGGACCGCCGGGATGGGAAAGCCGGTCTCGCGTTGGTTCGCCTCACTTGCATCCCGGCGTTGTGCATGGTTGGTGAAAACGCCGCTGGTGGTGTAGACGCGCTCGCCGTTCTGGTCGGGAAAGACGTAGCCCGCGCTGGCGTGCTCGTAGAAGCACTCCACCTGCTTACCGCCGAGGACCAAGGTCTGCACCCCGCTGGGCGAAACATCGATCCGCCAAAAGCCAAAAACGCGTCCGTTGGCCGAGGCGCGGACTCGTGTTTTCGGCCCCATCTCGACGCGGAGCTGGGGAGGCATTTTCCAATCGAGCGGCTTGAGGGTCTTGATGTCCAATAAACACAATTTGGAGGTGTGGAAGCTCTCGCCCGTACCGATCAAGAGCGGTCCCTGGGAAGCCGCGCCCATGGCGATCAGCGCGATGCGGCCGTCCACCGCGAGTTGCTGCGTGGTCTCCAGCTTGAGCGTGTCGAGACGGTATCGCCGGACGATCATCTTGTCCGGATAAACAACCAGCAGCCTGTCGGCCCCGGCTGCAAACAGGATCTCGCTGTCTCCGGTAGGGACATAGCCGACCACCTTGGCCTCGCAGAGGTCGAAGACCGCCAGCTTGGAGAGCGATTTCAACGAGAAGATCAGGAAGCGTCCGCTGCCTCCCACGCAGACGTCGTCGAAGACCGCCGGCAACTTGCAGACGACCTGGGGCTGGTCGAGTTTGGCCGGCGTCATGGCCAAGGGGCTCGTCCCCTGGGTCTCGGCTGACAAGACCGCGGTGGACAAAGCCCCGAAAGCAAATGCGAAATTCATGACAAACACTAGTCTTGCACTCATCGCTCTCTCCCTTGGTTGGTTGGAACCCACGCATAACCTGCTTCCATTCCGTTCACGGAAACTTAGTTGCCGTCCAAAAACAACTTGTGGTGGGGGCGTCTCGCCTGCACATGAAGGATAGGAAAGGATAAAGGATAGAAAAATTGATTTTCTGAAGCCCTGAGTCTAGCCAGTGCATGTTGGTGAGACAAGGGTGCCCGCGAGGGTTGCCACAGGCCGCAGTGGCGAAGAATCTTCTCGATCACCGCACCTCGACCATCGCTCCGCTCTGGTGCCCGCGGTTCAATGAAGGCAATCACTTTTGTCTGGCCGTGACACCGAGGACATTCCAGCGGGTCATCTCATAAAACCGCTTGATGAGCATGGCCCAGGTCTGGCTCGCGGGGCGGGGGGCTGGGGAGTGATCGTTAACGCCCTCATCCCCTGCCCTTCTCCCAAGTACGGGCGAGGGGAGAATGGCCGCAGCCTTGCGGCACATGCCGCGGGCCTTGTTGGAATAGTAGCTACTTTCGCATCTCCGCGAGCCGCGATTGATCCAGGGCGGCTTGACGGAAGACGGGCAAGAGCTGACGGTAGATCGGGACATGCTGCGGACAAGGCGTGGCACGCTCCTGCATCTCGTGAACGGCGTCGATGCGGCTGAAATTGTCCCAGAGTCCCGCCGCAACCGCGGCCACGGCCGCCGCGCCTAGGGATCCCGCTTCCTGGCCGATGTTCGTCTTGAGGATGTCAATCTCCCAGGCGTCGGCAAAAATCTGCCGCCAGAGCTTACTGCGGCTGCCCCCGCCCACGACCACCATCTCGTTGCCCACCGGCCCCAGTCGCCGTAACTCGTCGAGCACCAGCCGCAGGTTCAGAGCGATTCCCTCCAGGGTCGCACGGATCACGTCAGCCTGGGTGTGACGCAGGTCCAGGCCCAACAACGCCCCGCGGATATTCGGACTGGCATCCAACGATGAACCGCCGGCCAGACTGGGATTGAACAAAAGTCCCTTGGCGCCGACGGGCGATTGCTCAGCCAGCGCGGTCATTGCATCGTAGGGGTCTTTGCCTGCGGCCCGGGCCTCGCCGGCCAGATTGGCGCAGAGTTGATCACGGACCCACTTGAGCGAGGATCCGCTGGAGAAGATTGCCACGGCTGAAGTGAACATGCCCGGTACGACGTGGCTGAACACGTAGGGTCTGGCGACATCGTCCAGCAAGGGGCGGCTGGACGAGACGGCAATCCACGACGACGATCCGAGCGAGGCATAGACGCGACCTTCCGCCGCATTGCGTGCGCCCAGGGCCATGCAGGAATTGTCCACGCCGCCGCAAGCCACCTGCACATGCCGCGGCAGACCCAACTCCGCAGCCGCCTCCGCCGTGAGTTGGCCGAGGATCTGCTGCGAGGGGACAATCTCCGGCAGCAAGGACCGCGGCAATTCGGCAGCAGCCAGCAGCTCGTCAGAGTAATCCCAGGCCAGCAGATCGTACACGCCGCTTCCCGATGCGTAGGAGTAGTCGGTGGCCATGCGGCCGGTAAGCTTGTAGTTGATGTAGTCCTTGGTGCCGAGGATCTTGTGGATCTCGCGAAACATCTCCGGTTCGTGGTCGCGATACCAGAGGATTTTGAAGACCGTGTAGTGTGGCGGCGGAAAGCCGTTGCCCGTCAGCCGATACCAGCGTGCTTCATCGATCCGGCGGAAGAAGTGGGCAGCCTCCGCGACCGGCCGTTTGTCGGACCATATGGGGGTCGCCTGGCGCAGCAGCCGGCCGTCGGCAGCCAGCGGAACGCACCCCAAGCTATGCCCCGAGATTGCCAGGCAGGCGATGCTCCGCGGGTCGGCCGCACCGCCAGCCAACAACTGCCGCGTGCTCTGCACCACGGAATCCCACCACGCGGCAGGCCGCTGCTCGTGCCAGCCGGCCTGCGGATACTCCGTCTCGTAGGCCGCGAAGATCGATGCTAGGCAACGCCCCTCGGAGTCGTACAGCGATGCCTTGTTGCCCCCAGTTCCCAGGTCGCATGCCAAAATTTTATCGGGCATGATTGATCTCTCCCCTCACACCTCAACAGCGCCATCGGGCAGCGCGGCGCACTGCTGGAGGATCTTGATTCCCGAATCGAGGCCGACCCCAAAGCGGCTGACACCGCGACGGATCATCTCCACCACTGTATCGAGGTCGCGAACTCCGCCGGCCGCCTTGACTTGCGCCTTATCGCCTACGGCCGATTTCATCAGCGCCACATTGTGCAGCGTGGCCCCGCTCGGTGCCCAGCCGGTCCCCGTTTTCACGAAGGCTGCTCCAGCGTGGAGGGCGATCCCACATGCCCGGACAATCTGCTCATCGGAAAGGTAATGGGCTTCCAGGATCACCTTGACCGGCAATCCTCCGGCCGCATCGACCACCGCGCGGATATCGTCTGCCACGTACTGATTGTGATCGGAGCGAAGCATGCCGACATTGATGACCATGTCCAGTTCCGTCGCGCCCTCGGCAGCCTGCTGACGGGCTTCGGCTGCCTTGGTGGCCGTGCTCACTGCCCCCGACGGAAAGCCCACGACCCCGCCGATGCCCACATCGGGCGAGTCGGCCAGCAGGTGTTTCAGCTCCGGCAGGTAGCAGGGCATCGCGAACGCGCAGACGCAGCGGTACTGCTTGGCCACGTCGGCCAGGCGGCAGACCTCCGCCATTTCCACTTCGGCCCGCACGGCGCTGAGATCGATCATCCGCGCCAATTGTGCGACAGTTAGTTTCACGACAGACTCCATGTTACTGAATTCCGAAGGCCGCCTTGAAGGCGTCGGCGATCTCGGGGTGAAGGTCGGGGTTGATGCCGTCGGCGTCATGGGAAAGGCCCAGCGCGTCGAGGTCGTGCTTCATCTGGACGGTCTCTTCCTGGGGGCTGACGCGCGGCGGCACCGCGCGGGACAATGGCGTCAACCAGGCGTTGAGCGTGTGGCCGCCGTCGACCATCAGGTCGTGCCCCGTGACGTAGTGCGAGGCAGCCGAGGCAAGGAAAATGACCGCTCCATGCAGATCCTCGGGCCGTTCCATGTAACCCAGGGGGGTCAATTCACGAATCCGCTGCCGCGCGACCAGTGGGGTGGAGGCGTGCATCGGCGTAAGCAGGTAGCTGGGACTGATGCAATTCACGTTGATATTGTAACGGCCCCACTCGGCGGCCAGCGTCTTGGTCATGTGGACCACGCCCGCCTTGGAGGCGTCGTACGAGGCGTTACAGTTGGCGATCGTCGCCGACATCGACGCGATATTGATGATCTTCCCCTCAACCGGCAACTGCCGCAGCATCTGCTGGGCCTCGGCCTGCGCGCAAAGGAACACACCAGTCAGGTTGAGGGCAATGACTTTGTCCCAATCGGCCTGAGCCAGCGATTCATCCGCACCCAGGATGGCGATGCCGGCGTTGTTCACGGCAATGTCCAGGCGGCCGAAGTGCTGGACAATACGGCCGACCATCTCCTGCACCTGTTGCCGCTGCGTGACGTCGCAACGGACCCACAGGGAGTCTCGACCTAGGGCGCGGATCTCCTCGACCGTTTTCCGGCCCGCCTGCTCGTTGAGATCGACAATCGCCACATCCGCGCCGGCCTTGGCTAGCGCGATCGCACAGCCGCGGCCGATGCCCACCGCGGCCCCGGTCACGAATGCCTTTTTTCCCGTTAGATCAAACAGCGACAGATCAGACATCATGGGTTTCTCCTAATGATCGTATTTCTTCTGCCCGGCGACGATGGCCGCCCGCGCCTGGGCCTCGGCCTGCTGGAGCAGATCGAACTTGGACTGTTGTTTAATCTCCAGCGGGTTGTCGAGCTTGGAGCCGGGCATGTCGGGGCGAGGATGCTTGGCCAGCATCTCCTTGCCCGTCTGCAAAATCGCCAGCGCCTGCTGGTAGCGGGGATCGTTCTTGTTGGGAATGCGCGCCAGGCAGGGGCTGATTTCCGGCCGCGTGAAGCTCGCTTGCAGCATTTCGCTGGCGACGTTCACACCGGTCAGACTGGCGAGCTTCCGCACCTGCCCGCCGTCAAGCGGGCAGCGACCGTAGGCATTCTCGCGATACATACCCCCGGCATACTCGGGGTAATACGGGGCGTTGAGGTCGATCCAAGTCACGATGCGGTCGAAGTCCTCGCGGCTGAGTTTCACCTCGCGGTCGATCTCCGGCTTGCCGTGACCCTTCACAAGGACTTCCGCCAGACGGCTAACGTTGGAACCCCAGGTCATGGGCATGAGCACGCGGGCAGGCCCCGCCCCCACGACTTGGACATAGTTCTTTCTGCGGAGTTCCACGTAGGAAGTGTTGAAACACGAGTTAACGTCTCCGGCCAGGTTAAGCTTTTTGCCTGCCTCCTTGCCATAATCGTGGCACGATACGCAATTCCGGTCGAAAGCCGGCTGGACCTCGACGAGGTAGCTGAAGTTTCGTGGCGGACCATACCAGGGCGCGAGCTTGCTTGGCCCCCGACGCATGGCCAGTGGCGTGGTGTTATAGGCGGCGGTGCCCAGTCGATACTCGTGGCAGCCGACGCAGCCCGCCTGCTCACCCGGCCGTGCGATCGTACCGCTCCGCATCGACTGCACGAGCATGCCTTTCTCGTCAAGCAGTTGGAAGTAGACGAACTTGTCCGCCGGCACGGCAAAGTATGCGCTGCCGTCGGCCTCGACAGGCGCGGTGCCGATGATGGCCTTGTTGTTAAAGTCATTCCAGGCCATGCCCGGCGCCTGTTGCCCGGTGCCACCGTCCCAGCCTGGTTGCGTCCAGAAGCGTTTCTCGGGCGACTCCACCACGCGGAGTTGTTTGATGCTTCCCCGCTTGATTTTGTCCATGCCCGTGCCTTGATAGACGTTGGACACGTAAAAATACCCTTCTGTCTTGCTGAGATCGATGCGCGAGGGAATGATCGGCGGCCTGACCCGTGCAACCAACGGCCGAGGATTGAAGCACCCGGGGCCTTCGACATGCACCAGGATCTCGTTGCCGAAAACGTCCAGCAGGTAGATCCCCATCTGCTCGCCCTGTCCCGTCATCCGCGAGCAAAGAAAATAGTTGGCCGAGAGCGGGTAGGGGTTCTGGTATTTGGGTCTAACGCCCTGAAACGTGTCGTAACCCCCGCGATCCACAAGGCCGATGGCGGGAGCGGGCCAGGTCCGCAGCACTGGCGGGCGGCCGTCCACGCCCAGCCGCCGGTCGAGAATCGCCAGCGCGCCCCAAGGCCGGTCGTGGCATGACGAGAAGGTGCAGATCACCTGCTCCGTGCCGGGAATGGCGCGGGCCTCAAGCTTTGCCCCCGGCGATTCCGTGCTGTTGCCGTAATACACCACGTGGTTCGTGCCGTCGGGATTGGTCGTCCACAGGCCCTGCGCGTTGCCAAAGTTGCGATCGACGTACTCCCAGCGGTCGTAAATCACGCGGCCGTCGGGCAACAGCGAGGCGTGTCCTTCATGCAGCGTGCTATGGCCGATCTGCTGGATATTGGCCCCGTCCGCATCCATCGTGAAAAGGTTGCCCATGATGTGCCGGTTACACATGCAGTACTTAGGCTCGCGGGTCGAGGTGAAGAGGATCTGGCCGTTTGGCAGATAGATCGGGTCGATGTCGCTGATACCCGCGCCGAAGGTCAATTGCTTGAGGTTCGTGCCGTCGATGTTAATCTCATGGAGATGGTAATCATCGCCTGCGTCCAAGCGCAGGGAGAAGAGAATTTTCTTGCCGTCGAAACTGACGTCGGGATCGCGCACGACGCCCTTGGGCGCCTCATGGACGGTGGTCACAACTGCGGCCTTGGCATCAGGGCCGGACTGCGGAACCACGCGCATCATTTTCAGCGCGCTGCCGCCGCGGAAGCTGCCGGTGTTGATCTCACCCGTCTGAAACATCGTCTCGGTGTTGTGATGATCGGAGGCGTACTGTGCCCGCACGACAAACAGCAACGGTTGTTCGCCGAGCAGGGGATTGGCCAGCAGGGCCTCGCGTCGCAGGCCCTCGAACTGTTGCTGAAGTTCCCCCACCTTGTGGCCAACCGCTGTTTTCATCTCGCCTTCGATGCGATCCAGCCTTGCCAGATAGTGCTGGCCCTGGGGATAGCGACCCGCAAAGGTAGCGATCAGGTCGGAGACGGCCTTCCGAACGGCCTCTCCGCCGACGAGTTCAGCCGCCCGGGCTTGCGGCGTCACGACCGAAATCGCACAGCAGACTGCCACGAATACCGCCTGCCGGAAGTAAGGCATTATGCCCATAAGAAGGGGTCTTTTCCGCATCGCGACAACCTTTGGTTGGTATTTCTTATTGCGACTCCGCACGGATACGAACCGCGCAGTTGTGATCTTCCCATGTTAACAAAGTGGCGTGTCGCATTCCAGTAGCTGGTTTTCCGGAAACTCCCCTACACCTTTTGGGAGAAGAGCAGGGGTAAGGGTTTTTCAGCACGGAAGGCTAGCGGTGCATCCGACGACGATTGTAACGTCCTGCGCGACTGCGGAGGGCCGTTGGATTCGCCTGTAACGCCTGTTCCGACAAGGAATTGCCACGTCACTGCCTGAGAAGCCGATTTCGCTTATCCCTATCCGAAAATCCGGTCGATCCGAAACAAGGAGCAATATCGTCAACGGATGACGGAGCGGCATGCCATGAACAGATTCCATTTCGCGCACATTGTTAGTCGCCTCGCAGGCCTGCCAAGGCCGCGCCGAGTGGCCATTTCCAGCGGACTGGTCGTGCTCAGTCTGGTCGTTATCGGCCTTGCTTGGCGAGTCGGCAGTCCGCGACACGGCAGCTCCAGTGGGCAGCCTCACACCATCCAGGCCACGCTTGCCGACTCGCCGTCGTGGGATGCGAGGCCATCGTGGGATCGCGCGAGACCGGCATGGCCCAAGTATTTGCCCGAATTGCCCGCAGTAAGTACCCATCCAAGAAGAACTTGTGGTACAGGCGTCTCGCTTGCCCAAGCAGCCGGGACGGCCACAGCACAAGAACGCGAAGTAAGCCGAACCACCGCGTCCAAGACCTCGGATACCGTGGCCCACGCACCGACCGTCACCCACGGCACCGCAGGGACGGTTGCGACACCGCCATCGATCGTGGCGGGGCCGGAATTGTTTGCGCCAACGCTACAACCGGTCGCCGTGGAAAAGACGGAACCTCGGCCTTCCCTGCGGAACGCATCACCCCAAATCCGCGCTTCTCGGCCGACCGGGACTGTAGTCGCGCCTGCCATCGCGCCCACTCACGTCCAGTCCCCCGCGGCTTACCACGTGCGTTCGGAAGCGATGGAAAAGATTGCTGCCCAAGCCGACCAGCAGGTCCGCCACGGATTTGAACTAGCCAACCGCGGGGCCTACTTTGCCGCCCGGGCCGAGTTCACCGCCGCGCTGCGTCTGATTGCCCAAGGATTGGACAACGATCGCAACACGACGGCCCACAGCCAGGCATTGACTGCCGCCTTGACTGCCATGAAAGAGGCCCAGGACTTTATCCCGGCTGGCGGAAAGCTCGAAGGCGAACTCGATCTTCAGCCAATCGTGGCCAGCCATCGCACGCCTGTACTGAAGAATGTGTCTCCGGAACAGTTGCAAGCCATGCGGGCTTTGAAACAGTATTTCACCTTTGCCCAGCAAGAACTTGCCCTGGCTGCCGGGCAGGAAGTCTCGGGGTCGATGGCCCTGGGCGCGTTGGGGAAGATGCATGCCGCGCTGGCCGGTAAGCCGAATCCTGAAATCGTTGCCCCCGCGGCAAAGGCGATGGTCTTCTTTCAGGCGGCCATTTTGGTCTGCCCGCGAAACTACATGGCAGCCAACGACCTGGGTGTTCTCTTGGCGCACAGCGGCGATTCCACGGGGGCCTGTCGCATGTTGGAACATAGTGTCTTGGTCTGCCGTTGCTCGGAAAACCTCAATAATTTAAGCGTGGCTTACCGTCAGGTTGGCCAGCAGCATCTGGCGGAACTTGCCCTACAGAAGGCCCAGGTGGCCAAAGCGGCAGAAATCACCCGACAGAAAAATGCCAGCCTCTCGGCGGGCGGCACAGTCGAGTGGGTTAATCCCGCGGCCCTCGTCCCGTCGCCAGGCCCGTGGGTCGATCCGCCGGCAAAATCCGCGGCAACTGTCGGCAAGCAAGGCCCCGGTCCTGCAAGTCCCACTTCAACCCAACCGGTCTTCGGCCTCGCGCCGGCGCCGTTTGGTCCCACCACGACGCGCTGAGATCTTGCGCTGAATAAATCACCAACATGGAAGCCCAAAGAGACGCCATGAAACCGCTCCGCAATACGTTGAAATTCTCGTCCATCCATTTCGCGCCGCGCCACTTGGCCGTGGCGTTGGCGGGTGTTCTGCTGGTGGTAGCCGCCACGGCAGTCGTCACCGGCGGTGATTCGATCCTTCAGCCGATCCCCGCCGGATCGCTTGTGGGCGGTGCCCCGTGCCAAGGTCTGGGGCCTGCCGCGCCATATCCAATTTGCGGCGTGGATTGTGCGGATGGGTGCGCATCTTGTCGTGGCTGCGGACGGGAATGCCGCTGGGAGGACGCCCGTTTCATCGCCTGGCAGGCCTACGCCCAGGGGGAATATGTCGGTCATGCGCGAAGCGAGCACGTGCCCGAATACCGTATCCGCGTCGACGATCAGTTGGATATGCTCTATCGCGTGACCCGCGACGAAACCCGCACGCAGTACAAACTGAACGTGGGCGACGAGGTCCGCGTCGAGTCGTTTACCGATCCGGAGTTGAATCGCACTTTGATGTTGCAGCCGGACGGAATGATCACGCTTCGACTCCTGGGCCAGGTCCACGCCGCGGAACGCACGGTCACGCAGTTGCGCGACACGCTGGAAGAGCTTTATAAGAAATACTACAAGGTGCCTTCGATCACGGTCACGCCGACGAAGGTCAACACGCAGTTGGACGACCTGCGTTCGGTGGTCGATCGCCGATATGGCGTCGGCGGACAAGGGGCCAATGTTCGCGTGGCGCCCGACGGCACGATCTCCTTGACGGCTATCGGCTATGTCCGCGCCCAGGGCCTGACGCTCAACGAACTGCGGCAGGAAATCAACGAACGCTACCGCGAGAAGATCGAGGGCATGGAGATCATTCCCGTGCTCAACGCCAGGGCGCCGCGCTACGTCTACGTGCTGGGCGAAGTCCGCACCCCGGGCCGTTTTGAAATGGTGGGGCCGACGACGATCCTGCAAGCCTTGGCCATGGCGGGCAGTTGGAACGTCGGCGCCAACACATCGCAAGTCGTGGTCTTCCGCCGCGGCGACGATTGGCGGCTAATGGCCACGATGGTCGATCTGCAAGGGGCCTTGCGCGGCAAGCAGCCATGTCCCAAGGGAGAGATCTGGCTCTCCGACAGCGATGTGATCATTATCCCCAAGAGCCGCATCCTGGAGGCCGACGATTTCATCAACCTCGTCTTCACCCGCGGTTTGTACGGCGTCTTCCCCTTGCAATCGCAAATTACCTTCGCCAAGATGACGACGATCTAAAGGGTCTGCGTTTACTACTCCCAGCCTTTCGTCTTGAACCCCAGGCTCGTGGCGTTCTCGGTTACGGCACGCCTGATCTGATCCGACCAGCCGGCGATCGTTGTAAAACGGCTTCCGGCCCGTCAACTTGAAGATATTCTTGGACCACTGTCTTGCCCGCTGCCAGAAGTGAAGTTCCGTACGGCGGTCACGATTTATGCCTCCAAAAGGATGTGGAATGAACTGTTTACGGGTACTGAGTACTGAGTACTGGATACCCCGTAGTTTCCATCGTGAGCTGCTCACCGCCAATACCGCCCCCGTATCCGCCCCAACCATTGCGGCATACCGGGCGAGCCAACCGGTCATGTGGCTGAATTAAAATAACCCTACCGTTTGTCCGTTCTCATCGATATCGATGGTCTCGGCGGCGGGGAGTTTTGGCAGTCCGGGCATGGTCATGATGTCGCCGGTGAGGACGACCACGAAGCCGGCCCCGGCGGAAACCATCACGTCGCGCAAGGGCACATCAAAGTTCTTGGGTCGGCCCACGAGGCCCGGATCCGAGGAGAGGGAATACTGTGTTTTTGCCATGCAGATGGGCAGATGGCCGAAACCGGCGTCCTGAAGCTGTTGAAACTTCTCGCGGAGCTTCTTGTCGGCCAGGACGTCGGTCGCACCGTAAATTTCGCGGCAGATAATGCCGACCTTCTGCCAGAGCGTGCAGGTATCGGGGTAGAGCAGCGAAAAGTCGGTCTTGGTGCCCTCGACGACTTCAACCACGGCCTTGGCTAGATCCTGAGCACCCTCGCCGCCGCGCAGCCAATGCTCGGCACGAACGATCTTCACGGAAAGATGGGCGCACTTGTCGCGAATGAACTGGATCTCCGGGTCGGTGTCGTTGGAGAAGTGGTTGATGGCCACGACCACCGGAAGGCCGAAGCGGTGGATATTCTCGATATGCTTCTTGAGATTTTCGACGCCTTTGTCCAAGGCTTCAACATTCGGCTTGGAAAGCTCTTTGAGCGGCACGCCGCCGTGCAACTTCAGGGCACGCACAGTCGCCACGATGACCACGGCGTCGGGCTTGATGCCGGCCTTGCGGCACTTGATGTTCAGGAACTTTTCGGCCCCCAGGTCGGCGCCGAAGCCAGCCTCGGTCACCGTATACTCCGAAAGTCGCATCGAGAGCTTCGTGGCCAGCACGCTATTGCAACCGTGGGCGATGTTGGCGAACGGCCCGCCGTGAATGAAGGCCGGATTGCCTTCGAGCGTTTGCACGAGGTTCGGCTTGAGGGCTTCCTTGAGCAGGACCGTCATAGCGCCATGTGCTTTAAGATCGGCCGCAGTGATCGGTTTTCGGTCTCGGCTATAAGCGACAATCATCCGCCCCAGCCGCTGGCGGAGTTCCACCAGCGACTCGGAGAGACAGAAACAGGCCATGACCTCGGAAGCGACGGTGATATCAAATCCACCTTCCCGGGGCATCGAGTTATTTACCCCGCCCAGGCCGACGATGATGTCTCGCAAGGCCCGGTCGTTCATGTCGAGAACCCGCTTCCAAACAATCCGCCGCAGATCGATTCCCAGGGCGTTGCCGTGATGGATGTGGTTGTCCAACATCGCCGCCAGGAGATTGTGGGCCAGCCCGATGGCGTGGAAATCGCCGGTGAAATGGAGGTTGATGTCCTCCATGGGGATAACCTGCGCGTTGCCGCCGCCGGCAGCGCCGCCCTTCATGCCAAAGCAAGGCCCTAGCGACGGCTCGCGGAGGCAGACGCTGGCCTGCTTGCCGATGCGATTCAACCCATCGCAGAGACCGATGCTGGTGGTCGTTTTGCCTTCGCCGGCAGGCGTGGGCGTAATGGCGGTCACCAGGACCAACTTGCCGGTCGGTTGGTCTTGCAGGCGATGATAGAGATCGAGCGAGACCTTGGCTTTGTACTTGCCGTAGTGTTCCAGATCATCGCCCACGATTCCCAGTCTTTCGGCAATTTTCTCGATTGGCCGAATCGGCGCTCGGCGGGCAATTTCAATATCGGGGGGTAACAGGCGGGAAACTTCAGACATGGTAATCTTTCAGCAAGGAGGCGTTTTGATGCGGCGAATCGCCTTTTTATTTGACGACAGCCGAGGGAATATTTGGGCTTTGCGGATTGACCGTCATGCGTAAAACTCCCGCACGCGCATCAGCACGTCGAAACCTTCCAGCTTCAGGCACTCTTCAATACATTGCATGGCCGGATGCTCCGGCGGCAGCAGGTCGTAGTTTCGTTTGACCGAACCGATGACCATATCCAATCCCAACGGCATGGCCTTGGTCAGAAACGCGCTTTCCAAGGGGCCTTTGACCGGTTCGCCGCTGGCTCGCTTGGCAGGCAGCATGACAGTGAAATTGCTCAGCCCCACGGAGGCATGCACGCCCGCGAAGGCCGGGTCGGCGTGGATTAACCCCAGTGCCCCGATCAGTCGATGGAGATTGCCTTCCGTATCGCTGCCAATGGGGGCAATGCCGGGATCGATGATGCAATCGTCATTGCTCGCGCCGGGACAGCGTTCCTTGAAGATTTTGACGATGGTTTGGGCCGCACGATAGGTTTCTTGGGATGTGTGGCAAGGCTTCGATTCGCCGTCGACCACCTGCTCGGAAACCAAAAGGATGGGCCGGAAAGGCTGGATCGCGTACAGATCAAGCATATCCATTCGCAACGGACTAATGGAATTCAGGATCGGCCGCCGACCGTCGGCTCGGGCCGGATCGTAGGCTTCCAGCCCGGCACGGGCAATTTGCGGATCGGGCGTGTCGATCGAAAGCGGCTTGGAAGTCACTGCCTGGATCTTGCGGACCATTTCAGCCATGAACTCCGCTGGCCGCGCACCGATGTTGACGTCAATGTAGGAGGCGCCCTTTATGTCCTGAAAGCGGGCTAGTTCCAGCAGCCCGTCGATATTGCCCGCGTCAAAAATCTGCTTGGTGGACGGAACGGAATCGTTGATCGATTCGCCGATGATGGTCAGGTTGGAGATTGGCATGGGAGTTTGTTAGGGATGAGTTTTATCCAGGTGTACGTCGGGCATTCCTGCCTGACAGTGTCGGTTAAGGTCAGGCTGGAAAGCCTGACGAACTAGGGGGTATCTTTTTTTTCCGCCGTGTGGTCGCGCTTGAGGTAGAAGTTTGCCCAAGAAGAAGTTCGGTCCAATTGTGCGTTGTAAAACGCCGGCGGTCCGTCGAGCATCGTCTCGGATTCACCGTAGCTTTTCAGTCGCTCGTAGATGCGTGCCCAAATGCACTCCTTGTCGTCCAGTTCGCAACGTCCATCGGCCGAACCGCCACACGGGCCATTGCGGCCGCACTTGGAACAGGAATGCCGCGGGCAAAGATAGGCGCACTCCGGCAGGCTACAGTCGCCGCAGTCCTGGCATCCATACAAGGCGTGTTTCGAGGCTTTTTCCAGCGAATAAACCACCTTGCCGCTGATCCCGGGCTTCTTATCCCAGCGTCCAAAGAGCCGCTGCATCAAGCCGTGAAGTCCCTTGCCAGGCGTAAAGGCCAGGGCATGCACGAAACGTGAAAGCCGATAGCTGGGCGTAACTTCTTTCGACTTTGGAGGACGAACCAGCGAGGCCATGAATTGCGGATTGAAACGATCCGGGCTTCCCAACCCCGTCTGGGGATCGTGTTCAAAGAGGAAGAACTCGTCTGGCTGGGAGAATTGAATTTCCTTGATGAACTGACGCCAATCGTCGGCCGCGTAGCTCTCGGCCAGATCGATAATCTGGCCGAAGGTTTCCAGCTTTGCGCTTCCACCCAGGTAGCCGGCAGAGAAGCCCAGACCGCGGAAGACGGCCAGTTGCTTGGCGGCCAACTCACGAAAGAAAACCTGGCCCTTGTCGGGGCCTGCGGCGTACTTCTCGCATTGCTCCAGCAGTTTGTCGCTGACCACGCAACCGGCCAGCTTGCCGCTGTTGAAGAGTTTGGCCACGCCTCGCGTGAGAAGGTACACGTTGCCAATCACCGGAAAGCCAGCCATCCCCCGAGATGCCAAGAGAAGTTTGATCTCGTGGAACTTCCGCATGTCGTATCCCAACTGCGGAATAACCCACTGGGCACCGGCGCGAATCTTTTTCAGGAGTTTATAGTACTGCGGCATCAACTCGCGCTCGTGTCGCTTGAAGGGCGAAACGGCCGTGCCGATAAAAAAGTCAGTCTTGGGTAAAGTCTCCTTCTTGCCGCCGCGCCCGAGTACTTCCAGTCCCTCGTTCATGGCCCGCAGCAGCACCGTCAGCCCTACCGAGTCAAGATCAAAGACCGGATTGGGCAAGCCGCGAAAGCCGGCCGTGGGATAATCGCCGGTGAGGGCCAGGATGTTATGGAATCCTTCCGAGGCATAGCGCCAGGCGGCCGCTTCCAGCCCGCTGCGGTTAAGATCCTTGCAGGTCAAATGGACCACGACCTTTGCGCCGCGGCCGGCGAACTTTCCGGCCAGCCAGTCGGGCGGAAGCATCGGTCCGCCGCCCGGGTTGTCGGTGATCGATATCCAGCCAATTCGCGGATCCTCCAGCAGTCCGCGCGCAAAGCTCACGACATCTTGCGGACGATCCACGGTTAGCGGTCCGCGCGTGGTAACGACTTCAGCGCCGTAACAGAAGCGGCCACTCGAAAGCATGTCGCGAAAGTCGATGCATGCATTGGAAGCAGTCATACAATCAGTTTTTCATCAACTTCCGAGCCAGGGCCACGGCTGCTCCGGCATTGTCGGTGAAACCGTCGGCGCCGATTTCATCGGCGTATTGCTGGGTAATTGGGGCGCCACCAATCATCACGTGGGTCTTGCTGCGTATACCCGCCTGGATTAAGGCGTCGATCACCGTCTTCATCATGGTCATCGTCGTGGTCAGCAGGGCACTGAGGGCGACGATGGTGCCATCCTTCTCTTGCGCGGCCTCGACGAACTTCTGCGGAGACACATTCACACCTAAATCGACGACCTGAAAGCCGGCGCCTTCGAGCATCGAGGCAACCAGGTTCTTGCCGATGTCGTGCAGGTCGCCCTGGACGGTGCCAATCACAACCCGGCCTGCCGGCTCCACGCCGCTCTTGGCCAGATAAGGCGTAATCAAAGCCAAGGAGGTCTTCATGGCCCGTGCCGCGATCAGCAACTCGGGAACGAAGTAGTCGTTGCACTCGAATCGCTTCCCAACTTCGTCCATGGCCGGGATCATGTACTTTTGAACCAACTCGCTGGGGTCGACATTCGCAGCCAGCGCGGCTTTGGTGACTTCCTCCGCCTTCTTGGCGTTGCCGCTGAGAATTGCGTCATAGAGTTCTGGAGCTTCGGACATCAAATTCTCTCCCAATAAACATTTTAGAATGCACGCGACATTCTGGAAAAATGACCGGAAATCCGATCATAATCGCCTTCGTGCCGATTTTCTAGGCCCCCAAGCCAAATTTTTTATTCTTCCGGCCAAGCAGGTGCTTGTAGGAAGCGGTCAAAAGGGTTATGTTAACTAGGATGTGTTGAAGTCGCACTTTGACCTTTCAGACCATGTCGGGAGGAATCGCCGGCCTCGACCGGGCGAAAATTGATGCTCGTTTTATCGCGAAAAACCGGGGAAAAGATCCTGATCGGGGATAAAATCTCTATCACGGTGGTTCGGATTGCGCCGGGCATTGTGAGGATTGGCGTCGATGCTCCGGAAAACCTTCTGATTCTCCGCGAAGAACTTGCAAGCGGCGATGAATTGTTGTCGGTCCCGGCGGATGCTGATTCTTCAGCGACAACTCCCGGCAACCTAAAAAGCCAATAATCCACCATTAGGGTGGATATTGCCGAGTTTCTCTCGACGCCTTCGATCATCCCGGTTAAAATGTATGAATTATTACGCCGGTTCCCCCCGGCAGGGCTAGGCCGCATGATACGGAGCAGACATGAGTTCAAAGCAGCGACGGGTGGTGATTACGGGTATCGGCCTGATCAGCCCCTTGGGCAGCACCAAGGAAGCCTTGTGGGATGCCCTGTACCAAGCCCGCAGCGGCGTCGGCCCGCTCACCGTTCTGTCTCCCGGTGCGGTGCCTCTGCATGTCGCCGCCGAGGCGAAGCAATTCACGGGCGAGATTGAAGACTTCGGTCCCCTGGAGAAAGAGCAGAAGAAACAGATCCGCAAGGCTCTGCGGGTGATGTGCCGCGAGTGCCAGATGGGCGTGGCCGTGGCCCAATTGGCACTGACCGACGCCGCCGCCCAGATCGGCACAATCGATCCCGATCGGATCGGCATCAGCTACGGCATCGACTACATGTTGAGCCTGCCGGAAGAGCTTACCGAGGGCGTCCAGCAGTGCCTGAACGGCGACGGGAAATTTGAGTTTTCCCGCTGGGGCCTCGAAGGCATGCCCAAAATGTCGCCGCTTTGGTTGCTCAAGTATCTACCCAACATGCCCGCCAGCCATGCGGCTATTTTCAACGATCTACGTGGGCCGAGCAATTCACTGACCTTGCGCGAGGCCGCTTCCAATCAGGCCATCGGCGAGGCCTACCAGATTATCCGCCGCGGAAATGCCGACTTGATGGTCTGCGGGGCCACCGGCACGCGACTGCACACCATGAAGATCTTACATGCTGTCATGCAGGAAGAGGTTGCCGGCGGAAATGGCGATCCAACGAAGGTCAGTCGTCCTTTCGACCAAAATCGCAGCGGCATGGTGCTGGGTGAAGGCGCCGGGGCAATCATCATTGAAGAGCTTGCCCACGCCCAGGCCCGCGGCGCCACGATCCACGGTGAAATCGTCGCCGCCGCCTCGAGTGCCGCAGCCGCTCCCCGACTGGTTGCCCGGCGAAAAGTGGCAATGGCCAATGTGCTGCGGGCGTTGCTAGAGGATTCCGGCTTCAAGCCCCAGGAGATCGATCACCTCCATGCACATGGATTGAGCACGCAGAGTTGCGATGTCGAGGAAGCCCAGGCAATCGTGGAAGCCTTCGGTGATCGGGCGCGCACTATGCCCGTGGTGGCTGCCAAGAGCTATTTCGGCAACCTTGGGGCAGGCAGCGGAATGGTCGAATTGATCGCCAGTCTGCTTGCCCTGCGGGCCGGGTCACTTTTCCCGACGCTTAATTACGAGACGCCCGACGCCGAGTGCCCACTGCATGTCGTCCGCAACAATTTTACACCGGCCGGCAAGCGGTTCATCAACCTAAACGTCACCCCGCAAGGACAGGCAAGCGGCGTGATGATACAGCAACTGGCGTAACAACTCCCCACCGAAAAGGGGTCGATGGAAACGCTTCTAATGAGTTTCGGTATTTCATCCTAATTTTCTCTCGGCTCGCTATTTAGTTTCTGTTGGGGAAAACGCCGTAGGGTGGGCCGAGCGCAGCGAGTCCCACCAAAATCACCACGAATCCCAGATGGTGGGACTCGCTGCGCTCGGCCCACCCTACAAATTGGAACCT
>Ga0073936_10002966_pt1 | contig 24755 bp, 20 predicted proteins | sample AliMusrvi5mmetaG_FD_87041 | JGI IMG/M metagenome (GOLD analysis project Ga0073936, IMG submission 87041) | Freshwater lake bacterial and archeal communities from Alinen Mustajarvi, Finland, to study Microbial Dark Matter (Phase II) - Alinen... | ecosystem: Environmental > Aquatic > Freshwater >... | reverse complement strand
TTCATCGCGGACCAGCAACTCTGGCGCAAGCCGGGCTCCGAAGAAGGGGGATTAAGCGGGGTTTTCCGGATCGGCGGCGCGCCCGAAGACCGGAATCTCGTGCGCTATTGTTTCGACACGGGCCTCAATTACACGGGGCTTTTTTCAGGCCGCGAAAAGGACATTGCGGGCGTCGGATTCAGCTACACCAATCTCAGCGAAAGCCTCGGGACGCCAACCGAGACCCGCCACGAAGCCGCTCTGGAAGCGACCTACAAGGCCAAACTCAAAGACTGGCTTACGGTGCAGCCGGATTGCCAGTGCATCTTCAACCCCGGCGCCGTTCACAAAGCGTCGAACGCGCTGGTGGCAGGCGTCCAGGTCGTCGTGAGCTTCTGACCCGTCCCCCACCGAAAGGTAAACATATGCACATGGCAGACGCTTTAATCTCCCCCGCCGTCGGCGGAACAATGTGGGCCGCGAGCGCGGGCTGGATGGCCTGGTGCGCCAGAAAGGTGAAGGAAACGCGCGATGACCGCCTGATCCCCATGATGGGCGTGCTCGGCGCGTTCCTTTTCACCGCGATGATGATCAACTTCTCCATCCCCGGCACCGGTTCAAGCGGGCACCTCGGCGGCGGGTTGCTCCTGGCGATCCTGCTGGGGCCGCATGCGGCGTTTCTGGTCATGGCGTCCGTGCTGACTGTCCAGGCCCTGTTCTTCGCGGATGGCGGATTGCTGGCGCTGGGATGCAACCTCTTCAACCTCGGGTTCTTCCCGGCGTTCATCGCCTATCCATTCCTCTACCGCCCGCTTGCGGACGGCAAAGGCGGCCGGCGGGACTGGGCGGCGGCGTTGCTCGCGGCCATCGCAGGCTTGCAGATGGGCGCGTTCGGCGTGGTGCTGGAGACCACCGCCTCGGGCATCAGCGCGCTCCCGTTCGGCGCGTTCGTTCTCCTCATGCAGCCCATCCACCTCGCCATCGGCATCGTGGAAGGCCTGGCCACGGCGGTCATCGTCGGGTTCCTCGCCGCCGCGCGGCCGGAGGCGCTGCTCCCGCTCTCCGCGCCTTCATTGGCGGGAAAGACCCTGCGGCCTGTGCTGGCGGGCGGGCTGATCGCCGCCCTGCTGACGGGAGGCGCCTTGAGTTGGTTCGCCTCCAAACACCCGGACGGCTTGGAATGGGCGTTGGCGCGCGTCACCGGCAAGCCGGAAATGGAGCCCGCAAAAGACGCCGCGCATGAGCACGCGGCGCGCATCCAGGCAAAGACGGCCTTCCTTCCTGACTATGGATTCATGCCCTCGGAGGCGAAAGACGACACCAAGAACGAATCCGAAAAGACCGGATCCAAGGCTTGGCCCGCGGTGAGCGCGGGGACTTCTTTCTCCGGCATCCTCGGGGGGGTGATCACACTGGGTGTCGCCGGGTTGATCGGTTACAGCCTCAAGCCGCGCCGCGTTCAATCCGTCACAGCGAATCATATCTGATGGGGTTTGCAAACTACATCGAGGCGGGAAGAATGGACGATCTGGGGCGGATGGACACGCCCCTGCACCGGCTCGACGCGCGCGCGAAGATCCTCGCCACCGCTGCGTTCCTCGTCGCGGTGATGTCCTTCGGGCGCTATGACGTGGCGGCGCTGACGCCCCTGTTTCTCTACCCCTTCGCCCTCGCGGCCCTGGGGAATATCCCGGCGGGCTATCTGCTCGGGAAAATCGCCCTCGCCGCGCCCTTCGCTGTTTTCGTCGGCATGTTCAATCCCCTGCTGGACCGCGAGACGATGGAGATGCTCGGCCCCTGGCCTGTTTCCGCCGGGTGGTTCTCCTTCGCCTCCATCCTGCTGCGCTTCACGCTCACGGTGAGCGCCGGGTTGATCCTTGTCGCCTCCACGGGCATCCACCGGCTTTGTGCCGGCCTGGAGCGGATGGGCGTCCCGCGGGTGTTCGCCATGCAGATTCTGTTTCTTCACCGGTATTTTTTTGTCATCGGAGATGAGGGGCGGCGGATGCTGCGCAGCGTGGAGTTGCGCTCTGGGGACGCGCGCCGCCCGGGGTTGCGCCTTTACGGGACGCTGATCGGCCATCTGCTCCTGCGCTCCCTGGACCGCGCGTTGCGCATCCACCGCGCAATGGTCAGCCGCGGCTTCGACGGCGAAGTCCGCGTCTTGCAACATCGCGCGCCCGGCTGGAGGGACGCGGTTTTCGTGGCCGCCTGGTGCCTCTTTTTCACCCTCGCGCGGTGCTGGAATCTCGCGGAAATCGCAGGCCGGTTGGCCTCGGGAGGCGCATTATGAGCCATCATCTGGTCGAAGCGCGGGATTTGTGGTTCACCTACCCGGACGGGACGGAGGCGCTGCGCGGCGTCAACTTCCGCATCACCCACGGAGAATCAGTCGCCATCGTGGGAAGCAACGGCGCGGGCAAGTCCACCCTGCTCCAGCACCTCAACGGCTGCCTGATGGCCACGCGCGGCGAGGTGCGCGTGGGGGATTTCCCCCTCACGCGCGAAACGCTCGCTGCCATCCGGCGCACCGTCGGCGTGGTGTTTCAGGATCCCGACGACCAGCTTTTCATGTCCACGGTCTTTGAGGACGTGGCCTTCGGGCCGCTCAATGCGGGCCTGCCGCCCGGGGAGGTCGAGGCGCGCGCCGTGGCGGCGCTGGAGCGGGTGGGCATGCCGCATCTGCGCGAGCGCCCCCCGCATAAACTCTCCGCTGGCGAGAAGCGCGCGGTGGCCATTGCCACCGTGCTGGCGATGTCGCCGGACATTCTCGTCATGGACGAACCCTCCTCAAACCTCGATCCTCGCGGCCGCCGCCGCCTGATCGAGCTGCTGCGCACCTTCGATCACACCAAGATCATCGTCTCCCATGATCTCGAAATGGTCGTGGAACTCTGCCCGCGCGTGATCGTGCTCGACGGCGGCGCGGTGGCGGCGGACGGGGGCACCGTGGAAATCTTCTCCGACGAACCCTTCATGCTCGCGCACGGCCTGGAGCGACCGCACATCCTCCACCATCTCCACCCGCACCGGGGGCCCACTAATTCTTCACGCCGCGTACCAGAGGATGGCCAAGTAATGGCAGGCCGTCCCGGTGAGCACAAAGAGATGCCACACGAAGTGGCCGAAGCGAAGCTGTTTGTTGACGTAAAACACCACGCCCACGGTGTAGGCGAGGCCGCCGCCAGCCAGCCACAAGAGCCCCGGTAGGGGGAGGTTCGTGTAGAGCGTGCGCCCGGCAAGCACGATCAACCAGCCCATCCCCACATAGAGCGCGACGGACAGCCGGGGATAGCGTACGCCGTGGATCGACTTCAACGCCACCCCGCACGCCGCGATCGCCCAGACCAACCCCAGCAGCGTCCACCCCGTCGTCCCCCGGAGCACGCTGAGCGTAAACGGCGTGTAGGTTCCCGCGATGAGCAGGTAGATCGCCGCATGGTCGATGACCTCGCAGATTTCCTTGGCTCTGCCGGGCGGCATCATGTGATAAACCGTCGAGCACAGGTAGAGCAACGCCGCCGTCGCGGCAAAAACGCACACGCCGATGAGCGAGACGCCCCCGCCGTGCCGCTGCGCCGCCTCAATGAGAAAGGGCGCGCCGACCAACGCCCCAAGGAACCCCGCCCCGTGGCTCACAAAATGCGTAATTTCCTCCGCGCGCGAATACTCGCGAGGGGCTGTTTTCGGGGCGGTTTGTTTCACAGGGCGGCATCCTAACACGCCCGCGACCACAAAACCAATCCGGGTTTTCCCGGAAATCGGCCACGGGGAAGCATTGTCCGCAAAAAAGACAGGAAAGGCATTTATCCACAGATTTCACAGATTGAGGAATACCCCTTGAAGCTTTTGATTTTTTGACATTCGCCTGTTCTTTTTGCGCGGGATTTCATAAAAACAGGCGCGATGAGCACATTGAACCGAAGGAATTTTCTCGGGCGTGTCGGCGGATTGCTGGCCCTCTCCCCCTTTGCTGCGAGCTGGACGAAGGCGCAGGAAGAAAGTGGGGAGGCGAAAAAAGAGCGCTTCACTTACGAGGATATCCAGGTGGTCACCCGCTTTACGGCGCGGAGTGAGGAATCAGAGGCGGGCCCAGAGGGGGAGTTGCGGCTGGAGGTCGAGCTGCTGGTTCTGGAGGAGGGGCAGATCGAAGAACGGCGCACCCCGAATGGACCGGAAGAAAAAAGGCGAACGGGGCAGGACGAAAAAATAACCTACTTTTATCAAGGAAAACAGCTTCCTGTGGATTGCTGGGGCTATAGGAGTTTTATAAAAAAGTTCGATTTCTTCTGGGGCAAGCAGCAGATCGAGATACCCCGACGCTTTTGGGAGGACTTGTGTCGCTTTAGGATCGAGACCGTGCAGATTGACAGCCGTAAGCTCTCATCAAGGGAACTGTTTGAGTTGAATGAATTTAAAGGGAGCCTCATGCGGCCCCGCGTGTTCTTGTCCGCAGAAGGCTGCACCGCTCTGATCGAATGGGAACGGCGCGAAGATGGGTGCGACAGCCATTCCACGACCCGCTGGATGATCAGCAAGAGCGGGACCGTTCTCCGGCACCGGCACGCCCCCCCGCACGAATGCTGAAAATCCGCGTCTTTTTTGGCTCCTCTCTGCGCCTTGGCGCCTTTGCGTGGCCCCTCTGGAATCGCACTCGGAGATCGCGATCCCCCTCTCGTTTCCGCGTCTTTTCCTGATTTCCTGATCCTCCTTTGCCTTCCTAGAGATGCGTTTACCCTGTAATTTCTGCGAAGCGCCCTTTACAAACGCCCCGGCCTCCGCCATATTCCCCGCCCTCATGCTTCCGATTTTCATCAATATCCTTCTGGTGGTCAATGTGATCGCCTGCATTCTGCTCATTCTGTTGACGCTCATGCAGCGGCCCAAGAACGAGGGGCTCGGCGCAGCGTTTGGAGGCGGGATGACCGAAAACCTCTTTGGCGCGCAGACCACCAACGTCCTTGCCAAGGCCACCCGCGTGCTGGGCGGCATGTTCCTGGGCATTTCGCTGATCCTCTCCATCCTTTACTCCTACGAAGCGAATTCCCCGAGCGCGGTTCAAGCGCGTCTGGCCGCCAAACCGGTGCCCGTCGCGCCTGCCAAGCCGGACCAGGCCAAGGAAGAGGAAGCGAAGAAAACCGTGACGGACGCCCTCAACCGCGCGCTGGAGAAAGCCAAGCAGGAATCCGCCGCCGCCTCGCCCACCCCGGCTGCCCCGACAACTCCTGCTGCTCCGTCCACCCCGGCACCGGCGGCTACTGCCGCTCCGGCATCCGCTCCGTCCGCTACTCCGGCTCAATAGGCGAAAAACGCGCTCGAAAGAGTGCGGCAATCGTGCGAAGAAGCGGTGTGCCGTTGCCCTTGCCATTTCCGCCCGCTCCGCGTCCCCGCGTTTCCGCGTCCCCGCGTCTCGCCTTTCTACTCGTCGGCCTGCTGCTGTTGGCCGGTTGCGGCTCTTCGTTCCAGCGCGCCGACCTCGTTTTTCTCAACGGCGCGGAGCCGGAAACGCTCGACCCGGCGCTCATCACGGGGCAGCCGGAAGGGCGCGTCGCCGGAGCGCTTTTTGAGGGGTTGACCTCGTTTGACGCCACCGCCAAGCCGGTTCCCGGCGTGGCCGAACGCTGGGAGATCAGCGACGACAAACGCGTCTATACGTTTCAACTCCGGCACGACGCCCGCTGGAGCAACGGCGACCCGGTGACGGCGGCGGATTTCGTCCGTTCCTGGCAGCGCACGCTCGCGCCGGAGACCGGCTCGGAATACGCCTCGCAGCTCTACCACGTCCGCAACGGGCGGGCGTTCAACCTCGGCGAGCTGCGCGATTTCTCCCAAGTCGGCGTGCGGGCGCTCGACCCCGCCACGCTGGAGGTCACGCTGGAGAATCCCACCCCCTACTTTCTCGACCTGTGCGCGTTCGTCACGCTCATGCCGGTCCATGCCGCCACCGTGGAGCGTTTCCCGGACGAATGGACCAAACCGGGCAAGCTGGTGGGCAATGGCGCGTACCTGTTGGCGGATTGGCGCGTGAACGACCGGATCCGGCTGGCGAAAAACCCGCACTACTGGAACCGGGACAAGGTCGCCATGAAGACCATCGACGTGCTGCCCATCAGCAAGGCGAACACCGCGTTTAACTTCTACGCCTCCGGCCAGGCCGACCTGATGATGGACAAGGGGCTCGTGCCCAACCAGCTCCTCGACGAGCTCAAAAAGCGACCGGATTTTCACGCCGCGCCCTTCCTGGGCACCTACTTCCTGCGCTTCAACTGCACCCGCCCGCCGTTCAACGACCCGCGCGTGCGCCGGGCCGTTGCGCTGGTCATCGACAAGCAGCTGCTTGTGGAAAAAATCACCCGCGCCGGAGAAAAGCCCGCCGCCAGCCTCACCCCGCCCGGCACCGGCGGCTACGAACCGCCGCCCGGCCTTACCCGCGATCCCGAGCGCGCCCGCAGGTTGTTGGCCGAGGCCGGTTACCCCGGCGGCAAGGGCTTCCCGCGCATCAGCTATCTCTACAGCGAGGGCGAACTCAACGAAGGGCTCGCCGTGGAAATCCAGAGCATGCTGCGGCGCGAACTGGGCGTCACCGTGGACCTCCAGCGCCAGGAGTGGAAAGTCTATCTGCGTTCCATGGCCAGCTTGGATTATGACATGTGCCGCGCCTCCTGGGTGGGCGATTACAACGACCCGAACACCTTCCTGGGCTGTTTTGTCACGGGGGACGGCAACAACCGCACCGGCTGGGGTGAGCCCGCCTACGACGCCCTCCTCACCGCCGCCGCGCGCGAACCGGACCCGGCCCGTCGGTTGGAGATCTTCCGCCAGGCCGAGCGCATGCTCATTTCCGAAGCGGCCCCCATCTGCCCGCTCTACTACTACGTCGGCATCCAGTTCTACGACGACAAACGCCTGGGCGGCCTCCAGGCCAACCTCCTGGACGAGCACCCGCTCAAGGCGATGTATTGGAAAGCGCAAAGGTAAGCTCCCTGCGGCATTTATTTCCCCTTGGCTTGTGCGTGCAGGATGGTTCACATTGCAGGCATTCCATGGACCGCTTCGTTTACATTATCTACCGCGCTCTTTGCCGCCTGATCTGCCTTGCGCCCATCGGCGTTGTTTTCCGGATCGGTGCGACGCTCGGCTGGCTAGCGCACTGGCTGCTCGTGCCCTACCGTCGGCTGGCCATCGCCAACATGACCCTCGCCTTCGGCGGCGAAAAGTCGCCCCGCGAAATCCGGCGCATGGCGCGGGAGCATTTCACGCGTCTGGGTGGGAATCTTTTTTCCTCCGTGAAACTCGCCACCATGCCGGGCGAGGAAATTCTCAAGCATGTGCAGGTCGAAGGCTTGGAACTGCTCAAGGAAGCCGTCGCGAAACCGCCGGGCGTGGTTCTGATAGCCACCCACCTTGGCAACTGGGAAGTGCTTGGGCAAATGGCCCCGCTGACGTTCCCGTGCAAAAGCGGGACCATTTACCAGCGCCTAGGCAACGCGTTCATCGACGCCGATGTGCGCGCCGCCCGCGCCCGGCTCGGGCTGGAGCCCTTCGAGCGCAAGGAAGGCTTCCAGCGCGCCACCGCGCTCGTCCGCGAAGGCGGGGCCGTGGGCGTCCTGGTGGATCAACACGCAGGTGACGCCGGCATCTGGTGCCCGTTTTTTGGGCGGCTTGCCTCCACCTCGCCGCTCGCCGCCACCCTCACGCTGCGCACCGGCGCCACGCTGCTTACCATCGCTGTTTACACGGAGCGACCGGGCTACTGGCGCATGGTCATTGCAAAACCCGCCCTCAGCGACACCCGCGACGCCGCCGTGCTCACCGCCGAGATCAACCTCGCCGTGGAAGCACAAATCCGGCGAGCGCCCGCTGACTGGTTCTGGGTTCACAACCGCTGGAAAACGCCGAAGCCGAACTTCCTCCTCTCCCAATACAAACGCGGCGTGACGTATCCGCCGGGGTTCGACGCCGCCACGCTCAAGCCGTTTCGCATCGTGGTGCGCTCCAGCAACTGGCTGGGCGATGCCGTCATGACGACCCCGGCGGTGCAAGCCCTCAAGCGCGGCCGCCCCGACGCGCGCCTCACCGTGCTCGTCAAGGCGAAGCTGGCCGATTACTGGCGCGGCATCCCGGAGGTCGATGAGGTGCTGACCATCGAGCCGGGCGATTCCGTTTTCGGCGTGGCGCGCAAGCTCCGGGGCCGTTTCGACGTCGCCGTGATCCTGCCCAACTCGATCCGCTCCGCCCTGGAGCCGTGGCTCGCGGGCGTCCCCCGGCGCGTCGGCTACCCCGCCGCCTGGCGGCGCAAGCTACTCAACCAACCGTGCGTCATCCCTCGCAAAAACCCGGTTCCGCAGCCCGCGCGGCACCAGGTCTTTCACTATCTGGAGCTGGCCGAATGGCTCGGCGCGGACATTGGCAAACCCTCGCTCGCCGACTTTTTCCCAGCCGCTCCCCGGGATCGCCCCGCCGACGCTCCCCTCAAGATCGGGCTCTGCCCCGGCGCCGAATACGGCCCGGCGAAACGGTGGCTGCCGGAACGGTTCGCACAGGTGGCCAATGCCGTCTCCGCTCAGCGCGACTGCGAGTGGGTGCTCTTCGGCGTGGCAGGGGACGCGGCGGTGGGCGAGGAGATCGCGCGCCAGATCACAGGAAAGCTGAGCAACCTTATCGGCAAGACCACGCTTGGCGAGTTGATGGAGAATCTGCGCGGATGCGCGGCGCTGCTCACCAACGACACCGGCACCATGCACCTGGCCGCCGCGCTGGGCATCCCTGCGGTCTCCATTTTCGGCTCCACCGAACCCGCGCTCACCGGACCGCTCGGCCCCGGGCACCGCGTGCTCCGGCATCAGGCGGAATGCAGCCCGTGTTTTCTGCGGGAGTGCCCGCTCGATTTCCGCTGCATGAAGGCGGTGACGGTGGAAGAGGCAGCCAAGGCGGTGCTGGAGCTGACGGCACGCCCGGCGCACTAGCTGCCCTGCCGCGCCTTCCATTTTTCGCGCCCCAGCGCCGCAAGCCCGCCTGCCAGCAGCAGGCTAAATCCCGCCAGCAACCCGTTGCGCACGGTGAAGAGGGACACGGGCTTGGGAATGCTGAGTTGGAAGGACTGCGAGGCGGCGCACGCATCGCCTTGCGCCCGGCTGGCGACGATGCGAACCGTGCGAGTGATGCCCGGCGGGATGCCGGTCACCAAGGCAGTGACGCACTCCGGCTTTTTGGTAAAGGTGACATTGGGCACGGGAATCCAAAATTGCTCCAGCTTGCCGCTTTCCAAGCTCAGGCGGCGGACTTCCACCTGGTAGTTGAGGTCCCCGCGGGCCTCCGTTGGCGGAGGCCAGGTAAATTCGGCGATCCCGGTGGAAGTGACTCGCTTGATCTGAACCCGGATGCTTCTGGGGAGATCGTCGGAATTGCCGCTCGCATTCGTGAACGCGGCGATGAGGGCGGCAGGGTCCACGTCCGGGGCCGTCTGGGTTTTGTAGGATGCCTTTGGCGGCGGCGAGGCGGTCAGGGAGCCCCCGGGTGAAGAGGCCGGAGGCGGGGTGTCACTCATTTTGCGCGGGGTGATTTCGCCGCTGAGGGGGATCTCCACGGCGGGGTTCGCCCCCCCGAGGCTCAAAACACCGGAGACGGGGCCGGGCGTGGCGCTTTCGAGAGAGATGGAAATTTCCACGCTTTGTCCCGACGCTACCTCTACTCTTCCCGGATCAGCCCGAAAAGGAGCGGGAACGCGCAGGTCAATGCGGGCAGCGGAGCCTCCCCGGTTGGCAAGTTTGAACTTGAGGGTTTTTGCGACTCCGCTTTCGAGTTTTCCAAACGCCAGCTCCGTCGGCTCCGCGCGCAGTTGTGGGGCGGTGCCGCGGGCATGGACTTGTGTCTGCCTCAGCACCGAGCCGATGGAAAAGCGAACGCTCCCCTCATATCCATCCACATCCTGCGCGGCGAGCGTGGCGGCAACGGTTTGGGTTCCCTTGGGCGGGAGGACGAGTTGGGCCGGAAGATGGAGCCGCGGATGGGCCGTCACGGAGACCGTCAGTTCCGCAGCGGTCCGGTTGGTGAGGGTGAAGGTGCCCGAGCGCACGGAGTCGCCTTCGAGTTCGAGCTTTGCCGGGAAGAGTTGGAACGGCGCGTAGGCGACGGCGTGCAGGACGGGCTGGAGTTGGCTTTCGCCTGAAAAATGGAGGCGACCCTGATATTCCCGATCCGCGTCGGGCAGGAGGGTGAGGCGCAGCAGGGCTTTTTCGTCCCGGCGCAGGCTGAAACTGGTGGGTTCGATGGTCCAGGGGGCGTCGGCCTCAACAGTGCCCGTCAAGGTGCCGCCGCCTTTATTGGTCACGGTGAGCGTCTGGGTGGAGGGGATGCCTGCGGCGATCTCGCCAAACTCGACCGCGCTTTGCGAATCAAGCTCCGGAGGATTATCCACAATGGTGATGACGAGCTCGGCGGGGGCGGAGGTGCCGTTCGCATTTTGGGCCACGAAGGAGATGCGATCCTGCAAACGCGCTTCGCCCTTCATGTCTGAGGTGTGCTGGTAAGTCAGAACCGCGATTTCCTTTTCATTTTGCAGGGGGGTCAGGCTGACGACTTTTCCGAGCGTCGGCGCTTTGCGAACGAGAAAGGTGGTCTCCTGTTCCTGCCTGCCGTAGATGCGCAAAGCCACCTGCACCGTGCCGCCGTTGATGACCTGCGCGGCAGCAGGAACGGCTTGAGGCGGATTCGGCACCCCCTTTTTTTTGTCGGGACGCTTCTCCTTTGGGAGTTCCGGAATGGCGATGCTGCCGGAAAGCAAGGGTGCCAGCGACAGGAGCAAAAGGATGGGCGCAAGAATACGCAGCCGCCGTGCAAGCCGGGACCGGAATGGAAACAAATGGAGTTTTCGATTGATCGTCAAACCTGCTATCATTTAGAAAGAAAGACCCTTTGCCTGCAATGAGATTCCTGATCGCTCGTATTTTCCGTGGCTATCGCGCTGCGCTGGTGGTCGGAGCCGTGCTGGCGATGTCCGGCAGCCCGGCCCGCGCCCAGCTCTTCGGGCATTTCGGGGTGAAGAAGGCGAGCGAGTCGATCCAACGCCAGGAGCCGCCGAAGGTTTCGCCCCGGGTATTTGATCGCGTGACCCCGGCCAACTCCCGCGTGCTGGTTTCCCTCGGCAAACAGCGGGCATACCTGCTCCTCAACGGCGAGATCGCCATCGACACGCCCATCTCCTCGGGCAAGGCTGCCGGAATGACGCCCACGGGCGATTTTCACGTTCAGGAGAAGGATCCGGATCACCGGTCCAATGTGTATGGGAACTTCGTGGATGGCAAGGGGAGGATTGTGCGCGCGGGGGTGAGTTCCCGCATCGACTCCGCCCCCAGCGGCACGCATTTTGAGGGCTGCCCGATGCAGTCGTTCATGCGCATTTCAGACGCCGTCGGCATGCACGTGGGCATTTTGCCGGGCTACCCCGCCTCGCACGGCTGCATCCGCATGCCAAAGGAGATCGCGCCGATGTTTTACCAAAAGGTGAAAGTCGGCACGCCGGTGACCGTGGAGCGTTAGCCCTCGCCGCCACGCAATTGTTACACCGCTTCGGGTTGACGCTCGGCGCAAGGGATGATAGTTTCCGCCCATCTTCGACCGGAATACTACACTCCTCAACCGTCAGGTGTTGGTGTTGAACCGGCTGTGGCAAGCAGTCAACGTCACCACCGTTCGTAGAGCCTTCACGCTCCTCTGCCAAGGCCACGCACAGATTGTCTCCAGCGACGGCGCGAACTCTTTTACCACGCATGACTTTGAGAGCTGGCGGGATTTTTCCATCCGCCAACCCGAGCCGGAAATGGTCCACACCATTTCCTTCCGCATCCGCATTCCGCGCGTGATCGTGCTCCTTTTTTTCGATCGCACGCTCAAGAAGGAAATCAAGTTCACCCGCAACAACCTCTTTGAGCGGGACAACAACACCTGCCAGTATTGCGCCAAGGTATTCGACCGCAAGGAACTCAACCTCGACCACGTACTGCCCCGGGATCGCGGCGGGAAGACCACTTGGGAGAACATCGTCTGCTCGTGCATCCCCTGCAACAGCCGCAAAGCCAACCGTCTGCCGCACGAGGCCGGCATGCGCCTCATCAAAAAACCCGAGCGCCCCAAGTGGCGGCCCTTCCTCCACTTCAAATACAACGGCGGTTCGCATGACGCCTGGAAGCATTTCCTGGATGTGGCCTACTGGAATGTGGAGCTGGGCGAGGGCGGGTAGGCGCGAAGGCCCTCCCGAAGAAGATCGACTCCCGGCGCAAGGCCGTGCGATAGTCTCGCGACGAAACACTTGCCATGAAAACCTTGCTCTTGATTCTCCCCCTGCTCTCTTGGCTCGGTCTCGGCGCGCACGCCGCCCCACTGGAAATCGGCGCACGCGTCCCCGATGTCACCGGGATCGATCAGGACGGAAAAAGCGTCTCGCTCAAGGAAGCGGCGTCCAAGGGATTTGTGCTCGTTTACTTCTACCCGAAGGCAGACACGCCGGGCTGCACCGCCCAAGCGTGCAGTCTGCGCGATGCCTACGTGGAGTTGGGGCAAAAAGGCGTGCGCATTTATGGCGTCAGCGCGGACAAGGCCGAGGCGCAGCGCAAGTTCAAGGAGAAATACAAGCTGCCCTTTGAGTTGATCGCCGACGACAAAGGCAAGGTGATCGAGGCCTTCGGCGTGCCGCGCCTGCCGGTGGTGGGGTTCGCCTCGCGGCAGGCGTTCCTTTTCCGCGATGGCGTGTTGGTCTGGCGGGATTTGAAGGCGTCCACCAAGGAACAGGCGGCGGACGTGCTCAAGGTGCTCGCGGCGCAGAAGTAGAGCCTTGCGCGCTAAGAATTTCCGTTACAGGAAGGTGGATTTTTCGCCTGCTATTGCCCCGGCAACTGTTCGCTGCGCGTGCACAGGAGCGCGCGCACGGGCGGCTCGGCGGGAAACGGCGCGTCGCTGTCGAGGTGCAGGTCGCAGAGGCTGAAGAACTCCCGCTCGGTCCCGGCCCGGCGGATGCCGTTGAGAAACGCTTCCTCGGGCCCGATCCCCTGTCCGATGAAGTTCATGTATTTCTTGAGCTTGGAGACGTTCGCCTCCTCGTTGAGGTGAGGCAGGCGGGTTTCCGCGTAGAGATGGTCGATGTAGCCGCGCAGATCGCGCAGGGTCGGCGTGAAAACGGGCAACCCCTCGGCGTCGTCGCGGATTTGCTGGAACACCCACGGGTTGCGGATCGCCCCGCGCCCGAGCATGAGCCCGGCGGCGCCCGTGGCGGCAAGCGTCTCGCGGGCCAGCGCCACGGAAAGGACGTTGCCGTTGGCAAAGACCGGGGCGCGCAACCGCCCCACGGCCTGCCGGATGCGGTCCAGGTGAACCCGCGTACGGTAGAGCTCGCGCACGGTGCGCCCGTGCACGGTGAAGGCGTCGATCTCATGGGCTGCGAAGACCTCCAGCAGCCGGTCAAACTCGGCGGGATCGCTCCAGCCGATGCGCGTTTTCACCGTGAAAGGCAGATCGATGACCGCTCGCAGCGCGCGCAGGATGGCGTCGATGTGATCCGGGTTCTTGAGCAGGCCGCCCCCGGCGTTCTTGCGGCAGACCACCGGCGCGGGGCAGCCGAGATTGAGGTCGATGCCGAAGATCGGATGCCGCTGGAGCGCCTTGGCCGAGCGCACGAGCGCAGGAATGTCCTGCCCGATCATCTGCGCGATGATGGGACGGCCCGTCGGATTCGCGTGGATGTCCCGCAAAATGTGGCGCTCAAGCGTGGAATCGCGGTGCACCCGGAAATACTCCGTGTAATAGAGGTCCGCGCCGCCGTAATGCTGCATGACGCGCCAGAACGGCAGGTCGGTGATGTCCTGCATGGGCGCGAGGATCAGCAACGGCCGGTGTGCGGGAAGGATGTCGGCAAAGGCGGGCATGGGCTCTGGAAATCAGCGGCTCGCAAAGAGCGCAATGGCATTATACACCATGTGCGTCACGATGGGCGTCACCAGCCGCCCCGTGCGCTCGAAACCCAGCGCCGCCAGCGCGCCCATGACAAAGACCGGGAGCACGGAAACCGGCGGGTGGCAGATGGCGAAAATCCCGGCGCTTCCCAACACGGACACCATGAGTGGCAGTGAACGGCGCATGCCGCCAAAGACCAGCCCGCGAAAGATGAACTCCTCCGTCAACGGCGCCGCCACCACGGCCGACAACGCCATCCACACCCCTTCAATATGAAGCTGCGGCGTGCTCTCCCGGAGCTGTTCAAGTGCCGGGAAAAACTGCATCGCCGCGAGATAGGCGACGCCGAAAGCGCCCGCGCCGATCCCCACTACGAACCCCAGGCCCAGCGAGCGCGCAAGGCCCTCCCGCCCGAACGACGCCCAAGCAAAAATGGCCCCCGGTTTTTTACGAAAATGCAGCAGCGTAAAAAACACCACAAGCACGCCCGCAGTGGAAAAAGCGACCGTGATGGCCGGGCCTTGCGCGAGCCCCGACGCCGTGGCGATGAGCATCGTCAACCCCTGCACGACGAAGAACGCGAGCGCGGCGATCAGCCCGTCGGCCAACGAGACCTGCTGGGGCGGGGCGGAAACCGGGTCCAGCAGATACGGCGCGCGGTCGCGCACCTTTTGCCAGAGCGCGTAGGCGAGCAGCGAGGAGAGGACAAGCTGGCCCAGCCGCGTCCACGCCGAGGGCGCATAAATCGCGTAGCCGAACATCGCAGCCAGCAGCATGTAAAGCTGGATCATGTCCGGACGGATGCGGCGTTTTACCTCTGTTTCCAGAGGGTCTGTACCCAGCATGCCGATGCCCGATGCAATGAAAGCGTAGATCACCACGCCCGCGCACGCCAGCGCGGCATAGACGAGATCGACCAGCTTGAGCGCGTGGTTGAGATGCGCGCAGACGGCGAGTGTCGTCACGGTGTAAAAGAGCGCGCACCCCGCCCACAGCAGCGTCTTGCGCAACATGATGCGGTAAATGGGCACCGGAAGGGCATAGAGCATCCAGAGCGCGTTGCCCTCCACCGAGAGCACGCTCAGCGCGGTGGCGATGAGCACATACGCGCCGAGCCCGTAGGCGAACGTCGCAGCGTGCTGGAAGTTCCCACCGATGGCGGCCAGCGAACCGTTCATGGAGACCTGGAACCCGACCATGAGCACCGGCATGACCAGCGTTTGCACCAGGAAATTGCGGTCCCGCAGCAGCAGCCGGATGTCTTTGCCGATGATTCCTCCGGAGAGGAAACCGAGAGACGCCTTGGAACGCCCGCGCCTGCCAACGTAGGCGCTGGTGGTGGCGATCAAACCGTCGCGCACCATCCACGCGCACGCGTTCACCGCGGCCGCGAAAACGCATGCGCCGACGCCCGCGGCAAGCGCGCCCACCAGCCACGGTGAGAGCGGGGTGCAAAGCGCCACCGGCAACGCGAACGGGTTCGCCAGCCACACCCCGGAACCATGCCGCGCCGCATCCACCAGCCAGAAAACAGCAGCGCCGCCCCGGCTCAGCATGAAGAGGGTGAACATCGCGCCGAGGCCCACCAGAGTGAACAGCGCCTGGAGATTCTTGAGCCGCGCGGGCGCGAAGCGTTTGCGCAGCCACGTCTCGCTGGACACCCGCAACGCGGCCATCACCAACGAGAGATAAAGCATCCCGCCGAGCGCGGCGGGCAGGGCGTTCCAGCCCATGCCGGTCGAGTGAAAAAGGACGAGCAAAAAGGGGAGCGAGGCGATCCAGGCGAACGGATCCACCAGCGCGTGGCCCAGAGTTTGCGCGGCGAAGAGATGCCGCGTCTGCGCCGGGAACGTAAAGAACCACTCGGTGTTCCATTCCACCTTGCCGAGATCCTGGTTGGCGCTGCCCAACGACAAAAAATAGCGCCACACGGCGAGGAGCAGCAGGATCATCGACATTGCACGCGATAATATCGGTTGTATTTCCGGTCGGTGCCAGGCGCGAAGCTCCGGCAGGAAACCGCCTTCGTCCTCAGCCACGCCGACAAAGCCGTCGATGCCCTGTTGCCGGTAGTGTTTCTGAAAGGCCACCGAACGTGCCGTCAGCTGTTCCGGAGAGATATTTCGGCGGCTGGCATCATTCCAGAAAATCATGCGGGACTCCCGCCCGCGTGCCTCGACGCTTTGCTGGCGCTCTTCGAGTTCCTCAAGCTGGGAATAGGTCCGGTGACTGACCTCAATGTGCCCCTGCGCATCCCGCGTCGGCCCCATCGCCGCCGAAACCGAGCGCAGGATATTCGAGGAGACGCTGAACCCGGCGAAGCCCATCATAACGCTGATGTAGAGCATCAGCAGCACGCTCCCGGTCTTCTTGCGCCCCGTGCCCGTGCGCTCCTGCCCCTTTTTCTTGCGGCGCATCCCGGCCAGGGTGCGGTTCAGAAAACGGCGCAGGAGCAGGCCCGCCATCAACTGCGTGGTGCGAAGGAGTGTCATGTTTCCGCTGCTCCCTTGGTCAACGCGAAGAAAACCTCCTCCAGCGTGCTCTCCTGCGGCAGACCGCCACGCAGTTCGTCCACGGTCCCGGCAGCGGCTAGCCGGCCTTGATAGACGATGCCCACGCGGTCGCAAAGCTTCTCGGCTTGGTCGAGCAGGTGCGTGCTGAAAAATACCGTGTGCCCGGCGGCCACCTTCTCGCGCATCAACTCATGGAGCGAGCGCGTGGCGAACGGGTCGAGCCCGTTGGTCGGCTCGTCCAGGATCAGCAGCGCCGGGTCGTGGAGCATGGCGCAAACCAGCGCCAGCTTCTTCTTCATCCCCTTGGAATAATTCACCGCGAACTCCTCGATGGCGTCTCCGAGCTCCAGCCGCTCAATGAGCGGCGTGGAGCGCTGGGCGATTTCAGCCTTGGAAAAACCGTGCATCTCGCCCACGAAGCGGATGATCTCGCCGCCGCGCAGGTAGTCATAGAAGACCGGCTCATCCGGCAGATAGCCCACGCGCTGCATCACCTCCACGCGGTCGGTGAAGCAGTTCAAGCCGTCGATGGAAGCCGTGCCGCTGCTCGGGGCGAGGATCCCCATGAGCATGCGGATCGTCGTCGTCTTGCCCGCGCCGTTGGGTCCGAGAAGGGCGAAGAGTTCGCCGCGCCCCACGCGCAGGGTCAGGTCGCAGACAGCAGAGAAGCTGCCGTAGGTCTTGGTAAGCCGGTCGATCTCGACCAGCGGAGAGCCGTCGTTGTAGGAGTTCACGCGCCCGCCATAGTGCCCGCGGTGCGGCGCAAGAAAAGGCCAAAAAATGAGACACCCCGTTTTGCCATCAGGCCAAACGGGGTGTCTCGGTTATCGAGGGGGAAATTCCCTGGACTTAAATTTTGCTCTTCAGATCTTTGCCAGCCGCGAATTTCACGGTCTTGGACTTCTTGATCTTGATCTTCTCGCCGGTCTTCGGGTTGACGCCCATGCGGGCGGCACGCTCGGCGACCTTGAAGGTGCCAAAGCCAATGAGCTGAACGCTCTTGGATTTTTTCAAGCCGACCTTGATGCTGTCGATGACGGCCACTACAGCGCGCTCTGCTTCAGCTTTGCTTGCGCCAAGCGCCTTCTGAACGGATTCTACGAGTTCTGCCTTGTTCATGGTTGGGATTTCTAGCGGTTTGTTCCGGGTTGTATTTTTGAACTGTTGTGGATCCTGGGAATCCAGAATCCTTGTCCGTGTTGTGGCACTGTCATTTTCTTATGTCAAAGAGAATTTTCAAAAACCGCTTATTTTCCTCAAAAGGTCTGTTTATCAGCATTGCCAAGCGGTGGGGCTGATGCGAAAGTTCGCCATTATGCCGATGACATTAGAAGAACGAATGAACAAGTTTTTCGCGCACACGCCCTCCATCCATCCGACGGCGTTCGTCGCGCCGACCGCCGCGATCGTGGGCCATGTGACGCTGGAGGAGGAAGCGAGCGTCTGGTACAACACGGTGTTGCGCGGGGATATCAACCGCATCCACATCGGGCCGCGCTCCAACATTCAGGACGGCACGGTGGTGCATCTCGCCGACGACTACCCCGTCCTCGTGGGCGAACTGGTGACCGTGGGCCACATGGCGATGCTCCACGCCTGCACGATCGGCGACGAATGCCTCATCGGCATGGGGGCCATCCTGCTCGACGGCGTGGAGCTCGGCGCGCGCTCCATCATCGGCGCGGGCGCGCTGGTCACGGGCGGCACGAAGATTCCTCCTGGCTCGCTGGTGCTCGGCTCGCCGGCCAAGGTGGTCAAAACGCTCGACCTCGACGCGCAATCCAAGATTCGCACTTGGGCGGAGAAATACATCGGCGTCGCGCGCCGCTTTCTCGAACACGCGCGCAACACACCCCCGGGCGTGTATCTTTAGAAGCTGTCTAAAACGGAATCCGCCACCCCGCATGCGCCGCTTGTTGGGCGGTGTAGTAGATGCCATGCACCTTGCGCCCTTCGCGATTGAAGAGGGTCACGATGCCTCCCTCTCTGCCGGGCGTTGAGGAGGGGCCGAGGGGGACTTCCACGGTCTTGCCAGGCGCGAGCTGCCCCCGCAACGGCCATTGATCGCGGGTATGATTGGTGAGGCGCCATCCCGCAAGATCCACGGGGCGCGGGCTGACGTTGAGCAGGGTGACGGTTTTCCGCTGCGGCTGGTCGCACAAAGGGTTCACCAAGGCGGCGACGATCCGCACGCCGTCCCCGGGGTGGCTCACCCCGTGGCGCCCCTCGGGCGCGGGGAAGGCGGCGGGGGCTCCCGCGAGCGAGGGGAGCGCGTGGCCGCTGGCGTCGTCGGTGTGCCAGGATTGGGATTGGAATTTGAAGAACAAGGCGGTCCAGCGCAGTTGCTGGGGGTGTTCGAGCAACACCGCTCCGTCCTGCCACGTACCATCCTGGTCCAAGTGGCACGGATCGTTGCCTTGGTTCATGTGGATGTCGTGGAGCCCGCGCGAGGGATAAAAGCGGAAGACGCGGTCGGTCGCCTCGGCTTCCCACGGTTCGCCGTAAACATAAACCCGGCAGACGGGATCGGCGATGGCACCGGAAAAAATGCCTTCCAGCACATCGTTCAAGTCCGTCCCGCCATCGGGATTGTGAAAGGGGAGTTTCAGGAACTGGTCGCGGTGGAAAAGGTTGAGGCGCAGATAATCGAGCGCAAGCCCCCCAGGGCTGCTCTCCACCGGGTGCATCCCCTGCGGGAGGCGGCTCAGGGCGTCGGTGATGGGGTGTCCGAAGCGGAGTTTGATCAAGTATTCCATCTCCGAGGGCTCCAGCATGGAACGGACGTTGACAGCCACGCGGTAGAAAACCCCAAGGGCCTCGATCTGGAGATGAAAATGCGGGTGACTCTCCGAAGAGGTGCGGAGGGCCAGAGGGCGGCCTTTCAAAACGGAGTACGATTTGAGGGGCATCGGGGGATGGCAGGAATTTTCACCGATCCCGCTCACAAATCAAGGAATCCCTGAGAAGCCGCCTAAAAATTTGGGGGTTCCGGAGAGGAATGAATTTGCGTTGACAATCCTGCCGACGGCTGTTTTATTGATCCCATCTTCGCGTTCCCTTTGGCCTTTTGCTTGGCCAAACTTCTTTCGCAATTACGGCTCACGATGTCGTAAACCCATTGACCAAACTCTCGGGGGCAAAAGGTTGCCGACGCGTTGCCGCTCTTCTTTCAACAAAAGTGGGCGCACATCCAGATTTTTTTACCTCGCCGGGGTGTTGTCCTCCTGGCTCGCCAGTGTGCGAGTCGCGGACCGGACGAAACCGCACAATCCATTTCAGACCCTCGTTTTTAGAACTTTTATGACAGAACCCATTGAAAACCCGTCCTTGTCGCCGGAGGAGCAAGCTCCCAAAAAACCGGCACGGCGGAAATCCCCCCTTTCTCCCGCCACACCCCGCAAGCCGCGGGTGGCAAAAACCGCGACGGCGCAAGAGCCTGACACCGAAAAAGCAGCTCCAAAAGCGACCAGGAAGACAGGCGCGACACGAAAGAAAGCCGTGAAGCAAGAGCCCGAAGCGAAGATGCCGGAGCCCCCGGTTTCCGCTCCGGTGGAACCCGTTGCGCAGATGGAATTGCTTGTCGAACCCGTAACCGAAGTCCAGCAACCCGTGGCGCAAGCCCCGGCTGAACCCCTAGCCAGTCCCGCGCCTCAAGAATCGCGCAGCGGACGCGGCAGAGGCCCCCGCGAGAGAACGCGTACCCGCAAGCCGCAACCCCAAGGGCTCGCGCCGATTGTCCCTCAACCCCCGTCCCACGCAGGCGCGGTAATCGAGGAATGGTCTCCGGGCTCCCGGAATGTCACACCGTCCCCCTCGCGCCCGGAAAGCGTGATCCAACCCGAGCCCGCCTCAGCGGCGACTCCGGCCCCCGCCACCGCACCGGCCGCATCTGCCAAGCCCGAGGAACTCGTCATCCGCCGCAGGGAAATCCCTCACCAACTCAGCCGCGAAGAACGGATCGCCGCCGCACGCCAGCAGTTCCAGGCGGCGGAACCGTCCATGCAATCGCAAGAGCCAGCCGCCACTGAGCAGCCTCTTTCGCCCGTTCCCCTGCCGGAACAACCGCGCCAGGAACCGGTCTATGCCGAGGGGCTCGTGGAAGTCTCTGGCAAGGGATTTGGCTTTTTGCGCGATCCCAAACGGGGTTATGCGCAGCATCCCGCGGACGTTTTTGTCACCCCCGAAGTGTGCCGACGCTACAATTTGCGCGACGGCATGTGGATTCGCGGGGAAATCCGCCGGGGCAACCGCGGTCCGCAGCTTTTCCGGCTCACGGAGATCGAAGGCGAAGATCCGTCCAAGGCCCTGAACACGCCGTTGTTTGACGAGTTGACGACCATCAACCCGAACAAATTCATCAAGATGGAAACCGAGCCGGACCGCTTCACCACGCGGGTCATTGACTTGATGGCGCCCATCGGGCGCGGCCAGCGCGGCCTCATCGTCGCGCCGCCGCGCACGGGCAAGACGACGTTCCTGCAACACATCGCCGAGGCCGTGGTGAAGAACCATCCGGACATGAAGCTCATCATCCTGCTCGTCGATGAGCGTCCCGAGGAAGTCACGGAAATCCGCCGCGCTGTTCCGGAAGCGGAATTGATGGCGAGCTCCAACGACCAGGACATCAAGTGCCACACGCGCATCGCGCAACTGGCCATCGAGCGCGCCCGGCGGCTCGTGGAGCTGGGCAAGCACGTCTTCATCCTGCTCGACTCCATCACCCGCGTGGGCCGCGCCTTCAACAACGCGATGGCGGGGGGCGGACGCACGATGTCCGGGGGCGTGGACGCCCGCGCGCTGGAAATCCCGCGCCGACTTTTCGCCTCCGCGCGCAACACCGAGGAGGCCGGTTCGCTCACCATCATCGCCACGGCGCTCATCGAGACAGGCAGCCGCATGGACGAGTTGATTTTTCAGGAGTTCAAAGGCACCGGCAACCAGGAGTTGGTGCTGGATCGCAAGATCAGCGACCTGCGCATCTACCCGGCCGTGGACATCTTCATGTCCGGCACCCGGCGCGAAGAGCTGCTGCTGCCCGAGGCGGACCTGCACAAGATCAACATCATCCGGCGCGGCCTCTCCGGCCACAAACCGGCGGAAGCCATTGAGCGTCTGCTCTTCTTCCTCAAGAAATTCCCGACGAACACCCAGATGCTGCGGGAGATTCCGGGGTAGGCACCAGAAAACGCGCTGAGCGCGCGGCAGTCAGGCTCTAAAACGTTCAAAGAAAAAGCCAGCCCGGGAATCCCAGGCTGGCTTGATTTTTTTTCCGAGACGCGCGTCTTTTATTGCGCTGCAGCAGCTTTCGCCGCGTTATTGGCGGCGGTGGCGGCGGCTTTGCGGTCGAACTCGAGGATGTGATCGCTCGGGTGCAGCGTCGAGATGCGCATGCAATAGAAGGAGCGCCACACGAAGATGAGCCCGATGGCCAGGAAGCTCAGGGCGATGCCAAGGCGGATGCCTTCGGGGGTCTTGATGGCGATTTCCACGGCGAGGATGCCGAAGAGCGTGGTGAACTTGATGATCGGGTTCAGGGCCACCGAGGAGGTGTCCTTGAAGGGATCGCCCACGATGTCGCCGATGACCGTGGCGTCATGGAGCGGGGTGCCCTTGCGGCGCAGTTCCACTTCCACGATCTTCTTGGCGTTGTCCCAGCAGCCGCCCGCGTTGGCCATGTTGATGGCCATGAAGAGGCCGAACATGGCGAGCGAGATGAGGTAGCCGATGAAGAACACCGGGTCAAAACAGGCGAAGGAAAGCGCCAGCGAAAAGACGACGATGAAGATGTTCAACATGCCTTGCTGGGCATACTGGGTGCAGATTTTAACCACTTCGTTGCTGTCTTCCATGGAGGCCTTGGTGGCGCCGTCCAGGTGCATGTGCTGCTTGATGTAGTCCACCGCGCGGTAAGCGCCCGTGGTCACCGCCTGGCGCGAGGCCCCGGCGAACCAATACACCACAGAGCCGCCCATCAGCAGGCCGAGGATGATGTGGCCTTCGGTGATGCTGAGCTTGGAGAGGTCCGTCCATTTGAAGTGATCCTTGAGCATCAGGATGAGCGAGAAGATCATCGTCGTGGCGCCCACGACAGCGGTGCCGATGAGCATCGGCTTGGCGGTCGCCTTGAAGGTGTTGCCGCAGCCGTCGTTTTCTTCCAGCAGCATCTTGCCGTTTTCAAAGTCGGGGGTGAACCCGAAGTCGCGTTTCACTTCCGCCTCGATGCCGGGGATCTGCTCGATGGTCGAGAGCTCGAAGACCGATTGCGCGTTGTCGGCCACCGGTCCGTAGCTGTCCACGGCGATCGTCACCGGGCCCATGCCCAGCATGCCGAAAGCCACAAGGCCGAAAGCGAACACCGTTTGGTAGCCCATGAAGGCTTCGAACCCGTGGGCGCTGGTCACCATGGCCACGTACATCAGACCCGTGAGGGTCAGGCCCTTCCAGAAGCAGGAGAAGTTGCCGGCCACGAGGCCCGAGAGAATCGTGAGGCCCGCGCCGCCTTCGGTGGTCGCGTTGACGACCTCCTGGCAGTGCGCGCTCTTGGTGCTGGTGAACATCCGGGTCAACTCAGGGATGATCGCCGCCGCGAGCGTGCCGCAGCTGATGATGGTGGAGAGTTTCCACCAGAGATCGCCGTATTTCGAGGCGAGCATGAAGTAGCTCACCACGTAGGTGATGCCAACGCAGAGCAGCGAGGTCAGCCACACCAGAACGGTGAGCGGGTGCTCGAAGTTAAACTTCGCGTGCTTGGCGAAAACGCCGCGCGTGATGAAGGTGTTGATCTTGTAGGCGATGACCGACATCGGGACCATGACGATGCGCATGGCAAAAATCCAGACGATGAACTCCCAGCGGAATTGATCCTTCACAGCGAGCAGGATGAAGGTGATGAGCGCCACGCCGGTGACGCCGTAGGTCTCGAACCCGTCCGCTGTCGGCCCAACGGAGTCGCCTGCGTTGTCGCCCGCGCAGTCCGCGATGACGCCGGGGTTGCGCGCGTCGTCTTCCTTGATGCCGAAGACGATCTTCATCAGATCGCTGCCGATGTCGGCAATCTTGGTGAAGATACCACCGCAGATGCGCAGCACGCTCGCGCCGAGGGATTCGCCGATGGCGAACCCGATGAAGCAGGAGCCGGCGAGCGCGGGCGGGACGAACTTGAGGACGATGAGCATCATCATCAACTCCACGCTGATGAGCAGCACGCCGATGCTCATGCCCGAGCGGGTGGGAATCTCGGAAACCGCCAGCGCCTTGCCCTTGAGGGCGGCGAAAGCCATGCGGCTGTTGGCGATGTTGTTGATCATCATGCCAAACCAGGCGACCGCGAACGAACCGGCGATGCCGATGAGCGACCAGGCGATGATCAACGCCACCGTGGGAGCGTCCTTGCCCTGCAACCAGCCGAAGTAATAGACCATCGTGCTGCCGATGAGCAGTTCGAGCCCCAGCAAGAGCTTGGCCTGCTGGAAGAGGTAGGTCTTGCAGGTGCTGTAAATGAGGGTGGAAACATCCAGCATGCTCTTGTGCGCGGGAAGTTTCTTGAGGCCAAGGTATTCGATCAGCCCAAAGATCATGCCGAGCAAGGCAACGACCAGACCCATGGTCAGGATTTGGTCGCCGCTCAGGGTGAGACCCAGGAAATCGAACGGGATTTTTGCACGCTCGACCAGACTAGGCAAAGCCAGATCAGATTCACCGCCGGCGAATGCGGCGGACGGGAGACAACCGGCGGCGATGAGCCCCGGCACAACGAGTTTTCGATATATCGACTTCATGAATTAAGAGGGATGGGCAACTATCTTGCCAATGTAGAGCTTGGAGCGAACTTTGGAACAGCGCACGCTTTTTTTGTGCTATTATAAGAATTGCTTTATGTTTTCATAATAAGAAGCCCCGCTTTACACACGGAGGTTTCCCCTACGGTCACGCCACCCCGCAGATTCGAATCGTGTAATCCAGACCATGAGATTCCCCCGCCTGCTTGTACTGACGGCCGCCTTTGCCTGCACGTTTTCGACAGCGCGCGAACCGCTCTGCCCCTTTGATGGGAGTGGACCACGTCCCCTGACTCTGGATGAGGCGGTGGCGGAAGCCCTGGAGCACAACCCTCTGATTCTCAACGCAAAACAGGAGATCGAGCGCACCCGCGGCCAGATTATCGAAGTGCGGGCTCAGGCGATGCCGCAAGTCAACCTCACGGCGATTTACCAGCAGCAGGACCCCTATCTCATCAAGGGCCAAAGCTCCCAAGCGGGAGGCCAGCGCGCTGCCACGGCCCCCACGCCCACCCCGGTTCCCAAAGTCACTCCTACGCCC
>Ga0073936_10002955_pt1 | contig 24831 bp, 22 predicted proteins | sample AliMusrvi5mmetaG_FD_87041 | JGI IMG/M metagenome (GOLD analysis project Ga0073936, IMG submission 87041) | Freshwater lake bacterial and archeal communities from Alinen Mustajarvi, Finland, to study Microbial Dark Matter (Phase II) - Alinen... | ecosystem: Environmental > Aquatic > Freshwater >... | reverse complement strand
GCTACGGCATGCAGCTGCTTTCTCATAAACTTGGCGGCCGCGTCCATAAATCCGGAAAACGCGAGTACGGATTCTCCAAGCTCCATATTTCAAAACCCGGAAGCCCTCTTTTTAAAGGGATCCCCAGGGCGATCACCTGCTGGATGAGCCACGGCGACAAGCTCGACAGGATCCCGAAGGGTTTTGAACGTCTCGCGCATACCGAGAACGCCCCGTTCGCCGCGATGGGGGACGCGAAAAAGAAGATCTACGCGATTCAGTTCCATGCCGAAGTGGCGCACACCGAGCTCGGCTCCAAAATCCTCGGGAATTTTTTGACCGGCGTTTGCGGCTGTAAGAAAAGCTGGACGGCGCGTTCCTTCATCAGCGAAGCCGTGAAGAAGATCCGCCGTCAGGTCGGCAGCGACCGCGTGGTGCTGGGACTTTCGGGCGGTGTGGATTCCTCGGTTGCCGCGGGGCTGATCCATAAGGCTATCGGGAAAAAATTGACCTGTATCTTTGTGGATAACGGCCTCTTGAGACTGAACGAAGTTGCGCGCGTCGACAAGACCTTCCGCGGTCATTTCAAAATGAATCTGAAGGTGATCCCGGCCGAGAAACTTTTCCTGGCCCGTCTCAAGGGCGTGATCGATCCGGAGAAGAAGCGCAAGATCATCGGCAAGACCTTCATCGACGTTTTTCAGAAAGAGGCGAACAAACTCGGGAAAGTGCCGTACCTCGCGCAGGGGACACTTTATCCGGATGTCATCGAATCCGTTTCTTATTTCGGCGGGCCCACGAGCATGATCAAGAGCCACCACAATGTCGGCGGACTGCCGAAGAATATGAAGTTCAAGCTGGTGGAGCCGCTCAAAGAACTTTTTAAAGACGAGGTCCGCGCCGTCGGCGCCGCACTGGGGATCGACAAGGATATCGTCGGGCGCCAACCCTTTCCGGGGCCGGGACTCGCGGTCCGCATTCTCGGTGAGGTCCGCAAGGACCGTTGTGATCTTTTGCGCGCCGCGGATTGGATCGTGGTCGATGAGATCAAAAAGGCCGGCTATTACGACAAGGTCTGGCAGTCCTTCGCCGTCCTGCTTCCCGTGCAAAGCGTCGGGGTGATGGGGGATGAGCGCACTTATGAAAATGCCGTGGCGGTGCGCGCGGTGACGAGCCTTGACGGGATGACGGCCGACTGGGCCAAGCTTCCGTACGATCTTCTCGGGCGCATTTCGAACCGTATCATCAATGAAGTGCGCGGCATCAACCGCGTGACCTACGATATTTCCAGCAAGCCCCCGGCCACGATCGAGTGGGAATAGAAATTCGGGCCAAGGGCCACGCACCACGAATAAGAGTCGTGGCCCGTGGATCGTGGTCCGTGGAACGATATTAAAATGAGCCACAGCGACTTCGTCCATCTTCATTGCCACACCGAATACAGCCTTCTCGACGCCACCTGCAAGATCAGCGAGCTCATGACTCGCGCCAAGGAGCTCCGTTTTCCCGCGCTCGCCATGACCGACAACGGCAATCTTTTTGGCGCCATCCAGTTCTACACCAAGGCCATGAAAGAAGGGATCAAACCGATCCTCGGCATGAGCACCTACGTGGCGCCGGGATCCCGCCTTGAGCGGCAGGCGCACGGCATCAAGGAAGCCTCTTTTCACCTGACGCTTCTCGCCACTAACGAGCAAGGTTACCGGAATCTCATCAAGCTTTCGAGCCTCGGCTACACGGAAGGGTTCTATTACCGCCCGCGCGTCGACAAGACCGTTCTCAAGGAACATGCCGAGGGCCTGATCGCGCTTTCCGGGGGACTCAAGGGCGAAGTGCCGTATTATCTTTATCACGATCAGGATCACGACGCGCGTAAAGTCGCGGAGGAGTATGCCGGGATCTTCGGCCGGGACCGGTTCTTTCTCGAGATCATGGAGCACGGTCTCGAACCTCAGAAGAAGGTCACCGTGGGGTCGCTCAAACTTGCCAAGGAACTCAAACTTGGCATTGTCGCCACCAACGACGTTCACTACATCCATCAGAACCAGGCCATGGCCCATGATGCGCTGATCTGCATCGGCACGGGCTCGAAGCTCGACGAGCCGAACCGCATGCGCTATCAGGGCGACCAGTACTATCTCCGGTCGGCGGAGGAAATGAAAAGCCTTTTCCGGGACATTCCCCAGGCGATCCGCTCCACGGTGGAGATCGCCGAGCGCTGCAACCTGGAGCTGGATTTTAACAAGATCTTCCTGCCGCAGTTCGCGCCGCCGGACGGAAAGACGCAGATCCAGTACATGGATGAGCTGTGCTTTCGCCTCCTGCGCGAGCGTTTCCGAGGGGAACTCCCGCCGGAATATGAGGCGCGTCTCCGTCTGGAGATCGATCTGATCAGCAAAATGGGTTACATCAGTTACTTCCTCATCGTTTGGGATTTTATCCGCTTTGCCCGTGAGAAGGGTATCCCTGTGGGACCGGGCCGCGGGTCGGCGGCGGGGAGTCTCGTGGCTTACGCGCTTCACATCACGGACATCGATCCCATCCGGTATCACCTTTATTTTGAGCGCTTCCTCAATCCGGAACGCGTGAGCATGCCCGATATCGATATTGACTTTTGCTACGTGCGCCGCGACGAGGTGATCGACTACGTGAAGCGCAAATACGGCACCCCGAACGTGGCGCAGATCATCACGTTCGGGACGATGGCCGCCAAGGCGGCCGTGCGGGACGTGGGGCGTGTGATGGGGATCGCGTACGGGGAGGTGGACCGCATCGCGAAACTGATCCCGTTGGAACTCAAGATGACCTTGAAGCTGGCGCTCGAACGCGAACCGGCCCTCAAGGATATGGTCGCCAACGACGTGCGGATGGCGCAATTGATCGAAACGTCGCAGGCGCTCGAAGGACTTTCCCGCCACGCCTCGATCCACGCGGCCGGAGTCGTGATCTCGGATGTGCCGCTCACCGAACATGTCCCGCTTTACAAAACTGAGGACCAGATCTGCACCCAGTACACGATGAAAGATCTCGAGAAGATCGGCCTGCTCAAGATGGATTTCCTCGGCCTCAAGACGCTCACGGTGATCGATGAAGCGGTCAAGATCGTGAGGAAAAGCCGCGGGGAAAAGATCGACATCTCGAACCTTCCGGAGGATGACCCCGCCACTTATGAGATGCTGGCCAAGGGGGACGCGCTCGGGGTGTTCCAGCTTGAAAGTTCGGGGATGCGCGACATCCTGAAAAAAATGAAGCCCAGCCGCTTCGAGCATCTCGTGGCCTTGCTCGCTCTCTACCGGCCGGGTCCGCTCGGAAGCGGCATGGTGGATGATTTTATCAAACGCATGCGCGATCCCAAGTTGATCAAGTACGACCATCCCGCGCTCGAGCCCAGCCTTAAGGAAACCTATGGCGTGATCCTGTATCAGGAGCAGGTCATGCGCATCGTAAGCGACCTTGCGGGATTCACTCTCGCTCAGGCCGATTCGCTGCGCCGCGCTATCGGAAAAAAGATCCCGGAAGTCATGGCCAAGGAAAAGAAGGCCTTTATGGAAGGCGCCATCAAGCGCGGGGCCAAGGAAAAGGTCGCGGAAAAGATCTGGGAATTGATTGATTACTTCTCCGGCTATGGTTTCAATAAATCCCATTCGACTGCCTACGCGGCGGTCTCCTATCAAACGGCGTACCTCAAAGCCCATTATCCGGTGGAGTTCATGACGGCGCTCCTGACCTCGGAAATGAGCAACACCGACAAGGTGGTGCAATATATCGAGGCGTCAAAAAAAATGGGGATCGATGTCCTTCCTCCGGCGGTGAACCAAAGCTTTTCGGATTTTACCTGCGCCGGCGACCGTATCCTTTTCGGCCTCGCGGCGATCAAAAATGTCGGGTCGACCGCGATCGAATCCATTATCGCGACGCGTTTAAAGGACGGGCCGTTCACCTCTCTTTTCAATTTTGTCCAGCGCGTGGACCTCAGGACCTGCAATCACAAGGTCCTGGAGAGTCTGATCAAATGTGGCGCGTTCGATGAATGGAAATTCCACCGCTCGCAGCTTATGGCGATGCTCGACCGGGTCCTCGAAATGGGCGCGAATACCCAGAAGGACCGCAGCCGGGGACAGATGTCTTTTTTTGAGACCGGCGGGGGTGCCGAGGGGTTTCATGACCAGGAGGCCGCGGTTCCCGATATCCCGGAATGGCCGGAGAATCAGAAACTCGCGTACGAGCGGGAGCTGATCGGGTTTTATGTGTCCTCCCATCCTCTGGCGAAGTACGCGACGATCCTCAAAAATTACGCGACGGCCACGACCGCGAATCTTTCGGAGTTCAATCATCAGGCCGAGGTCACGATCGGCGGGATCATCGACACGATGAAGGAGATCCTGACGAAAAAAGGGGATAAGATGGCGTTCCTGAGCCTCCAGGACCTGAACGGTGCCTGCGAGACCGTGGTGTTCCCGACCGTCTACAAGGCTGCGGGGGCGCTATTGCAGAAAGACGCGCTTGTGTTCGTCAAAGGAAAGGTCGACGCCCGCGACGACGTGGCGAAACTTTTGGCCGATGAGATCATTCCTCTCGAGGAAGTTCCCAAACGGTATACCCGTATGATTGCCATCAACATCAAGACGGCGGGACTCGGCGCCGAAACGCTTCAGGAACTGCGGAAGATCCTTCAGACCCACAAGGGAGGGACGCCGGTCTATCTGACGCTCCAGGATCCTCAAGGGAAAATGACCATTCTGGATTCCGGCGATAATCTGAAAGTCGCGGTTTCCGACGTTCTCTTTGACGAGCTTGAGCGCCTTCTTGGCGAAAATTCCGTCAAAATCCGTTCTTAGTATTTCCAGCATTTCGTTAAACCACGATATCGCTTGAGGTTACAACTTAAATTGCTTGACAAGGGTCCGATGTTTTGCTATTTTTCTCGCATCTTCAAACAGGACAATCAGTTGGGTAAAAATTCTGTTGCTTCTTCGTTTCGCCCCGTCAGAGATCCGGGGAATAGGTAGAATTCATTTTCTAGTGAAGGATGCGGCGGCTTGTAACAAACAAATGCCCGTTCATGATTTTTAGATCTTTAACGGGGCAGAGGAGGTGGTCACTTGACTAAAAAAGATATCGTGATGAAAGTTTCGAACGAAACGAATCTCACCCAGATCGATGTCAAGAAGATCGTCCAAAAAACCCTCGATGTCATTTCCGACAGTCTCCAGCGCGGTGAAACCGTGGAACTCCGGAACTTCGGTGTCTTCAAGGTCAAGACCCGTCGCGGCCGTTTGGGGCGCAATCCCCGGACCGGCGAGGAAGTGACGGTCCCCGAAAAAAAGTCGTGGTGTTCAAACCCGGTCTCATCTTAAAGGTCAAGGTGAAATAGGGAGTGCGGTACGCGCCCGGATATTCTGTGGCGCGAAAGTGAATCTTCAAAGTTTTTAAGGAGGCAGTTATGGCGGAAAAGGGTAAGGTGAAGTGGTTCTCCAACGTCAAGGGTTTCGGGTTCCTCCGCAAGGAAGGGGAGGAAAAGGATATCTTCGTTCATTATTCCGTGATCCAGGGCGATGGTTACAAGAGGCTCAATCCTGACGAGGAAGTCGAATTCGACATCGTGCAGGGCGAAAAGGGACCTCTGGCTCAGAACGTGATCCGCCATAAGAAGACCCAAGAGGAAAAAGACGCAGCCGCCGCCGAGAGCAAGAAAGAAGACAAGAAGAAAGATGCCAAGGCAAAGAAGTAATCCGGCCGATCTTCGTTTTACCGTATTTTCCTGAAATGAACATGGACCCGCGGGATTTTCCCGCGGGTCTTTTTTTCCTGTCTCCCGTCAGACAGGCGCCGCGTTGTGCGGCGGGTCCGCTTTTCCGTTAAAGGATGTCTTCGATGTCCGACAGAAAAAAGCCAAGAAAGCTGAGGCGCTCTTTCACGGTTCAGATGTTGCAGAACGAGTCGCATGATCTGTGGCTGGATCCGGCCGAGAGTCATCATCTCCGTGACAGCATCCGTTTGAAGCCCGGTGACGCTTGTCTCGTGACCGACGGCCAGGGCGGCGAAGCGGAGGCGGTCGTGGGGGAGTTTTCGGCTGACGGGCGCGCCTGTCTTCATGTGACGCCGGTGCTTATCAAGACCGGTTCTTTTGAGGACACGATCGCCCTCCGTGTTTTTCCGGTGATGTTGCGCAAAGGGAAGACGGACCTTTTGGTCGAGAAGGCCCAGGAGCTCGGGGTCCATGAGTTTCACGCGATCACGTCCGAACATTGCGAGGTCAAGATCGCTCCGGAAAAGACGGGGAAGATCGTTGAGCGCTGGAACCGGATCGCCCGCGAGGCCAGCAAACAGTCCGGGAATCTGAAACTTCTCAAGATCGGAATGCCGTCAAGCTTCAAAGATGCGCTCGGAAGTCTTTCCACCGAAGAGCCTGTCGTGATCTTTCATCCCGGCCGGGATTCCATTCCTTTTCCGGAATGGATCGGAGAAGTCCGGGGGCTCCGGGGCAACATCCGGACTTTGAATGTTTTTATCGGGCCGGAGGGCGGTTTTTCGGAAGATGAGATCCGCTGGGTCCGGTGGCACCGCAAGGAGAAAAATCTCCGTTTCGTGGAACTGGGAGAAGTTCTTTTTAAGGCAGACACCGCTTTTGTGGGGATCGTGGCGGCGCTCCGCTTTTCCGGAATCCTTTCCTCCTGACATGGCCCCGACTTCCGCTCCCTCGAAAAACGTCCGCTTCTACACGCTCGGCTGCAAGGTCAACCAGTATGAAACGCAGGCGATGCGTGAGGCCCTGGAGCGTCAGGGCTATCGCGATATCGAGGGGGAGAAGGAAGCCCCTTGCGATCTTGTGGTCGTGAACACCTGCACCGTGACCCAGGACGCGGACCGGACCAACCGCTACTGGATACGCCGTCTCCGGCGCGAACATCCCCAGGCGCGCCTGGCCGTGACCGGCTGCTACGCGGAAAAGAACCGTCCGGAACTGGAGGCCATGCCCGAAGTCGATCTGATCTTCTCCAACGAAGAGAAGTCTCTGATTTCCGAAAAACTCCGGAAGGCTTCCGCGAAAGAGGCCCCGGTCAAGTCCTCCGGGGCCGGGGCTTTTATGCCGCTTTCCATTTCCCGGTCGGAGGGGAAGACGCGCGCCTATGTGAAAGTCCAGGATGGCTGTGATCACACCTGCAGTTTTTGCAAGGTGTCGATCGTTCGCGGCAGTTCGCGCAGCCGTCCGCTGAAGGAGATCCTGGAAGAGGCTCATCGCCTGAGGGACGGCGGCTACCGGGAGATCATTCTGACCGGCATTCAGACAGGGGCCTACGGCCTGGACCTTGGGGCTCAGGCCAACTCCGGCGGTCGGCGCTATCTTTTGCGGGATGTCATCGAGGCCTGTGCCCAGATCGACGGGATCGAGCGCATCCGTCTGAGCTCGATCGAATTAAAGGACTTGGGGGGCTCTCTTCAGGAAGCTTTCCGGGCGATCCCCAAGCTTTGCCCGCATCTTCATCTGCCGCTTCAGAGCGGTGACAATGAAGTGCTTTCGAGAATGAACCGGGTTTACACGCGGGAAGAATACCGGGACACGGTGCTGGCGCTCAAGTCGCAAGTTCCGGATTTCGAATTCAGCGTGGATGTGATGGCCGGATTTCCGGAGGAGACCGAAGCGCAATTCGGAAATACTCTGGACCTTCTCAATTCGCTACGGCCGCTCAAAACGCATGTGTTCCCGTACAGCCGCCGGGACGGGACCCTTGCGGCCCGGTGGGAAGTTCTCGCGCCCCAGGTGGTCCGCGACCGGGTTCGCCGCCTGACGGAGTGTGCCGAGCGCATTTCTGGAGAGGTCCGGAGCCGCTACCTGGGCCGTTCTGTCGAGGTCCTGGCGGAGCATGCCAATGAGCGCACCGGCGGTTACGAAGGTTTCACGAGGAATTATCTCAAAGTCTTTTTTGAGTACCCACGGAACATTCAAGGGTGTATTATACCCTTCAAATTGATCGGACTTTTTCAAGAGGGTTTCCGGGGAATTCCCGGGAAACCCGGGAGGACTTAAAATAATGGACTGGTTCTGGCAGGTGGTCGAAAGCCTTCATAAAAGCGCCGCCTTTGCGGTCTTGCGGGATTTTAAACCCATTGACTGGATCTTTTTATTCGTCACTTTGTGGGGACTGGCCCAGGGGAGCCGCAAGGGCTTCAGCGATATGTTCGGGAAAATCTTGGGGCTTTTTCTGACGAGCATGATGGTGCTGAGTTTTTACAAGCAAGTGGCGGCCGTCTTGCACGCGCACACCCTTCTTCCCGAGGCTGTCGCCAAACCTATCGCATTCTTTCTTCTATCCGTCTTTTTATGGTTCTCCGTGTCCTGGTGCATCAATGCTTTCGGAAAGATCTTCAAAGTGGAGGCCCAGGGGATATTGAAAACCCTGGGCGGGATGATCCTCGGAGGATTGCACATGATGCTCTTTTTGAGCTTCCTTTCGCAGTTCATTTTATTCCTCCCGATCGACGCGCTTCAGGATTCCTTCAAAACCGGGAAAAGCTACAGCGGGCATACGATCGTGCGCATTGTGCCGGCTCTTTACAAGCGGGTCGTGACGCCCTTTTTCAATCCGGACGCTAAAAAGCCCCTCGTTTCCTATAAAACCGGCGGCTAGCACTGTGTCAAATTCAATGCTACGGGTTCATAGTGTTGCGCCGTTTACCCTTAATTTTAAAATAGACACGGCGCTAGGAGAAGGCGCGTGATGGGATCCCCAAACTCCGGGACGCGCTTTGAGGACCATGTCGTTGAGCAGGTCAGCGCCGCCAACGACATCGTCGAGATCATCTCGCAGTATGTGCCGCTGAAGCGGGCCGGCCGGCATCTCAAGGCCTGCTGTCCCTTCCACCAGGAAAAATCCCCCTCGTTCATGGTCCAGCCCGAAAAACAGATGTTCCATTGTTTTGGCTGCGGGGCCGGGGGTGATGTGTTCAGCTTCGTCATGCGTCATGAAAACATGACCTTTCCCGAGGCCCTGAAATCGCTGGCCGAGCGCGCGCATATCACGCTCCCCGAGCGGCGGTCGCAAGGGGAGGACGGCGGGCAAAAGGAAAAACTCTATGAAGTCTGCCAGGTCGCGGCGGATTTTTATCATGAACTTCTCCTCAAGGATGCCGGAGCTCTCGCCCGGGAGTATTTGGCCAAGCGGCAGATCACGCCGGAGATCATCCGGGAATTTAAACTGGGCTGGGCGCCAATGGAATGGCGCACGCTTTTTGATCACCTGACGCGCCGGAAATATCCGGAGGCCCTGCTGAAGCTCGCGGCCCTGATCCAGCAGTCGCCCAAAGGGAATTACTACGACACCTTCCGGGGCCGTCTTCTTTTTCCGATCCTGAACCTCCAGAACAAGACGATCGCGTTCGGCGGACGCCTCATCGCCGACCAGGAAGGTCCCAAATACCTGAATTCCCCGGAGACGCCCATCTTCTTCAAGCGGCGCGAGCTTTTCGGATTGAACCTCGCCAAGAAATACATCGATCGCGAGTGGCCGAATCTGATCCTGGTGGAAGGTTACATGGATTTCCTTGCCCTGTACCAACACGGGTTCAGGAACGCGGTGGCAACGCTTGGCACCGCGCTGGGCGAAGACCATGTCCGGCTGATGCGGCGATTCGTGGAAGAAGTGATCGTGGTCTATGACGGTGACAAGGCGGGGGAGGCCGCGGCCCTGCGCGGGCTTGAGATCCTTCTCGAGGGCGGGATGCAGGTGAAGCTCGTGAGCCTGCCCAAAGGAGAGGATCCGGACGATTTTCTCAACAAACGCGGGAATGACGCGTTCGCGGCGTTGCTGAAAGGGGCCAAGGATTTCTTTGACTATAAACTTGAAGCGCTGCTTGCCCGCTACCCGCGCCAGGACGCCCTCGGTCTTTCGAAGATCAGCCGGGAAATGTTCGAGACCTTCCTGAAAGTGAAGAACACCGTCATGCTGGCAACGTATTTCAAACGTCTTTCCCAGGCCTTGCAGCTGGACGAGAATTCCCTCCGCACGGAATACTCCTATCTGGAAAGGAAAAGCGGACCTCCCAAGGAGCGGCCGAAAGAAACCGTGCGGGCACCTGAGTCCGCGAAGCCCTCGCCCGAAGAATTGCTCCTTTTGGTGCTTATGGCCGAAGTCCCTCCTTTTTGTGACCGGGCCTGCGCGGAACTCAAGGATACGGACCTTGTGCTTCCGGCCTCGCGCCAGCTTTTTGAATACCTCCGGCAGATGAGCGAACAGGGGAAAAAGTGCACTCTTTCGGGGCTTCTTAACCGTATTCCCGACGCCGGCTATCGGGAGCAGCTCGTGGCGGTGATGGCCACTTTGGATGATACCTCCGAGAGGGAACAGATCCTCGGGGATTGTCTCGTCAAGATTAAGCAGGGGCATGTCACCGGACGCCTCGAGGAATTGCGCCGCCAGCTCTCTCTTGCCGAGAAAAGCGGGGATGAGGCCCGGGTCCGGACGGTGGCCACCGAATATCAGGAGCTTTTGAAGCTGTCCCGAGATTCCAAAAAGGCAGAATAAATCGCTTGGTTTCGAGAGCTGAGATAACTATAATACGCAGCTCTATGAAAAAAGCGCCTCAAAAATCCATCAAGGCTTTACCTCTCAAATCGACTCCCGTTCCGGCCAAGGCGAAAAAACCGTCTGTCCCCGCGACCCCGGATAAAGGCGCGCCCAAGGGAACGGTCCCGGCCAAGCTGCAAAAAGAGATCATCCAAAAGCTTTTTTCTCTGGGCAAGAAGCAGGGGTTTGTCACCCTGGACCAGATGAAGAAGCAGCTGCCCGAGGAAATGAACAATCCCGAGAAAGTGGAAGAACTTATTATTGCTCTGAACGACAAGGGGATCGAGATCACCAGCGGCGGGACGGGGCCTTCGGGCAAACCCGGGTCCGAGGTGATCCAGGATGTCGAGGTTAAAAAGGGAAAAGATTCGGAGCTGGAAGAGGATGCGGCGGTCGAGGAATACGAGCGGGCGCGCATTGATGACCCCGTCCGCACCTACCTCCGTCAGATGGGGCAGATCTCGCTTCTCACGCGCGAGCAGGAGATCGAGATCTCCAAAAAGATCGAGGCCTGCGAAGAGGAGCTGAAGAAAGCCGTCTATCAGACCGAGGCCGCGCGCTTTGAAGTGCTCGACCTGGCCAAGAAGATCCTGAGCGGCGAGATCCAGCTTGAGTCGATCATCGAAACGGATCAGGAAGTCAAGATCGTGACGATGAAACGCAAACTCCAGCTGCTCATCCGCAAGTTCCGCGCCTCCCGGAAAAAGTCCAGCGTGGCCGACCTTTTGCTGCAGTTCAATCTGAATATCGCGATCGTGGAACAGATCGTCGCGAATCTTCGCGCCAAGCTCCGCGAGCTCAAAAAGAACCGGGACGATATCAAGAAACTCCGCCGGAGCGCTGTCCGCGGCCAGATCGGTAAGATCGAAGAACGGAACCGGCAGATCCTCGAGGAACTCGGGGAACCGGAGGCCAAGCTCCACGAGCATTTCAAGCTCATCATCCGTCGGGAATGGGAACTGACCAAGGCCAAGAAGGCCCTGGTCGGAGCGAACCTGCGTCTCGTGGTGAGCATCGCCAAGAAATACACGAACCGCGGCCTCTCGTTCCTGGACCTGATCCAGGAAGGGAATATCGGCCTCATGAAGGCCGTGGATAAATTCGAATACAAACGGGGCTATAAATTCTCGACTTACGCGACGTGGTGGATCCGCCAGGCGATCACGCGTTCCATCGCGGACCAGGCCCGCACGATCCGCATTCCGGTGCACATGATCGAGACCATCAACAAGTTCTTCCGCGCGTCGCGCCATCTGGTCCAGGAGACCGGACGCGAACCGACTCCCGAAGAGGTCGCTCAGGTCATGAAGATGCCGGTCGAAAAAGTGAAGGGCATTCTCAAGATCGCTCAGGAGCCGATCAGTCTTCAGACGCCGATCGGGGACGAAGGGGACACAAGCTTCGGGGATTTCATCGAGGACAAGTCTGCGGTCTCTCCGGCGAACGCCACCGCCTACAGCATGCTCAAGGAGCAAATGGACGATGTCCTCCTGACGCTGACCGAGCGCGAAGAGAAAGTCCTCCGCCTGAGGTTCGGGATCGGGGACGGTTACCCGCGAACGCTTGAGGAAGTCGGGCATATCTTCAACGTGACCCGCGAACGCGTTCGTCAGATCGAGGCGAAAGCGCTCCGGAAGCTCCGCCATCCGACGCGTTCGAGGAAGCTCAAGAATTTTCTGGATATTAAACTGAGCGAGTAATAGAATTCTCGACAAGATCCCTTCAGTTTGAAGCTTTTTGAGCCGATGCTTTGGATGTTCTTAACCGCGTTGAGGTCAAAATGTCAGAGAATAAAAGGCGTCTGCTGATCGTCGATGATGAAGACGATGTGTGTCAGATCGTCAAGGAGAAGTTCGAGTCCCTGGGCTATGAGGTGCTTTTCGCCCATGATGGCGCGGAAGGTTTTCGGAAGACCGAAGAATCGAAACCGGAGTGTGTGATGCTCGATATTCGCATTCCGAGAGGCGAGGATGGTCTGACCTATCTTCGCAAGATACGCTCTTACCGCCACGACGACCTTCAGGAGCAAACCCGCATCCGCAAAACCCCCGTCATCATGCTCACCGGCGCCGGCGCGACCATGCAGCCGCTCTTTGAGCTTGAGGGGATCAGCGGTTTCATTGAAAAGCCTTTCGACCTCGCGAATCTCCAAAGCAAGGTCGAACAAGTCCTCAAAATCCGTTAGTTCTCCCTTTCGCGTTCTGTGTGCGCGACCCGTTCCGGACGCGGATTTCTCAGTTTTTCCCATGCATAAAAGGATTTTAGAATAGGCGGCGTCAGCGACTTCGTATAGAATACGGCACGCTTTTGACGGGAGTATCCACGGTAGTGACCGGAAAGGAAGAGCCCCTTGAGTTTATCCGCGTTAATAAAAGTTGTCGGCCCCACGGGCTACTATTTGTCCTTGTGCAAAAAACTTAAAATGAATCCCATTCCCGTGAAGGTCCCGGTCTTCGGGGTGCTGAGGACGGATCATGAAGTCCGTAATCTTTGTGATAATTTCGCCAAGGGGGTTCTTCGCGACGAGAAGATCGAACGCGAACTCAGCCAGAAGCGCGCTCCCTGCGTTATCGATTGCGGCGTCAATGTGGGGATCACGATCCGCTGGTGGCTGAGCCTCAACAAGGCCGCCCAAGTCTACGGCGTGGATATGCTGCAGGAGACCCATGACTTCACCCGGAACGCGATACGGGCCGGAGGGCTTGGCGAAGAACGCTATCACGGGATCACGGCGGCTTTATGGTCGTCGAGCGGGAAAACATTCACGATCGATGTCCGGGACCCGTTGTGGGGCGACAATAACCTTTTTCAGGAAAAAGGGGGCGCGAAAAACGACAGGACATTCGTGTCCCGGACGCTCGATGAGATCTTTGCCGGCGAGGCGATCGAAACCGTGGATCTTCTGAAGATCGATCTCGAAGGCGCCGGAGCCGAGGCTCTGAAGGGCGCCACGGAACTTCTCAAGAACACGAAACAAGTGGTTTTCGAAAATCACGGCGAGGAAGAATCTAAAGAAGCCTCGGCGGTCCTCGTCCGGAACGGATTTCTCGTGCGCCGCGTCGGCGAGCGCCAGCATCTGTGGTGGGAAAAAGCCTAAGGTCTTGAATCTTTTCTAATGAGTCGTGACGCTGTCTGAAAAGGCGCGAAGGACTTCTTGCTCTGCCGCCTCGTCCTGGTCCTCCCGATACAAAATCACCTTCGCGTTCTCTTTCCCGAAGTAGGGGCCCCAGAGCGCGATCATGTCCGGCTTCCGGAAAATGACGGTCAGCGGGAGCCCGAGCAATGAAGCCATGTGATACGGCCCGGAATCCAAGCCGATATAGAACCGGCAGCAATGCTTCAGCAGGACCCCGGTCTGGCGCAAGGTCAATTTCCCTGCGGCGCAGAAAATCCCCGGTGCTTTCAGCTTCGAAAACTCACTGCGAGCAAATTCTTCCGCCTGGCCGATGATCAGGATATTCTCGCCGCGGCCGGTCAGATTCCGGATCAGCCTTGCCCAAAAAGAAAAGGGGAGTGTCTTGGAAGGATCGGAGGTGAAGGGATGCAGGACCACGAACGGGTTTTTGTCCTCAAGTTTCTCCTGTTTTAAAAAGGAGGCGATCTCTTCGCGGTCATTCCAGGGGAGCTCCGGAGGCAATGAAGAAGAAAAAGTGCCCGGACAGACCGTGGATGTCAGAGCGATGTTCTGGGTGACTTTGTGGATCTGGTCGGAATTTTTCATGTCCCGGCCCCTCCGGTTAATCAAAAATCCCCATTTCCGGTCATAACCCACGCGAAGGGGGATCCCCGCCAGAAAACAGGCCTGATGGAATTTCTTTTTCGGATTGAAGATGATGGCGATATCAAACCGTTCTTTTCTGATCGCCGAGGTGAGCCCCCAGAGCGAGTCAGGAAGCGTTTCCATGGGGATCTCACGGTCAATGAAAGAAAGACCCTGGACCATGTCCAGATTCTGGCGCTGCGCAAGAACCGAGATCTCCGTGTCCGGATAGCAGCCCTTCAGGAACTGAAGCGCCGGAAGCGTTAGCAGGAATTCGCCGATCCGGTCCGAACGGACACAAAGAATCTTTCGAGGGGGCTGAGGGATCGCTGAAGGAACTCGCATAGGAAGCGATTTTACTATGGCCGGAGTACGACCTCAATGGAAGAATAGGCGAATTAGTGTTTTTGAGGCCGCCGGGGCAATGTTATACTGTGCGGCATTTTCATCCGGCCATCATTGAACTAAGTGCACGCGGAAGCGGTCCGGCACCGAAATGCCGGGTCGGCCCGCGTCACGCTCCAGAGAGGACTTTTCTATGGCAGAAACACTTGGCAGTCTTATCGACAAGCTTTCGATCAAATGCATCCGGGAGCATTTTCTCCGGGAGATGAAGGCCCAGGGGAGTTCCAAGTTCACCCCGCAGGAGATCGACGCCCGGATCGAGCTTCTTGTGAAACAAAAAGAACAACTTCATGGTGAGATCGAGGCTTTCGTGGCGGCCGCCGAGCAGGGTCTTGTGCCGCTCCGGGACGAAAAGATCAAACTCTACAATCCTCTTAACCAGGTGGGACGTATTGAGGACGCCACCTCGATCGCCCGCGCCGTCGATGGCCTGATCCGGAAGAATTTCGAACTCTGGAACCTCGAGGACCAGGCGCGCCGTACCGATGTGGATCTTGCTTTTATCGGAAAGATCAAAAAGGCGATCGATCCCGTGAACCAGCAGCGCAATGACTACATGGACCGGATCGACGCTCTTCTCGAACAGACTTTCAAAAAATGATACGTTCGTTCCTGGTGATCAATCCCTTCGGCATCGGGGATGTCCTCTTTTCGACGCCGCTGGTCCGGCAACTTCACGAAGCCCATCCCGGCGCCAGGATCTATTACCTCTGCAATCGCCGCACCAGCACTTTTCTGAAGAGCCACCCCCTGATCACCAAGCTCTTTATCTATGAACGCGACGAGTTCCGCGCCGCCGAGAAGCGATCGTTCTGGGAAGGCGCGAAGATGCTTATTTCTTTTCTGAATTCTATACGCAAGGAGCATATCGAGGTTGCGATCGATCTTTCCCTGAACTCCAAGTTCGGGCTTTACGCGATCCTGGCGGGGATCCCGGTGCGCGCCGGGTTCGATCATAAAAAACGCGGACGTTTTCTGAATCGGAAACTTCCCTTGGAGGGATTCGACACCAAGCACGCCGCGGAATACTACCTGGATGTTCTGTCGCTTGTCGGGATCACGCCACGGATTAGTCCCATGGAGATCTATGACGACGAAGAAAGCAAGGCGTGGGCCGCAGGGACCGTTATTCCCGGAAAACTCGCTATCGGGATCGCGCCTTGCGGGGGACAGACCTTTGGAGCCTCGGCCGGGGTCAAGCGCTGGCCAGAAGGGCATTTCGCGGCATTGATCAACCGTCTGGTGGAACGCTACCATCCCCAGATCCTGATCTTTGCCGGTCCGAATGAAAAAAAAGAGATTGCTTCGATCCGGGGCAAGCTGACTCCGGCCGCGAAGGAAGCGCTCCGGGATTTTTCGGAGAGTTCTTTGGGACAGCTGATCGCTCTTACGGCCCATTGTGATCTTTTTATCAGCAATGATACGGGGCCGCTCCGTTTTGCCGACGCGCACGGAAAGAAAAGCGTTTCCTTTTTCGGTCCTGTCGATGAGCGGGTTTATGGCCCTTTTCCTCTCAGCGTCGAGCGCCACCGGGTGCTGACCCATCCCATGCCTTGCCGCCCTTGCTACAACCGGTTCCGGTTGAGTGAATGTCATCACCAGGTGGCCTGCATGACCGGCGTCAGCGTCGAAGAGGCTTTCCGAGCCTGCGAAGACCTTTTGGCCGCGGACACGAAACGCCCGATCGCCGCGTAAGCGCTGCCTTTCATTCCTGTTTGCGAAAGATTCCGAAAAAAGGCTACACGCCCATATTTGTATTTTTCGGGCGGCGATCTCAATGTTATACTGTGCCCGTTTTGTATTCTGGAATTCTCGGAAGATCTTCTCACGCAAGGTAGGTCCCGGGCTTTTTTTCGCGAGCCCGGTGAAAGGATGATCCATGGCCTCGGTCAAAGAACTTTTTTTTATCAATAATCCTGTTTTCGTGAAATTCAAGCGCAAGTTCAATTGGAAACGCTTTCGCAAGGAGGAGGCTCTTGTGAAGTTCGTTTTTATCAACGAGCGAATCCTGGAGATCCCCTTCGTGGCAACTTCTCTTGGGGATATGCCCGCGGGAAGCAAAGTGATCGACCTGGGTTGCTCGGAGAGCATGCTGCCGATGTTCCTGCTGGGGATGGGTTTTGAGGTAACGGGCGTGGATTGCCGGGATTATCCCTATGACATGCCGCGCTTTCATTTTGAAAGAGCGGATATCCTGAAGCTGCCTTACGCGGACGGCGCTTTTGACGCCGCGACCTGCATTTCAACGGTGGAGCATATCGGTCTCGGGCATTACATGGACCCCCTGCATGAAACGGGAGCGGACGGAAGGGCCATGGAGCAGATACGGCGGGTTCTAAAACCGGGCGGCCGGCTGATATTTTCGGTTCCTTTTGGGAAACCATTTCAGGGATCTTTGCAGCGCGTTTATGACCGACCTCGGCTTGACGCGGTCTTCAAGGGATTCCGGATCGAGAAAATAGTTTTTCACAGGGTCGTGAAAAAAGAAGGCGCGATCAATAACTTTTGGGAGCTGGTGTCTGAATCCCAGGCCGCCGAGATCCCGGGCAGTGACAAAACCGAATGTGTCTGTCTTATCAAGGCGTCTAAGGTCTGATCCGTCACGGCGCGAGGGCCGTGACCCAGAATCCTATTGAGATGTCCCACGGTAGAATATAAACTGTCGCCACGTTTCCTCTATCTTTAAATCGTCATTCGTAAGGAGTGTGGAATGAAGAAAAAAGCGCTGATCACAGGTATTACCGGGCAGGACGGCTCCTACCTGGCGGAGCTCCTTCTTGAAAAAGGATATCAAGTCCACGGCATCAAGCGCCGTGCGTCCTCGCTCAACACCCAGCGAATAGATCATCTTTACCAGGACCCTTTTGAGGGGGACCGGAATTTCGTCCTTTACCACGGGGACATGACGGACGCGAGCAGCCTGACGCATATCCTTCAGAAGGTGCAGCCCGATGAAGTCTATAATCTCGCCGCGCAAAGCCATGTGGCGGTTTCTTTTGAAGAGCCGGAATACACCGCGGACTCGGATGGAATCGGGACGCTCCGGCTTCTGGAAGCAATACGGCTTCTCGGTCTCGGAGAAAAAACAAGATTCTATCAAGCCTCGACCTCCGAGCTTTACGGAAAGGTCCTGGAGACCCCGCAGAAGGAAACCACTCCTTTTTATCCCCGGTCGCCTTACGGCGTTGCGAAGCTTTATAGCTATTGGATCACGGTCAATTACCGCGAGGCTTATGGGCTTTACGCCTGCAACGGCATTCTCTTCAATCACGAATCTCCCAGGAGAGGCGAGACCTTTGTCAGCCGTAAGATCACGCTGGCGCTGACCCGCATCAAGTTGGGTCTTGAAAAGTGCCTGCATCTTGGAAATCTGGACGCGAAGAGGGATTGGGGCCACGCCCGCGATTATGTCCGCGCGATGTGGATCATGCTCCAGCAGGAAAAACCCGAGGATTTTGTGATCGCCACGGGAGTCCAGCATAGTGTCCGCGAATTCGTCGAGTTTGTTTGCCGGGAACTCGGGATCCGCATCACCTGGAAGGGCAAGGGAGCGGATGAAAAAGGTTACGACGAGCACGGCAACATGATCGTGGCCGTTTCCCCGCGCTATTTCCGTCCCGCCGAAGTGGAGACGCTTCTTGGCGACGCGTCGAAAGCGAATAAAAAACTTGGCTGGAAACCCGAGGTGAGTTTCGAAGGGCTCGTCAAGGAAATGGTCCGCGAGGACCTGAAACTCGCCGAGCGGGAACTGAAACTTTCCAAATAGCGGGGATGACGATGGATTTTCAGGACAAAATCTATATTGCAGGTCACAAAGGGCTGGTGGGTTCCGCGCTTCTCCGCAAGCTGGAATCGGAAGGATATCGGAATCTTCTGACCCGGACTCATGGGGAGCTGGATCTGGCCCGTCAGGCGGCCGTGGAGGATTTTTTCGTCCGCGAACGCCCCGCCTATGTATTTCTTGCCGCGGCGAGGGTGGGCGGTATTCATGCCAATAACACCCAGGGCGGCATGTTCATCTATGAAAATCTCATGGTTCAGTCAAATGTTATTCATGCATCTTATCGACATGGCGTCAAAAAACTCCTTTTTCTCGGCTCCAGTTGCATCTATCCCAAGCTTGCCCCGCAGCCTCTCAAGGAAGAATATCTTTTAAGCGGCCTCCTGGAGCCGACCAATGAACCCTATGCGGTAGCGAAGATCGCCGGGATCAAGATGTGTGAAGCCTATAACCGTCAGTACGGGACCTGTTTCATGTCGGTGATGCCGACGAACCTCTACGGACCGAACGATAACTATGATCTTCAAGCCTCCCACGTTCTGCCCGCGCTTATCCGGAAGATCCATGAAGCGAAGGTTCAAGGGCGCTCTGAGGTTGTCTTGTGGGGGACCGGAAAGGCGCGCCGGGAATTTCTTTATGTGGAGGATCTTGCCGATGCCTGCGTGTTTCTGATGCGAAAGTATGATGCGGCGACGCTCGGAGGGATCGTGAATATCGGTTGCGGGAAAGACCTTACGATCGCGGAGTTGGCGCAGACGATCGCCAAGGTGGTCGGCTACGCAGGAAAGTTCGTGTACGATACGACAAAACCTGACGGAACTCCCCAAAAGCTTCTCGATGTCACTCGCATGACCCGCCTCGGCTGGACTTCTGGAACGTCTCTCGCGGACGGTCTCGGCAAAGCTTACGCCTCCTATCGAGCCTCAATTCAATCGTAGCCAACATTATCCGAAGGAGTTGTCATCTTGACGGCCTGGGAAGGCATGCTAGCATACGTTTAAAGATACGCTAAAGGAGGTGTCTGAAGTATGGATAAAATCATTTCCATGAAAGATATCCGGCTTTCTCTCTCGGCTATCGCGAAGAGAGCTGAGGCGGGAGAGCGATTCATTGTGGTTCGCGATTCCAAACCCGTCTTTCGAATCGAGCCTTGCGCGACGGAGACATCAGGGTTCGAGAGGAAGATCACGTTTTCGGAATTCACCGCTAAAGTGGACCGGGTGCGGGAATCTGACGGGACTGAGTGGACGCCCGACGCGGTTGAAAAAGTAATACAGGAAATGTATCACGAGAGAAAAAAGGGGCTGGAGGGTAAGGGGCAGGTCCGCGGAGGGGAGCGGCAACGCGGCTTGCAGGCATGATCAAGGCGGTTCTGGATACGAACGTTGTGATCTCGGGGCTTTTGTGGAGCGGGCCTCCCCGAAAGATCCTTGAGGCTGCGGACCAGGAGCACCTGTTTTTATTTACGAGCCGGGCCTTGCTCGAAGAGCTGGCCTATGTCCTTCAACGGCCAAAATTCAAAAGGTTCCTGGACCGTCGCGGTCTCGATTTTCGGGCTGCGTTATCCCAAGCGGTTCAGCTGACGCGTCTCATTGTTCCAAGAACTTTTTCGGAAACGTTTGTGGAGGAAGACCCAAGCGACGACAGGGTCTTGGAATGCGTCGTAACAGTTGCCGCGGATGTGGTCGTCACGGGAGATGAACACTTGCTTGCCCTCAAAAAATTCCGGAACATACCCACCCTTTCTCCGAGCGCTTTTCTTCGTATGCTGAAAAGCGGGCGCCCAGCACGGTGATTTTAAAGGGGGAGCGTGTTTCAGCAAAAAATGACATCCCCCTTGAGGTCTCATATTTTCTGCGTGCCGTACGCGGATTTATGATATCTGTTGACGCCTGGTGAGGCTAAAGATAACATATGCTATATTATGATAGATGCTTCAAATAGCGCCATTCACTGGGGATAAAATGAAAATCGAAGAAGATTTGCTCTATACCCCCAAAGAAGTTCAGGCTTACCTTAAAGTTTCCTCCAGCACTATGACCCGCATGATCAAGAAAGGGCTGATCCTGGCTGCCCGTGTGGGGAAACAATACCGCATCCGTGGCGCCGAGATCCTGATCTGTCTGACGCCGGAACTTGCCGGAAACCTTCGCGAAAAATATCGCAAAGCCCGTGAGTGGGTTTATGACGCTACCGACACAACCTGCTAGTACTGTGTCTGCTTTAAATCTATGGGTTCACAGTGCTGTACCGTGTACCCTTAATTTCTAAATGGACACGCGTACTAGGCTGTGCGGTATCACATCCCTTCATGGAGAATGGGTGTACAAACGATCAGGAGGCTAAAAATGAGTAACATGAAAGTTCTGATACTCGCCGGAGGATTGGGGACGCGTCTCAGCGAAGAAACGGATCTGCGGCCCAAGCCCATGGTCGAGATCGGCGGGAAGCCGATCCTTTGGCATGTCATGAAGTCGTATTCCCATTACGGCTACAATGACTTCGTGATCCTGCTCGGGTATAAGGGCTATATGATCAAGGAATACTTCGCCAACTATTTTCTCCATCAAAGTGATGTCACGATCGATCTGAGTAATAATAAAATGGAGATCCACAACAACACCGCGGAGCCGTGGAAGGTGACGCTTTTGGATACCGGCAGTGACACGATGACAGGCGGCCGTATCAAAAGAGCTGAAAAGTTCATTGGCCGGGAACCCTTCATGCTAACTTATGGCGATGGGGTTTCGGATGTCCCACTGGATCAGCTTCTTCAATTCCACAAAAAACATGGTAAATACGTCACTATGACCTCCGTCCAACCGGAGGGCCGTTTTGGGGCCTTGGATGCCGCGGCGGATGGCAAAGTGAATTCCTTTATCGAGAAACCCAAGAGTGGCAATGCTTTGATCAACGCCGGTTTTTTTGTTTGTCAGCCGGAAGTGCTTGGCTATATCAAAGGCGATGGAGATATCTTTGAGAGGAAGCCTCTCGAAAAAATGGCCGGAGACGGACAGCTGTATACGTATCGCCATTCTCAATTCTGGCGATGTATGGATACCCAGCGCGATAAGCAGGCGCTCAATGAATTATGGCAAACAGGGAAGGCCCCTTGGAAAAAATGGTAGATCCAGTCTCGAAAGTCTATGCGGGCAAGAAGGTACTGATCACCGGCAACACCGGGTTTAAAGGGTCGTGGCTGACGATCTGGCTACAGTCGTTGGGTGCTTCTGTCTATGGCTATTCGATCGATATCCCGACCCGTCCCGCAATCTACAAGATCGCCAGGATCAAGATTCCCATGATCTGGGGGGATGTTACGGACGTCAGGAAGATCACCCGCACAGTTCGGAAGATCCAACCAGATATGGTGTTTCACCTGGCAGCCCAGCCGCTGGTTCGGGCGTCTTACCGTGATCCTTTCGAGACCCAACGCGTCAACGTGATGGGAAACGCCGCGGTCCTCCAAGCCGTGCGGCATTGCCCGGCTGTGCGGTCGGTGGTCATGATCACAACGGACAAGGTTTATGAGAACCCGGAGCAAGGCCATCCGTTCAAAGAAACGGATCCGCTGGGCGGTTATGATCCCTACAGCGCTTCCAAGGCGGCGGCGGAGATCCTGATCGCTTCGTATCGCAGGTCCTATTTCAATCCGGCTGAATACGGGAAGAAGCACCGTACGCTCATCGCGAGCGTTCGCGCCGGAAATGTGATCGGCGGGGGTGATTTTGCCGAGGACCGGCTCATTCCGGATTGCCTCAGGGCTTTCCAGAATGGCAAACCCGTGCGGATCCGTAATCCCCAGGCTATACGGCCCTGGCAGCACGTGCTTGAGCCTTTGGCGGGATATTTACAGTTGGGCGACCGTCTGTTGCGGGGGGACGTGACTTGTGCGAGCGCCTGGAATTTTGGCCCCGAAAAGAAGGATGCCAGACCCGTAAAATGGGTCGTGGAATGTCTCGCGAAAAAATGGGGAGAAGGCGCGGTTTTCACGATCGATCGGAGAAAACATCCCCACGAGGCGCATGTGCTACGACTGGATATTACGAAGGCCGAAAGATTTTTGGGCTGGCATCCACGGTGGAATAACGAAACCGCGCTGGCGAAGATCGTTGATTTTCACAAGGCCTGGAAAAGGGGGGACGTCCTGCGGAAGGTTTGTCTGAGCCAGATCCGGGAATACATGGAGGCTCGCCCAAGATGAGTCATGCCGAGCAGTTGCGCCAGGAGATCCTGAAGAAGGTGCGAGAATATCATCTAGAAGCTTTCGGCAAACCCCCAGCCTTTTCACCGGGCGACCGTATCTCTTTCGCTGGCCGGGTTTTTGATAGCCAGGAATTGGAGCTGCTGGTGGATGCCTCGCTGGATTTTTGGCTGACCTCCGGCCGGTATACGCAGCGTTTCGAGCGCGAGTTCGCGTCTTTTTTGGGAGTCAAGTTTTGTTCCTTGGTCAATTCGGGGTCTTCGGCGAATTTGCTGGCCTTCATGGCTTTGACCTCTCCCAAGCTGGGGGAACGCAGGATCAGCCCCGGCGATGAAGTGATCACAGTGGCGGCCGGTTTTCCAACGACAGTGACTCCCGTCATTCACTATGGGGCGGTCCCTGTCTTTGTGGACGTTTCTCTGCCGAGTTACAATATCAATGTCACCCAGCTCACGGCGGCTCTCTCGGAAAAAACAAAAGCGATTATGGTGGCACACACGCTGGGTAATCCGTTCGATCTCCAAGCCGTGAGAGAGTTTTGTGATAAGCATTCTGTTTGGCTTATCGAGGACAATTGTGATGCCCTTGGATCGAGATATTTCTATAAGGGAGAGTGGAAATATACCGGGACTATAGGACATATTGGGACGTCAAGTTTTTACCCTGCGCATCACATGACCATGGGAGAGGGGGGCGCTGTTTACACGAGCGATCCTCGTCTGAAGCGGCTTGTGGACTCCTTCCGCGATTGGGGTCGCGACTGTTGGTGCCCTTCGGGAAAAGACAATACCTGCAAAAAACGTTTCGCCCAGCAGTTTGGAGAATTACCCAGCGGTTATGACCATAAATATGTTTATTCCCATTTTGGCTACAATCTTAAAGCTACCGAAATGCAGGCGGCCATCGGCTGTGCCCAGCTCGAAAAATTATCGCGCTTTACCGAAGCCCGAAAGAAAAATTGGGAGATGATTCGCGATGGACTTGCCGGTCTGAGTGATAAATTCATTCTTCCAGAACCCGCAGAGAACTCTGACCCGAGTTGGTTTGGGTTTTTGCTCACTGTCAGAGAAAATGCGGGATTTACACGGGATCAGATCGTGGCTCATCTCGAGAAGCACGGTATCCAGACCCGGATGCTTTTTGCCGGCAACCTGATCAAGCATCCCTGCTTTGACGAAATGCGCCAGACGGGGAAGGGCTACCGAGTCGTGGGAGACCTCACCGCCACGGACCGGATCATGCGCGATGCTTTTTGGGTGGGCGTGTATCCGGGCATGGATCACGAACGCTTGTCATTCATCGTTTCTACGATCAAGGAGTTTTTAGCCACGCGAAAGAAGTGTGGATCCTCATGAGAAATCGAACAATCGTTCTCTTGAGAGCCCCTGGGCCACGTCTTGGGGAAAGAAATTCACCTAAAAATCGATCTTCTGACATGCCGAATATCGCCGCGGGATGTTTTGAGATTCAACCTTTGCAATTGAGGGAGATCTATTGCAGGCCCTGTGACGCGAAAACGGGTCCTCAGAAGATTTTTTATGGCCCCCTAGATCTCGGCCAATGTTTTTATCTTTTTAAAAGACTTACTGCGCCCTTTATGCTAGCGGGTTTCTTGTTTCTTGCTAAAAACTTTAGCATCGGAAATTATCCGTCGTGACTGTTCTTAAAAAAAATATTGCGGCAAACTTTTTCGGAAGTTTGTGGGTTGGGCTGATGGGCCTGATTTTTGTGCCCCTCTATATTCACTTCATTGGTATCGAGGCATATGGGCTGATAGGGATCTTTGCAACGCTCTTGGCAATCTTTGGATTGCTCGACATGGGGTTAAGCATGACCCTGAACCGAGAAATGGCACGGTTGGCTGTGCTGGAGGGAAGTGCTCAGGAAATGCGAGATCTTGTTAGGACTTTGGAGATTCCTTACTGGATTGTGGGCCTGCTCATCAGCATTATCGTCATAGCTATGTCCCCGTTTCTCGCCCATCATTGGGTTAATGCTAAAAACCTGTCTCCGAAGACAGTGCAAACCGCGATGATTCTCATGGGATTGGCATTTGCTTTTCAATGGCCGATGAGTTTTTACTCGGGAGGGCTGATGGGCCTCCAGCGACAGGTGCTACTGAACGTTGTCAATATTG
>Ga0073936_10002953_pt1 | contig 24832 bp, 16 predicted proteins | sample AliMusrvi5mmetaG_FD_87041 | JGI IMG/M metagenome (GOLD analysis project Ga0073936, IMG submission 87041) | Freshwater lake bacterial and archeal communities from Alinen Mustajarvi, Finland, to study Microbial Dark Matter (Phase II) - Alinen... | ecosystem: Environmental > Aquatic > Freshwater >... | reverse complement strand
CACGTGAAGTTCAGCGATGTGGTGACTGCGACGCCTTCGCCGGATGAGCAGTGGGTGTTGCTGATCAACAAGTCAAACGCGTATCTGGCGGCGATGCCTCGGGGTGCTTCGGCGGAGGGGTTGGCATTGAGTCTGGAACTGCCGCAGTTGCCGCTGAAACAGGTGACGGCCAAGGGGGCTACTTTCCCTCGATGGAGCGCCGATGGCAAATGGTTCAGCTGGGCCTTCACAAACCACTTGTACAAGGTGGAGCGTGAAGCGGCGATGAAGGCGGCGAAGGTGGCGGACGTGAAGGCGGCGATGACGGAGTTCGTATTGCAGGTTCCTCGTGAGCGCGCTCAGGGTGTGCTGGCTCTCCGCAATGCACGGGTGATCACGATGAAGGGCGAGCAGGTGATCGAACGCGGCGATGTCCTGATTGAGAATGGCCGCATCACGCAGGTGGGTGCTCGGGGGAGCTTTGCGATTCCAGCATCGGCTCGGACGTTCGATCTGGCGGGGAAGACGATCATGCCGGGCATGGTGGATATCCATTCGCACATGCAGGCGCGAGGCGAGGTGTTTCCGGATAAGATCTGGACGTATGCGGCGAATCTGGCATATGGCGTAACGACGACGCGCGATCCGTCGATCGATAGCAACACTGTGTTTCCATATGCGGAGATGGTGGAGGCGGGAGAGGTTCTGGGTCCGCGGATTTATTCCACCGGCTCGCCGATGACTACTACGCTGGTGAAGATCGAGAGCCTTGAGGATGCTCGAAACGCGGTGGCCCGCTACAAGGAGCAGGGCGCGAATTACCTGAAGCAGTACATGCAGCCGAGGCGGTTGCAGCGCCAGTGGATTCTGCAGGCGGCGCAGGAGGCCGGGATCAACGTCACGGCCGAGGGCGGCGGGTTCTTGAAGGAAGATATCGCGATGGCGATCGATGGGTACACGGGGTTCGAGCACAGCCTGCCGTATGAGTTGCACAAGGATGTCATCGAACTGCTGGCGCGGTCGCAGACGGTGTACTGCCCGACGCTGATCGTTGCCTATGGCGGGTGGTTCGGGCAGTATTACTGGCGGCAGAAGAAGAACTATCATGCCGATGAAAAGCTGGGGAGGTTCACGCCGCATAAGGAGATCGACCAGAAGACGCGGCGGCGGCAGTTGCTGTTGGACGAGGAGTATTTCTTCCCGGAGATCGCGGTGGGCGTGGAGCAGGTGCGGGCGCGTGGCGGGCAGATCGCGCTGGGGTCGCATGGCGAGCAGCAGGGCATTGGCGCGCATTGGGAGTTGTGGATGCTGCAGATGGGCAAGATGAAGCCCATGGATGCGCTGCGGACGGCTACTTTGAGCGGCGCGATTGCGCTGGGGCTGGATAAGCAGATCGGATCGATTGAGTTGGGCAAGCTGGCGGATTTGGTAGTGCTGGATAAGAATCCGCTGGAGAATATTCAGAATTCGGAGTCGATCCGGTATGTGATCAAATCAGGCGTGGTGCGCGATGGGGCTACGCTGGACGAGGTCTGGCCGCGGGTGAAGGAGTTGCCGGCGTTTTATTGGACGAAGGACCGGTAGCGGGATCAGGTCCTTGGGATCACGTCTTCGAGTTTTTCTTCTGTGTATACTCGCAGAGCCCAACGCTTGAGTTGGAGTCTGCTGGCGGTCTTTATGCGCGCCTCGGCCCATTTGGGGACGCGGCCGAACTTGGTTTTTAAAAGGACGCGGAGGACCCACGCCATGCCGAGTAATTTGTCTCTTGCTTGCGCTTCGGCCTTGCGTTGGGCCAAAAAGTCCGCACAGATTTCTTCGAAGACTGTGTAATTGGGCGTGCCGGTGGTCACTGAGCCCATCGGCACCCTCTCCATTTTTGAGGCTGCGGGTCTTGAAGCTGCGGGATCAATGGGAGCAATCAACTCGGCGGCACAGGACGTGCTTTTCGTTTTGACTTCTGATTTCGAAGGATTACGTCTGGACACAATCAGGCCTTTGGGATCACGTCTTCCAATTTCTTTGCAGTGATTGACTGCTTGATCCAGCGATCGATCTGGGATCTGTCCGCCGTCCGGAGGCGAGTATCGGCCCATTTGGGAACGCGGCCGAACTTGGCTTTCAACATATCGTGTAGGGCTTGCGCCTTGCCGATCACCTCGCCTTCGGCCTTGCCTTCAGCTTTGTCTTCAGCTTTGCCTTCAGCCATTACCGTGTCCCAAATATCTCTAAGGATTGCATTCTCGCGGATATTGATGATTACCGAACCCATAGTCTTCACCTCCATTCTCAAACTTTCCGACAGGTTGCGCAAGCCAGCCAGGAGGGTTAGTTGCGTGATTACGTGCATGCGGGCCGAGCCTTCCAATGCGGCGGCGCGGAGTATGATCTCATGGAGGCGATCCTCGCCGCCCCTGGCGAGCATGGCCAGAACCAGATCCGCCGGATGGCCGCTGCGCAGTAATGTATCGGAATCCAGCTCACGGATGTCGATCAAGCGGTACGATACTCTTGTTCCACCGGCATCCAGCATCGCCTTCATGCGCAACTGGGCCTTACCTACATAAAGTACAACCTGCCGCACCGGACGCTGGTAGCGTTGCGCGATCAGCAGGCAGTAGACTCCCTGGCGGTAGGCGATTTGCCGATCGTTCTGTCCCTGAATTTCGAGATGGAAGATGCTGCCGTCGATGAGCCTGGCCACCAGGTCTGCACGCCTCTCCATTACCTTGGGCAGTTCGCCGTTCAGGAATTCACGAACGGGGATGCCTCCGGTGAGTTGCTCCAGAAGTGTCGACTGAGGTGACTGAATCAGGTCCTTGAGGACGCGATCCACTGCGAAGTGTTCTTTTGCGGCCATCCTGTAAAGAGAGTGGCCGCGCGGGGGAAAGTTCTCAGGGCTTCTTCAACTGGAACTTTTCGTCGTAGTCGTCGAGCTTGGGGTAGCGGATGGTTGGGGCGTCCATGATCCAGAGAACGCGCTGCTCGTAGCGGTTGAGGTGCGCGGCGCGGTCTTCGGCGCTGATGCGGACCGGGGAGTGGACCAGGAACGGTTCGACGACCGCGAAGCCGGTGAACGAGAGGATGCCGTGGTTAATGGGGAACAGGATCTGGCGGATGTCTCCGTTGAGGCCGGTTTCGGAGTAGATGGTCGCCGGGCCGCCGATGGTGAGTGAGCACATGCCGCGCTTGCCTGCGAAGACGCCTCGATCGTGCCAGCGGCCTCCGCCATAGGTGCGACCCATGGCGAAAACGCGGTCGACCCATCCTTTCAAGATTGCCGGCATGGAGAACCACCAGAGCGGGAACTGGAAGATCATGGCGTCGCACCAGTCCACTTTTTCCAGTTCGGCGATGATGTCCGGCGCGTAGCCGTTGTTCTCATTGGCGTAGATCTCTTCGGCCTGCTGGCGGTAGAAGTCCTGGTCTTTGACGGTGGTGAAGTTCTGGCGGCCGGAGACCGGGTTGAAGCCCATCTGGTAGAGGTCAGAGACCTGCACTTCATGGCCTTCGCGGGTGAGCGCTTCAACGGCGCGTGCTGTGAGTGCGCCGTTGAAGCTGCGGGGTTCCGGGTGGGCGTGAACGATGAAGACCTTCATGTTAGCGCTTGAGGGTCTTGGCGTTGAGCGGCAACGTCACAGAGCCGATGGCCCCGCTCTTCTGGTCGCGCGCGACGATGCGCAGTTGATAAGCGTCGGCAGGCAACTCGATCGTCTTCATTGAGGTGATGCCTTCCTTCATGATCTTGGCGTAGTTGTCTTTGGTGAGCGCGAGGGTCATGGTGTCGGTAGTGCCTTTGGGAGACTGGCCCTGCACGCTGGTGAGGAACATCAGATCGATGGTAGCGTTCTGGCGGTCGCCGGTGGTGTCGAATTGCACCTTGCGGGCTTCCGCGTTGACGATGATCCGGGCGAGGTTGGGCTTGGCGGGATCGGTGATGTCGATGCGGGCGATGAGCCCGAGATCGGTGGAATCGAGCGGGCTGGAGACGGCTTCCCTGAGCAGCGTCTCTTTCTGTTTCGGAGTGAGATCTTTTTCGGCGAAGGCGAAGTAGCCGTGACGGTGGCGGACATGCAAGCCAGGCTTCTTCACCTGGACCTTGATCTCTCGATAGCGGCCGTCCCATTCGATATCGGCTGGATAGTAGCCGATGTTGTAGGTGACCTTGGAGTCCTCGACCGCGGTCTGGATGGCTTTCTTCAGATCGTTGGTGTTGTAGAAGGCGCGGCCTCCGGTGCGGTCGGCGAGGATATTCATGATGTCATGATTCTTGGTCATGGCGCTCAGCTTTGAATTGTTGGAATTGTTGCCGGCTTTCGGTGTGGAGGGACGCGGATTGGAATTGCCCTTCTTGCCGCCACCGCCACCGCCTCCGCCGCCACTGGCACGCGGCATACTGGAGGCGCTGCTGTTGGCTGCGCTGAATTGGGGATCCGTGAACAGGCCGCGGGCGTCTACCGGATAGATCGCCATGTTAGCGTTGTTGAGCGCGCGGGCGGTGTTTTCGGACTCTTCGGAGAAGACGCGGACTTCGCGATTGATGGAAGAGTGGCCATCGTCATTCATCCCCATCGTGAACGGGAAGCCGCTTGAGATCCAGATTAGGTTCTTGCGGCCGGGCAGGTTGGTAACGTGGTTGGCGATGGCGGTGATGGCGTTGAAGGTGGCGCGGTTGCGGTTGACCTGATAGAAGTCAGACATGATTTGCGTGGACTGGTCGAGCCAGCTGTCGAAATCCATGTCGATTTCTCCGGCTTCGAGGCCGGGTGTCTTTTTGTTGGAGTGTTTGTCGAGGGTGCGGAGCAGCGAGGAGGCGTCGGCGGTGAAGTCGTGGAGGATGCGCAATTCACGGCCGAGGGCGTAGAGGGCGACGCGGTCGGTGGGCTTCAGTTGCTGCAAAAATTTGATGAGCTGGTTGCGGGCGTAGACCTGGTCCTGGAACTTGGTGTTCAACAGGTCAAGCAGGATGACGCTGACTGCGGTGGGTGCGTTGGAGCGGTGCTCCAGTTTGTTGGAGAAGACGTTGGCCGGGAGCGGCTTCTGGTCCTTCTGGGGAGGGAGGACTCCGGATGCCTCTTCGGCGAAGAACTGGATTTGTTGGGGCTTGCCGCGGTCGAGGACGACGAAGTCGTCTTTGGTGAGGCCGGTGACCGGTTCGCTTTTCTTGCCGGTGACGATGACACTGACCTGGACAAGGCGGGTTGTTACGCGCAGGACCGAGGACGGATCGGCGGACTGCGGAAGGGCTGGCGTCTGGGCTACTGTTTGCGCAACGAGGCGTAAGGCGACGAGTGTTGCGATCGCCGCTTGGAGATGAGGTTTCACAATTTCATTCTAGAACAAGAGGTATGTGGGGGATTCTTTCAGTGCTTTGTTCCGCGGCTTCCGGGAAATATTCCCACACGCTTCACTCGATTGCGGCGGGCATGAAAACCGCCGCGTTGGCCGGCACGTGGTGCGTTCCGCGAGTGGCGGCTTCAGCAGGCAGGTGTTTAGCTGTCCTTGGGAACCGCTTCGCGCCGCGTGCGCACTTCGCGCACTGCGTAGATGCGGCGGCCCTGGCTTTCGAAGTAAGTGCGGATCATCAGCTCGCCCAGAATTCCCGTGGAGAAGAGCATGATGCCGGAGAGCAGCAGAAGTCCACCCGCGATCATCATCGGTCCGTGCTCGATCATAATCTCGTAGCCCATCAGTTTATAGATGAGCAGGTACGACATAATGCCGCCTCCCGAAAGCAGGCCGAGCAGGCCCCACTTGCCGAAGAAATGCATCGGACGAGTGAAGTAGGTGAGCAGGAATCGGATGGTCAGAATATCGAACATCACTCGGAAGGTACGGCTGATGCCGTAATGCGAAACGCCGCCAACGCGAGGAACGTTGCTAATCGGCACTTCCGCTACTCGTGCACCGTAGAAACTGGCCAGCGCAGGAATAAAGCGGTGCAATTCGCCGTAGAGATTCACTTCCTTGAGAACTTCAGCCCGGTAGGCTTTGAAGGTGGTGCCGAAATCATGCAGGTCGATGCCGGAGGCCCTCGACATCAGCCAGTTCGCAATGCGCGACGGGATCTTCCGCATCACCATATTGTCGATGCGATTCTTACGCCAGCCGGAGGCGATGTCATAGCCTTCGTCGATCTTAGCGAGCAGTGCCGGGATATCCTCCGGTTCGTGCTGCAGGTCGCCATCGAGCGAGATGATGATCTTGCCCTGCGCTTCGTCAAAGCCTGCCGAGAGTGCCGCGGTCTGTCCGAAGTTCCGGCGCAGCCGGATCACCTTGAGGCGATTGTCGGTTTCCACAAGGTTCGCCAGCAATTCGAAGCTGCGGTCGCGAGAGGCATCGTCTACAAAGATGATCTCGTAAGGCTTCTGCAAGCTTTCCAGCACCGCCGTCAGGCGGTCATAGAGGGGGAGGATCGCGGGCTCCTCATTGTGGATAGGAATGACGATCGACAACATGTGCCCTTCTATTTTACCCCAATTTCGCCGACCCCCGGTGCCCGTGAAAAATCTGCCGGAAAAATTGATCCAGGCAAATGACGCCTAAAGAGTGCTGTGGTATACTGAAGTTTCACCCCTTGTGGGCTTGTAGCTCAGTTGGTTAGAGCGCTTCCTTGACACGGAAGAGGTCGGAGATTCGAGTTCTCTCAAGCCCACCATCCTCCCCAAAAGATACAGGCAACAGACCTTCCGGCTATGCTAACTTGGATGCTGGTATGAGAAGCTTCCCCATCTTGCTAGTTCTTCTTTCAGCGCTTGGCCTGTCCGCTCCCCAAGGGCCCCCGCCGAAGGAGCCTGCTGCTCCGGTGCCGGCTACGCCGATTCCGGCGCGCGCCGCGCCCTCCGACTATTCCAACAAAATGCAGGTTGGCAAGTTCACCATCGCGGCGGACTTCACCGGGCACTCGGTTCCGACATCCATGGGACCACTGACCACTGAAGATTACGTGGTGGTGGAAGTCGCGTTTTTCGGACCGGCGGATGCCAAAATGAAACTCTCGGCCGAAGATTTTTCGTTGCGAATCAACGGCGGGAAAAAGCCCTTGCCAATTACGCACTATGAGATGGTCTACCGCTCGCTGAAAGATCCGGAGTACATTCCGCCAGATATGGGTGAGAAGAAGTCCAAGGGCCTGGGTGGCATGAGCACGGGCGGCGGCGATAAGGGCGGCGGCGACAGCACTCCTCCCTCGCCTCCTCCGATTCCGTTTGAAGTCAAGCGCGCCATGCAGATTCGCGTGCAGAAGGCCGCGATGCCCGAAGGCGACCGTGCACTTCCGCAAGCTGGCATTCTGTTCTTCCAGTCGGGCAAGCAGGCCAAGAGCATCAAGTCGGTTGAATTGATTTACCAAGGTTCGGCCGGCAAAGCAAAAATGCCTCTCATGTAGAGAGGCATTTTTGATGTCACAACACTAGGACGGGTTCTATTCCCAACTATAGTTCTGGCGGAGCGTGGAACCATCTTCGATGTTGATGGTGTCTTCGGTTGGCTTATAGCCCTCTTTCACCAGACGGATCCTGTGGCTCCCTGCCGGAATCGTAACCGTGCAAGGGGTCTTCTCTGGTTGTGGCAGGCCATCGATATAGAGGGTCGCGCCGGCTGGATTTGTCGTAACCTTGAACAGCCCGGTAGGCTTGCGCATTTCGATGGTCACATTCGAATCCCTGGGCAGTTCGAAGATCCTGGACGCCGTACCGTACCCTGACAAATCCGCCGATAGCGAATGACGCCCTGCGGGGAGTTCGTAAATGCACGGTGCGGTGCAGGACTGTGCCTGATCGAAAACGATTTTAGCGCCCGCCGGATTCGTGTTGATCCTGACGACGTAGCCCGCTCCCTGCTTGACTGCTTCCGCCGGCTTACTGTTGGTTGCCGCCGGTTCGCGGCGCACCGATGGTTCCACCGTCGCGGCGGGTTTGGTTTCCCTGGCAGGCTCTCCCACGGCGGAAGGCTTTGGCGGCTCTTCCGGTTTCTTCTGGCCTTCCTCCGCGATCGGAGGTGGATCCGTGACTTTGGCCGGGTCAGTGGCAGCCCGCTTGTGGTCCATCAGGTAAACCAGCAGGAAGATCAAGCCGCCAATCACCACCAATGAAAACACCGCAGCCACGATTGTCTTTGAGGCTCCGCTTTTTTTCTGCTGGGCTGGCGGTTGCACCCGAGTGGGCGGCGGTGGCACAGGAACGAACTGCGGTTGTGCTGCCACCTGTGCCGGTGGAGGAGGCGGAGGTGGTGGCGCGGCCACTGGTGGCGGTGCTACCACCTGCCGCGTGATGCCGGTAGGCGGCGTATTCGCGAGTGGCGGAGCCGGCGGCGGAACTCTTGGTGGCGAAGGCGGCTGTACTTTGTGCTCGCCTGTCTGCGGGGCGTTGGTCGGGGACGCGGCGGTCGGGATGCTCTGGCTGGTGCCAGCTGGGATCGGCTGCCAGTCGGGCTGATTGACGAAGGCTGTTTCGAGTGCCGCAATGAACTCAGAGCAGGTGGAGAAGCGTCCTTCGGCGCTCTTCGACATGGCGCGCAGAATAACCGGATTGATCTCTTTCGGCAGAGAGGGGTTGATCCGATGCGGTAACGGCGGCTCTTCGGCAACCAGTTTGAACAGCAGCGTAGGCAGAGACTCCGCGGCGAATGGCTTTTCGCCGGTGATGATCTCATACGTGATGACGGCGAGCGAGAATTGGTCCGCGCGGCCATCGACGGGCTTGCCCTGCACCTGTTCGGGCGCCATGTAATTTGGGGTACCCATGATGGCGCCAGCCTGCGTCATGTTCTGAGAGAGCATTTTGGCCACGCCGAAGTCGGCAATCTTCGGTGTGCCATCCTCATGAATCATGATGTTGGCGGGCTTGATGTCGCGGTGAACGATTCCTTTTTTGTGTGCGTAATCGAGAGCCGCCGCCACCTGGCGCAGGATGTTGAGGACTTCCTGAGGACCGGGAGGAGTTGGAGAACCAAGGACCGATTCGAGAGTAGGCCCGGAGACGTACTCCATGAAGATGTAAGCGAAGCCGCCCTCCTCGGCGATGTCGTAAATGGTTACGATGCCCGGGTGCGAGAGAATGCCCGCCGACTGGGCTTCGCGGAAAAGGCGGTCACGCAGGCGCGAGTTTTCCGCCGGGTCGCTGAAGTCAGACAGCCGGATGGTCTTGATAGCGACAGTGCGGCCGATGGCGGGATCCTGAGCTTTGTAAACGACGCCCATGGCCCCCCGGCCGAGTTCGCCGACAACCTCGTAACGGCCAATTCTCTGCATTGGGTTATGTAAATTGTAGCAGGGATTTATACCAAATCGAAGAGCACTGCGCTGAGTTTTTCGCCGCGCAGATTTTTCTCAATGGTGGGCCACACCCGCTGGTGATCGACACTGGCAACCCACTTCAGCCGTTGTTCCTCGGTCTGAAAGCTGATCAGCAGCCGGTAGTTGGTGTTGGCGGGGCCGGAACCCTTGGGCACCGAGCGCAGTTTCAGCAGTTTTACGTCGATAAAGCCGGCCTGTTTGCGGATGGTTGGTTGAAAGGTGGAGTCGAAATTCCTGACCAGCTCTTTTTCCTTCGCAGGATCGACGTTCAGGTCGACGTGGAGTTGGATTCCGGTGCTCGCAGCGGTGGCCGGTACGGCAGCCGATAGCGTGGCCGCGGCGATAGTTGTGATGGACTTTCGGCGATTCATCTCAAGATTTTACATCAATTTGCCGATAGTAAGTAGAGACCCGATGAGCGGGTACTGGTTCAAGTCACGCATCTTATGGTACTTTCTAAATTAGGACGCATCCCGCGCCGTCCGCGAAACCCTATGAAAAAACTTATTTTCCGTTGCAGCTGCATGATCGTGTTCGCTTGTGGTTTGCCGGTGGCATTTGCGCAAGTAACGCTAAACCCCAATCCGACGCGTGCGTTCGGCCAGGCGAACCTGCTCATCAAAACGACGTCTCCGAATCTGGTGGAAGGCCGGGAACTGTTCAACCCGCAGAGCATCGCCGTCGATACGTCGACCACTCCACCCGCCGTGTATGTAGCAGACACTAATAACAATCGCGTTCTGGGGTGGAAAAACGGCAAGGCCGCCAATGGCTCTTTCGCCGATATCGTGATTGGCCAACGGGATAAGTCCTCGACGCTTCCTAGCGGGCCGGTGACGGGTTCCACGGATCCAACAGGATTCAGCTCGCCAACCGGACTTGCCGTCGACAAGAGCGGAAATTTGTATGTTGTCGACTCGGTCAGCAACCGCATTTTACGCTTCCCGAAACCTTTCCAGCAGACTGGCGATCTGATTCAGCCCGATATGATCATCGGCCAGAACTCGATTCTTGCGCACAGCCCGAACCTGGGAGACTTGAACAACAAGACAAGCGCGCAGTCGATATGGACATGCTGTGCAAATAACGGCAGCGCGCTCATTACCTCACTGGCGTTTGATGCCGCTGGAAATCTCTGGTTTACCGATGCTGGCAATAACCGCATTTTGCGTTATCCGGCTGCGAATCTTACGTCCAATGCACCGGCTGCCGATCTGGTTCTTGGGCAGCCCGACTTTGCCACCAAAGATCCCCTTTCGGCGGGTAGCGTGCAGACTCCTCCCGTGCAACAACGCAAGACCGGCCTGTACCAACCGAACGCGATTACGTTTGATTCGGTGGGCCGTTTGTACGTCGCCGATGCCTATTCGCGAGTCCTGGTTTATGAGCCCCCATTCCGGAACGGCAAGGACGCTTCGCGAATTCTGGGTATCGTAGCTCCGGTGCCACAGGGGCAGGCTTCGCGCCCGATTCCCAACCAGTGGCTGATTTCGCAGGCGTCAGGTTTATTCACGATCAACAACAATCTCTTTGTCGTGGACGGTTCGTTGAATCGTGTTTTGCGTTTTGACCCCTACGATACGTGGGCAGCAGAGACCACCGATCAACCCTCGCCGGCGGCGAAGTCTGTTTTCGGCCAACCGGATCTTCTTTCTCCTTCGATCGACGTAACGACTCTTCAGCCCCGGCCACAAAAGGAGCCAACGGCGCTCACCTACTTTGGACCAACGGCGGCGGCGGTGGCTGGGTCTGACGTTTATTTGACCGATACCGGCAACAACCGGATTCTGGTAATTCCCCAGCAGGGAACGGGTTCTCCCGCACTGGGCAGTGCCACGAGTGTTCTCGGGCAAGTCGCTTTCAACCTGAACGCGCCAAATCTGATTGAGGGGCGTGAACTCTATCTTTACCTTGGACAAAACTATACAGCGGGAAACACAGCTACCTTCTCGCCAAGCGGCGGCGTTGTCGTCGATCAGACTTCGAATCCTCCCCGCCTGTACATTTCCGACACATATAACAATCGTATCCTCGGCTTCAAGGATGCCCGCAAAGTGAAGCCCGGTGATATTGCGGACTACGTGATTGGTCAGGTAGACCTTTCTCACAACCAGGTCAATGCTCCTGCAAATGATCGCAATCAGCCCAACGATACCGGGTTGTTTCTCCCGATTGGCGTGACCGTCGATACTGCCGGAAACGTTTGGGTAGCCGACTCCGGCAACGGCCGTGTCCTGCGTTTCCCCAAGCCGGATTTCAGTGCTCCTCAATCCTCCATTCCGCATGCCAACCTGGTCATCGGCCAGGCCAGTTATAACTTCTCGACACCGGTTGCGACCAGGACGACGATGACCGCGCCGTCAGGACTTGCCTTTTCCGTGGACGGCCACCTGCTTGTGGCGGACCGTTATCTCCATCGCGTCCTGCTGTTCAGAAAACCTTCCGGTGGCGATTTCAGCAACGGCATGCAGGCTACGATTGTACTCGGTCAAAATGATTTTTCGACCGGGAATGCTTCCACTGCGGATAATGGCTTGAATACGCCCATGCACATGGCAGTCGATTCCGATGACCGCCTCTACGTATGTGACACGGGCAATCACCGTGTCCTGATTTACAACCACGTTGTTACGGCAAGCAACAATCCAAGTCCGGCTATCGCGGTGCGAAATGGACTTAGCGCGAACGACTTTCTCAATAATCCGCACGGAATTTGGGTAAGTAGTGCCACCGGTGAAATCTGGGTAACTGATTCCACCAACAACCGGGCACTGCGTTATCCCCGTTTCGACCTGTTGTTTGCCAATCCGCAGGCGGAGTTTGCGATTCCCGCGAATTATCCTCTGGCCGTTACCTTGGATGCCTTCGGCAATTTACTGATTGCGGATGCAACCAATCGTGTTGCCTTCTACTATCCGAGCCTCGACAAGATCGTCAATGCGGCGAGTTTCCTGACGCGCCCGCTGTCGCCTGGGTTAATCGCGTCGCTGTTCCCGACCACGGGAGCCAAGTTTGGACCTGACACCGCAGCATATCCGGGATATCCAACTCCCCGCACTTTAGCAGACCTCCAAGTGCTGTTCAATGGAACCCCAGCGCCGCTCTATTATGTGTCACCGACGCAGATCAACTTCCAGGTTCCTTATTCGGCGCCGACTTCCGGTACAGCCGACATTCAGGTTGTTCAGGCCTCGACCGGACTGCTCTATGCCGCGGGTACCGCAACGATGGCGACCGCAACACCTGGATTCCTTACCTATAACGGATCCGGGTCAGGACAGGTCCTGGCACAGAATGACGACCAGATAACGCTCAACACCAACAATGCTCCCATCGCAAGAAGCAAAGTCCTGACAGTCTATGGGCTTGGTTTCGGGCAGATCCCAGCGAGCCAGCCGGATGACACTCCTCCAACGGCCGCGGTCAAGATGAATATCCAGCCGCAGGTTGTAGTTGGGACCTCGCTGCTGACACCCGCGCAGATCCTCTACGCAGGTTTGACTCCCGGGTACGTCGGCCTGTTCCAGTTGAACATTCTGATACCCGATACGGTTCCTCCGGGGAACAACATCGCCCTGGTAATGTCCGTGGATAGCGTGCCGAGCAACCAAAGCAGTTCCGGGGCACGCATCTCAACCACGATCGCCGTGAAACAATAAGGCCGCTACTTTACCAGCAGCTTTACCGCATTACTGTCGTTGCCGCCGGAACTCAGTGTCAGCATCTGAGTTCCGGCGGCAACGCTGTTTGGTACCTGAATATTCACCTGATACAGGCCCGCAAAGCCCGGCGCAGCTCCACTGTAAAGCACTTGGGCATTGGCCTCTCCTACCTTTGCCGTGACCGTCTGGGTTGCTGTCCCCAGTCCAGTCGCGTACACCTCGAAGATCCGCTGCCCTCGATCGATTACGGCTCCATTTCCCGTCGCGTTGTCGAAGAAAATCCCAGGGGCCGTTGCCTGCAGAGGGACTTTCAACGAGGGAGATTGGCCGAAGGCATTCGTTATCGCCAGGTCCGTGTTGCCGGCGGGAAGCCCCGATGGTACCAGGAAGTTCACCTGGCGGTTCGATGAATAAAAGACAGTCGTGTCGGCGCCACCAAGACGGATTTTGGCTCCCAGCAGATTAACTCCAAACAGCGTGGCGATCGAACCCGGTGCGACCGCCGGCTGGAACGATGCCGCATTGAGGAACCCGCCCGTCGCGATAGTTGGCATACCGAGTGCCGTCGCCGTCACCGACTGGCCGTTCTCAGAGGTAAGCGTCAGTTCATTCGACGGTCCTGCTCCCGGGGTCCACCGGAATGAGACGATTCCGTTTTCGTCTGTCACTGCCGACGCCGTGTCGACTTTGCCACCGGCCGAGGCGGACGCACTGATGCGCACACCTGGGTAAGGCACAAGATTCACATCTGCGAGCAACACCTGAATCGGAGCCGGGAGTTGCTTGTCCGGGACCGCCGCCTGCGCATCTCCGCTCTTCACCTGGAGCGAAAGCTGCTGGCTGCGGCTGTCCTGGACCTGAACTCGCGCGTACATGGTTTCAAAAGAAGGATCGATGGGAGTAAGGGTCAACTCTTCGACTCCGGCGAGCAGGCCGCGTACATTAAACGACGCCTGCGTCGCTCCCACCGGAATCACTACCGTTCCCGGAACTTCAGCCATGCCCTTAGGTGCACTTAGCAGGAAGGTGATTGCCGCTGTGGCCGGCTTCGAAATCGCAATGGTTGCGGGGATAGTTTTGCCCAAAATGACCCCGCTCATCGGCCACATCGATAAGCGCACGCTTTTCCGGATCGTCGCATCGGCTCCTGCCCGGCCAGCGGCATACTTCGCAAACGCTTTCTCGAAGTTGCTGCGATAGGTCTCTACCTGCTGCAATTGGTCGTCAGTCGGGGTTGTGCCCTCGGGGACAACCAACACAAATCCGAATCGAAACTGGCGCTGAGAGACTGTGGCATCGGGACGGCGCCGCCCTTCTGTGGCGATCAACTCTTCGATCGTCACATCCCGCCGCGTACCGCCGAAGCCGACACCCACTTGTGGCAATGCACCTCTGGCAACAACGGAAGCCGGAATCGGACTCTTCACATAAAAAGTCGGCGGCACCTCTTCCGGCTGGCGCAGTCCCATCAGGTACTGGTCAAGCGGCGAATAGGCCTCTACCGTTGCCGTCGTCAGAAACTGGGGCGCTCCGTCCGTTCCCCGATCGGCGATCCGGTTTCCTGCAAGTATGGACGCTTCGGAATTAAAGACGAAGCTCCAGTGCGCCAGGTCTGAGGTGAGCATCGGCCTGCCATTCGGGTCTCCAGGTTCGCGCACGCTCACATAGGCCAGGAACATGTGGCTTGCTTCATGGCCAAGAATGGTCAGCGGCGTATCGCCTGTGAACGACCGTCCTGGAACGGCGCCGTCCGGGTTGAGCGGGTATTCACCGAGCGTCCCCATATTCATGACGCCCTGCAACCGGCGAGGCGAACCGTACTCCTCACCGTCGTCGGCCGGTACGTCGCCCATACCGGTCCGCGAATTCCGGACCGGCGTATAGTTCGCGATGGCGCCGGTGATGGTGACGCCCATGTTGTTGTAGAACACCAGATAGTCATACGCGTCATCGTGGTTTGCAAAGACCTTCTGCGAGGCGGTGACGATATCGAGTTCGTCGGTCCCTCCAAACCGCTCCACGACCGCCGCATCGTAGCCGGCCGAAGGGTCGGTGGAGAAATCTACCACCGCCGTTGAGCCTTTCAATCGCCCAGGCGCAATCCCGGCAACGGCGCCGCTTGTCGAAATGCCGTTGTAGGAAAACTCGATCCTGCCATCGGGATACAGCGCCACCTGAAAGGTCTGCGAGAAGCCAAGACCGCTCGAGTTATATTCGGGAACCGAGTTCCAGGATGCGGTCCACTTGGCCGGATCGGAGAAGACGCGGACACCTGCTTTCGAGTGCGACGGGTCGAGATCTTCGTACAGTGGCGCAATGCGCGGCGGACCTGAGGTCATGCGGCCCAATGTCCTGTCCGCAGAGGCGCTGTCACCCTCTCCGAAGGTCAGGTTGCCATCCGAATTCAAATTCACGCTGCGATAGGTGGCCCCGAAGAAGGTGAAGGAGAAGGGGAGTGCCAGGCTGGTGGTGTCGTCATCGCCTAGATTCGCCAACAGCGTTCCTCCGGTTGCGGCGGCGGTGTCAAAGCCGCCGGTCCGGACGTCATATTGGTATTTGCCTGCGATCGGCTGGAAGCGGACTGTGCGGGTGTCTAGGTCGAAGAAATTTCTCTTGGCTACGACTCCGCCCGAATCCTCCACCACCATGATGTTGCCTGCATCGTAGCTGGCGGCAGCTGGCGTCGCGGCAAGTCTGCTTGCCGGTTTGGCCTTCGCGGCCCGGACCGCCTGCCGGTGCAGGAAACGTTCCTCGCGCTGCCGTTCGATGTGCGTTCCGCACACCGAATAGTCCGTGCGTGCAACCGCCAGTTGAACAGGGAATGTGCTAAGGAACAATGCCAGCCACTGCTTCGTCATAATAAAAGGAGTACTTCCAGACCCATTGTAATTTATCGATTCGGAGAGGAACGGTTTTATGGCCTTCTGTACTAATTGTGGTGGACGCGTGGTGGACGATGCGCGTTTCTGTCCTGCCTGCGGGCAATCAATCACTGGTGGCGGGGCGCCCGCCGCGCCGGCGGTCGAGCCGCTGGATTATACGATTCAAGGTAGCAATCTGCAGATCATCCGCTTGAAACTGAAGCCGGGGCAGGAGGTTTACGCCGAGGCAGGGAAGATGGTTTACAAGACGGCAAACGTCACCTGGGAAACCCGCATGAGCGGCAATACGATCGGTGAGAAGATCTGGGGCGCGTTGAAGAGGAAAGTGATGGGCGAGAGCCTGTTTCTGACCTATTTCCGGTCGAGCGGGAACGGAGAAGTGGGCTTTGCCGGCTCATATCCGGGGCACATTCAGCCCTTCGAGTTGAAGGCCGGTCAGACGATTCTGGTCCAGCGCGATGGTTTCGTCTGCGCGCAGTCTTCGGCTCAATTGAACATCGCTTTCGTGAAAAAACTGGGCGCGGGCCTGTTCGGCGGCGAGGGGTTCATTCTGGAGAAGATCACCGGTCCCGGAGCCGTCTTCATCCACGGCGGCGGAGATTTCGTTGAGTTTAATCTCCAGCCGGGAGAGATGCTGCAGGTCGATCCCGGGTGCCTGGTGGCGTTCGACGAATCCGTCAATTACGATATTCAGCTGGCGGGCGGTATCCGTACGGCGATTTTTGGCGGCGAGGGGCTGTTTCTGGCCACCATGACAGGCCCCGGCAAGGTAATCGTACAGAGTATGACGCTCGAACGGATGCGGCGTGAACTGGCGCCTTCGCACGGCGGCGGGGATGAAAAGAGTCCGCTTGGTGCGATTACCAACATTTGGGGGAGTGAGGACTAAACTTGTACGGGCAAGTCCCAATTATTCTCTAAACTCTTAGGGCGAGCCTGCCGATGAACTAGTATGACGGCAGGCGGCCACTTTGAGCATGAGAACGCAAGCGGGGCAGGAATGATGGCAAACACAGCGATGATGACCGCGTCTGCTCCCCGGCCCGTGCCTGCAGTCGAGGACGACGAGTTCTCTAAGCTCAAGGTCCATTTCCTCACCAGCCTCAATCATGAGATCCGGACGCCGCTGAGTGGCATTTTGGGTATGACCGATCTTCTCCTGGAGACTTCACTCGATGGAGAACAGCGCGAGTTTGCAACAGCTACACGGCTTTGTGCGGAGAATCTGTTTGAGATTCTGAATGCTACGCTCGAGTACTCCGCTTTGGCTGCCGGTAACGTGAAGATCGACGAGGAGGAGTTCCACCTCTCGCAAACAATCCGTTCGGCCGTCATCGATCACATCTTAAAGGCCGACGATAAAGGGCTGAATCTCTACTGCACCCTGGATGAGCACCTGCCGGAAGTGGTGGTGGGAGACGCCGTCCACTTGCGCCAGGTAATCGGACACCTGCTGAGTAATGCTCTGAAATTCACCTCCGAAGGCGATGTGGAAGTAATCGCCGCGGCGGAAACCAATCCGAAAGGCGGCATGTTTCTTACGGTTGCGGTTCGCGATACCGGTATCGGTATTCCGAAGGAACAGATGGGGGTCATCTTCGATTCCTTCCGCCAGTTGGAAAGTGGTTTGAGTCGAGGCTATTCGGGGCTGGGACTTGGGTTGGCCCTTGCTCAGAAACTGGTCAGCCTGATGGGAGGGTCACTCTCCGGGGAAAGCACGCCTGGAGTGGGGAGCTATTTCTCCTTCACGATTCCCGTGCGTCTCTCTGAGCAGGAAGAGCCGGAGATTCCGAGCATCCACGCTTCCGATAATCTCCCAGCCAGTATCCTGGTGGTCGAAGACAATGAGGTTGCGCAGAAGGTGGTCAAGCATATTCTCCATCGTGGCCGTTATCGTGTCGATTGCGCGAGCAGCGGCGCCGAAGGCCTTGAAGCAATGTGCAGGCACAAATACGACCTGATCCTCATGGATCTTCAGATGCCTGGGATGACCGGGATCGAGACGGCCCGACTTATCCGTCAGAATCGACTCTACGATAACATACCGATTCTAGCGTTCACTGCCAACTCTTCGAGTGAGTACCGGACGCTCTCGCGCGATGCCGGCATGCAGGGTTTCGTCCCGAAACCTGTACAATCCGATGAATTGCTATCGACGGTCGCCAGATTCCTGCGTTCCAAGGCCGTCCACGGCATAGCGGTCTAAGTATCTTTCCTTCACACCGTTCTTTCCTGCCTCTGAGTGATAGTCTCATAACGGATGCCAGCGCAGCTCATTTGGATTTCATGAAACGGTTGCATTGTTTCTTGGGATTCTCTATGATCAGGGCAAGGAGTAATTATGCCTAGTCGCATTTTTCCGCTTTGTATCCTCTTTTCCCTACTCGCTTTTCCTTCCTATTCCCAAGACACACGTGGCAGTATTACCGGCCGGGTCTCTGATCAAACAGGGGCTGTGATCGCGGGAGCAACCGTGGTGGTTTCCAATTCCTCCATGGGCACCAAGTCTGTCCAGACAACCGGTGATCAAGGTTTGTATCGTGCAACCTTCCTCAGCCCGGGACTTTACAATATTGAAGTAACCGCGCCTGGATTCCGCAAATCGTTGCGAAATGCCGTTGAAGTGCGTGTGGCCGACAGACTCGAGATCGACATTAAGTTGGAGATCGGCGCCTCTGAGCAGTCGGTCACCGTCAGTGCTGAAAACCCGATCCTCAATTCGGAGTCGGCATCGCTCGGAACCGTGATCGATTCCAAGCGCGTGTCCGATCTGCCACTGTCGTACGGGAATCCGTTCCTGTTGATCGGGCTCTCCGCGGGCGTTACCTTTAACGGCAGCGTCCGGTTGGACCGGCCGTTTGAGCCGACTCACATCGTAAACTTTTCAATGGGCGGCACCAGCGGCCTGTTGAACGACGTCACCATTGATGGCGCTCCTTCCACGTCGCGCGCAAACGCATTTCAGGTGACGGCATCCTATGTGCCGCCAACCGATATCGTGCAGGAGTTTAAAGTACAGACCGCAACCTTCGATGCGCAGTTCGGCCAGACACAAGGCGGCGTGACTAACATCGTGATCAAATCCGGCACCAACGATTTTCACGGCACAGCCCGCTATTCCTTCCAGCGCCCTAGTTTTTGGGCGAATGATTTCTTCCTGAATAAGACCGGCACGCCACGGCCCGACTTCCTCTTTAATACCTGGGGCGGTTCGTTCAGCGGTCCTGTGCTGGTTCCCAAAGTCTACAACGGCAAGAACAAGACCTTCTTCCTGTTCGGCTATGAAGGCATCCGCGACTCGCGGCCACGCCACGACGACACAACCAACACTGTGCCGACTCCTGCCATGCACAAGGGCGATTTCTCCGCATTGCTCGCCGCGGGCGCAAGCTACACGATCTACGATCCGGCGACTCGCGTCGGCCCCAACTCGGCCGGTCGCTTCACGCAGACTGCCTTTCCGGGCAACATCATTCCGTTGAATCGCATCGACAAAGTCGGAGCGGCGATCATGGGCTACTATCCGTCCACGGAAAAGAGCCAGGGTGACCTAACTGGTCTTGGGAACTACCAGGATGCGGGCACCGCCGAAAAGGCCAAGTACTGGAACGGCACGTGGCGCATGGATCAGAATATTGGCGACAAGCAGCGCTTCTTCATGCGCTATAGCCAATACAACCGCAACAGCACCTATAACAACTATTTCGACAATCCGTTTGTGGGAACGCAGTTCTGGTTCTATTCAAAGACGGCGATGATTGATCATGTGGTGACGCTGTCGCCGACGATGGTTCTCAACACGCGCTATAGCTACAACCGGTTTATCCGCGGTTCGGATCAGCCCGAGTCCGCGGTAGGCTTCGACCTGACGCAGTTGGGACTTTCGCAGCAGTACATCAACCAGGTCCCGAAAGACCAGGTGCGCTTCCCGCGCATCAACCTTACCGGCTACATCAGCAATGGATCGACAAATGAGAACCGCCCAACCGTGAATCACACGGTTTCGTCCACCCTTTCAAAATCCATGGGCGCGCATTCGATGCGCACTGGTTTTGAATTCCGCATCTATCAGCAGGCGGACCGTTTTGCGAGCAATCAGCAGACCGGCCAGTTTACCTTCGGCTCCGGTTGGACCAAAGGACCGCTGGACAATTCCGCCGGTTCGCCCGGCAGTATTGGTCAGTCTGTTGCAGAGTTGCTGCTTGGCCTTCCGGATTCGGGAAGCATCACGCGGCAATCGGACTACATTGAACAGTCAGGCTCGTGGGGCTTCTTCATCCAGGATGACTGGAAAGTCTCTCCGAAACTGACCGTGAACATGGGCGTTCGATATGAGTTCGAAACCCCGCTGCATGAGCGGTACAATCGCAGCACCTTGGGCTTTGATACGTCGTATGTGCAACCTATCTCCGCCGCGGCGCAGGCTGCTTATGCGAAGATTTATCCGAATATCTCCGGCGGCTTCCCTCAACTGCCTGTATCATCGCTGAACCTGCTTGGCGCGATGACCTTCGCCGGAAAGAATGGCAATGACGGCAGCCTGTACAACACTCCGAAGAATGTATTCATGCCCCGGCTTGGCCTCGCCTACCAGATTAATCCGAAGACCGTCTTCCGCACTGGCGCCGGTATGTTCGCCGGATTCCTCGGCCAGCGCCGCGGTGACGTGCAGCAGAACGGTTTCACGCAAAACACGAACATGGTGCTGACTACCGACAATGGCCTGCACTTTATATCGTCTCTGGCGAATCCGTTCCCGAACGGGGTGGCAGAGGCCGTGGGTGCAGCCGCAGGACCTCAGACATACCTGGGCCAAGGCTTCACGTTCTTCAACCAGAATCCGAAGATTCCGATCACGATGCGTTGGGAAGCGAGCATTCAGCGCCAGTTCAAGCAGTTTGTACTCGATACTGCTTATGTTGGCAGCAAGACCAATCACATTGAAGTCGGGCGCAACATTAACACCCTGCCCGGACAGTATCTGAGCAGGTTGACCACGCGTGACGATACCTACAACAACCTCCTGACTGCCAGTATTTCGAATCCGATGTACAACCTGGTTCCGGGCAACAGCCAGGGTATATACACAGGTTCGACGACATCGCGCCAGACGTTGCTTTCTCCGTTCCCGGCGTTTGGATCGAGCGCCATCAACACCACCGAATACACAGGCTACTCGTGGTATCACAGCCTGCAGGCGACCTTGACACGGCGTTTCACCAAAGGCTATACCGTCATCGGCAGCTACACGTTCTCCAAGTGGCAGCAGGCGACCAATCTGTTGAACGCTTCCGACCTGGCTCCGGTGCGTGAAATCTCGGATTCCGACGCGCCTCACCGCCTCAATATCAGCGGCGTATGGTCTCTGCCGTTCGGCAAGGGCAGGGCATATGGGAACAATGCCAACCAGGTTGTCTCTCGCCTGATCGGTGGCTGGGAAATCTCCGGAATCTGGAGCCTGCAGAGTGGCTTCGCGCTTCCGTGGGGCAACTCCATCTACTACGGCGATCCGGCGAACATTCAATTGCCGCTCGATCAGCGGACACCCGAACATTGGTTCAACGTAGCCAATTTCGAAACCGCCTCGGCCAAGCAGTTGCTTGGAAACCAGGTCCGCACGTGGCCGTTCCGCTTCTCAACGCTGCGAGGTCCGCGGCAGAACAACATCGACTTCTCGCTGATCAAGGACACCAGGATCCGCGAGGGGATGAATGTGCAGTTCCGGCTCGAGGCTTTGAACGCGGCCAATCACCCGTTCTTCCCCAATCCGAGCATGTCCGTGACAACGGCACAGACGGTGAAGGATACGGGCTTCGGCCAGATCAGCGCGTCGACGCAGAGCAATTATGCACGCCGCCTGCAAATGGCGGTTCGCTTCGTGTTCTAGTCAATTTTCCGTTCCGTGCAGGGCCTCCGGTACCTGCACGGAACGGACGGTGCACCCTTTCGCTTGCAACGGTAGATTCGCATCTGCTATGCTCAAGAGGATGTCGCAAGGCAACTTGCGGGGTCGTTACATTCCTGCTACACTGAAATTTCACTTCAAAGCAGGTTGTTGTCAAACTTTGGGAGGTCGGGGTCTGCTTCATCGATGCCCGGCCGTTAGGACCAGATCAAATTATGGCTCGGAAACCCGGTAAGAAATATACTCTTGCCGCCAAACAGGTGGAGGCTCGGCCTTATCACCTTGAAGAGGCGGTAACTCTCGTCCAAAAGCTCAAATTCGTCAAGTTTGATGAAACGGTCGAAGTCCATATGAAATTGGGCGTCGATCCGAAGCACGCTGACCAGATGGTCCGCGGCACAATCGTTCTTCCGAACGGTTTGGGCAAATCCAAAAAAGTTCTCGTCATCTGCACTGGCGACAAACAGCGCGAAGCAACCGAAGCTGGCGCGGAATTTGTCGGCGGCGAAGAGATGGTCACCAAAATTCAGTCTGAAGGCTGGACTGATTATGATGCCGTCATCGCCACCCCCGATATGATGCGTTCGGTTGGTAAGCTCGGTAAAGTGTTGGGTCCCCGTGGCCTGATGCCCAACCCGAAGACCGGCACGGTCACTACGGACGTTGCCAAAGCTGTTCTGGAAGTCAAGGCAGGTAAAGTCGAATTCCGTGTCGATAAAACTGGCGTTATTCACGCTCCGGTCGGCAAGGTTGGCTTTGCGAATGACAAACTCTATCAGAATGCAAGCACGCTGATCCAGGCCGTCATTAAGGCTAAGCCGTCGGCTGCAAAGGGCAAGTACATCAAGAGCGTCACCATCTGCTCCACCATGGGGCCTGGTGTGCATCTGGATGTCACCGATTTCAACGCCGTCAAGGCGGAGAAGTAGCCCGCAGGAGAATCACTCATGAAAAAGAGAGCTGACAAAATTAAAGACGCGGAAGCTTTGCGTAAAGCGCTGAGCGAATCGCAGCATGTCTTTTTGGCGGGCTTCCAGAAGATGACCGTCGATCAGGACTTCCAGTTGCGCAAGGCAGTACGGGCAGCTGGCGGCAACTACAAGGTCATTAAGAACAATCTGGCGCAAAAAGCAAGCGAAGGGCTCGATTCCAAAGCGCTCTTTGAAGGTCTGGCTGGCATGACTTCCATGGTCTATACCAGTTCCGATCCCGTGGCCGTCGCCAAAGCGCTCACTGCCTATGCCAAGACAAATCCCAGCTTCACCTTTAAGGCTGGTATGGTCGAAGGCCGGGTAATCAATGTGCAAGAAATTCAGGAATTGAGCAGCATGCCTTCGAAGGAAGAGCTGTATGCGAAGATTCTGTGGCTTATCAATTCCCCGGCGCAGCGGTTGGTAACAGCAATGAACGGCGTTGGCCGCAATCTGGCTGTGGTAGTCGATCAGGGCGTCAAAGAAAACAAGTTTCAGTCGTAACGATTTTTAACCTATCAGGAGTTTAAGAACATGGCGGACATCAACGCAATTGCAGAATCGATTCAAGGGCTGACGCTGCTCGAAGCGTCTCAGCTCGTAAAGATGCTGGAAGAAAAGCTGGGCGTGAGCGCAGCAGCAGCATCGGTAGCAGCCGCACCGGCAGCCGGAGCAGCAGCAGCCCCGGCAGTTGAGGAAAAGACCGAATTCACGGTAGTCCTCACTGGCGCTGGCGCAAACAAGATCAACGTCATCAAGGTTGTTCGCGAAGTGACCAGCCTCGGATTGAAGGAAGCCAAGGACCTCGTCGATGGCGCTCCCAAGCCGATCAAAGAAGGCGTGACCAAGGACGAAGCAGCTGCCATCCAGAAGAAGTTTGTGGATGCTGGCGCAAGCGTCGAAGTAAAGTAGTTTTTGCGATTTGTTTGAGCGCGGTCCGGGCGGCTATCCATGCCGCCCGGACCTGCTCTTATTTGTGGCCTTCCGTTACCCCTGTTTGACCTGAGGGGTACGTGTCTGTTAAGATCAATCTGGTTTTAGGAACAGAGTCCGGATATTGCGATTGTGAACCTCACAACATGCGAATCTGACGGCAGCTTGATGAAAGCTGCACAAGGGTTACCTGCGTACGTGTGCGCATGTGCCGAAGTGTGTCTTCTGAACCAGGTCAAATCCCTCAATCGTTTTATTACCGCTCTTGCATTGATTCAGCAACATTTCAGTATCTCCGGCGCACCCTCCCCCAGCCGCGCAATGGAGACACTGGCCTGCCGCAACGTTCTGGCGCCCGCCGGAACATGTGCGTTGACTACCACCACGGCGAAATACGGTTTTAGCCCGGTTCACGCGCCGTTCGAGTGCTTGATTTCGTAAGCGAACTGTGTGGGCCCGCCCCAGCAGGGTCCCGGTTCTTGAGGAGTGAAAATGGATAATTCGGTACAATTCGCCACCCGAACGAGAGTTGATTTCTCAAAGATCAAAACCTCGATTCCGATCCCGAATCTGATCGAAGTGCAAAAGAAATCGTACGAGCGCTTCCTGCAGATGGATTTGTTGCCGCCTGAGCGCGACGATTCCGGTCTGCAAAGCGTCTTCGCCAGCGTGTTCCCGATCTCGGACTTCCGCGGACTCTCGCAGCTAGAGTTCGTCGACTACTCAATTGGCAACTGGGAGTGCAAGTGCGGCAACCTCAAAGGGCTGCATCACCTCCGTTCCACCTGCCGCAACCCCGCCTGCGGCGCGACCATTCAAACTGACCCGTTTCATCCCGGCGACGTTCTCTGCCACAAGTGCGGCACGTTCAACCGCAACATCGTTACCTTCTGCAATCGCTGCGGCGACCCCGTCGGCCTGCAGTTGAAGTATGACGTCAAGGAGTGCGAAGAGCGAGGCATGACCTACGCCGCGCCTCTCAAGGTTACGATCAGGCTGACCGTCTTCGACAAAGACCCCGAAACCGGCGCCAAGAGCACCCGCGATATTAAAGAGCAGGAAGTCTTCTTCGGCGAAATCCCGCTGATGACCGATAACGGCACCTTCATCATCAACGGTACCGAGCGCGTCATCGTCAGCCAGTTGCACCGCTCGCCCGGCGTCTTCTTCGAACGCGTCCAGGCGCAGGGCTACTTCCTCGGCAAGAT